>OGZO01000290.1_pt1 | contig 35520 bp, 33 predicted proteins | sample 1576721 | NCBI WGS metagenome assembly OGZO01 (sample SAMEA3541516, study PRJEB24748) | human gut metagenome | biome: human gut; feature: human-associated habitat; material: faeces | place: China | collected 2012 | reverse complement strand
TAACCTGTTCTTCTGATTCTACAGAACAAGGACCAGCAATAAGAGCCATATGGCCGCCACCTACTTTAACACCATCTACATCCACAATAGTATCTTCAGGATGGAATGCACGGTTAGCTAGCTTATAAGGCTGTTCAACTCTCATAACCTTTTCTACAGATGGTGAAACTTCAATATCTCTAGGATCTACTTTAGTAGTATCACCGATTACACCACAGATAGTCACGTCATGACCTACAACTAAATGAGTTTCTAATCCTTTTTCTTCTATCTTAGCCTGGATCTTCTTTACATCTTCTTCACTTGTTTTTGATTTGAATACAATAATCATAATCTTTTCTCCTCTTATCTTCTACCTGTATAAATAAAAGACTCTCATCCTATAAGGACGAGAGTGTATCTTCGTGTTACCACCTTATTTTATATATCTATCACTAGATATATCTCAACGAGTACTATCATACTCTGACAATGTAACGGTTGTGACCGGATACGCCTACTTATTTCAACGCTCTACTCCAAGATGAATTCAATATCCCTCAAACATCCTTTTACACCACCCAAGGACTCTCTATGCTTTTTTGAGATATCTACTATTTCTTTTCACTGTATTTATACTTAGTAGTTCTTAATTTGTGAACTCATCATACTGAACAATCACACTTATGTCAACCACTTTTTCTATTTTTCTTATACTTACTCAAAATATTTATATAATATCTAAATATTACACTTTAATTAAGTTAATGCAATAATAACTTGACCCACTCTTACAATACATTACAAGAGTATCTTGAGAAAGAGTATCCACTTCACCAATAACCTCACATAGATATATCTTCTTTGCGCCTGAGATAGAATGAATTGTAAGAACATCTTGTGAGTTTATTTTCTGTACCTCTTTAAGATATAGGTCAGGTATGACGATATTCTTATTTTTATAGTGTGGAAGGGTCTCTTCATCACCAATAACCCAATGAATAGAACCTACTTCAAGAACTGCTTCTATATAGTGTCCCTGCAAGTCCAAATAGCCACCCTGAGAAGATATATAGTTATCTGGAATCAGTGGGATTGTTTCTTCATAAAGAGTCTGCATGTTCTTTATTTCTTTATATTGATGATACTGTGAATAACCAAACAAGCAACAAGACACTAGAATGCATAAGCACCCTAGTGTCATAAATAATCGACTAATCTTTTTCATATCTTATACAGCAACCAAGAAGAATAAGTATTAAACCTGCAGCACACATCAAGCTAAGATAGTGTTGGATTCTAGTCATATCCCCTGTCTTAACCTGCGTGTTATTCTTTGATGTATTGATACTTGTATTGGTTATAATATATTCAGTCTTAGAATCATTACTGCTTGTTGAGACAATACCCTTATACCCTTTTACATTCTTTTCTTTGATACTATAATTCATTGCCTTTTCACTTTTCCATGAATAAGCATAATTATGTTTTGCATCTAAAATAATCGTCTTTACCAATGTAGAACCATCATATAGTTCTACTTCAATTGAATCAGGATGCGTATTCCCATTATCTTTCCAATGCTTCACAATTTTATATTCATGAGAGCGGATTTCTGAATACTTGATAAAGTCAATGGATACATCATAACTTGACTTTTGTGGTAAAGAAATCAGATAAGGTAAATAAGTATATGTTTTGTCTTCTCTTTCTAAGTGGTCTGCAGTAATAAGATAAAGACCAGTCTTTAAATTAGTATAAGTAAGCGTAGAAGAGGTAGCCTGCTTAGTAACACCTTCAACATTTGCGGCATATCCCTTTAATGTGATAGCTGCATTTCTAAGATCTTCACTACTTTCAAGCTTATTTAAATTAACAGTCGTATTCTTCTCTGCTTCCTTAAATTCTTCAGTATATTGATAACTGCCATCATCAGAAACACTTGCCACACGATATAAATGTACATTTAGCCCTGATAAACATTCATTCAATGTAAGTGAACACATCTTATTGGCATCAACAGCAGTTACCTGAAACAAATTAAATAGTGTCACTGATAGTACAACTGTCATGCATAATAGTAGCTTCTTTAATCTTTTTTCCATAATTTATGCTATTGAGTCCTTTCTTTTTGTTTCCTTGATGTCCAATACCAGATAAACGCAATAATAATTGCGAGAGCTATCCAAAATATATCTAGAATAACTGGATCTGTTTTTACTAGATCTCTTCTAATTCTTAAGTTTGTCTTATTGATACGATGACCTCTGACAAGTAATCTATGGGTATTTACACCATAAGGGGTACAAGTCATAAGTGTACAATAATCCTGTCCTTCTACAATCTTCAAATCATCTTTTTGGGTAGGAAGGACTGTTTTTATTTGATCAACCTCATAATAAAGAGTTTGGTCTAATATCTGAAGCATGAACGCATCACCAGTTTTAAGCTGATCTATGTCCGTAAACAGCTGTGCACTTGGCAATCCTCTATGTCCAGATATGACACAATGAGTACTTTCTCCACCCACCGGTAAGGATGTACCTGGAATATGTCCTATCGCAATCTGTAAGATTTCAGCATCAGTTCCATGATAAATAGGAAGTGATACATTGATCTTAGGTATTTCTACATAGCCCATCATACCTGTTCCTGTGACATCTAGAGTCTCGTTGTATACTTTTTTCTCGTCATCATTCAAGGCATACATCGTATGTCTTAAGTTTTTGTTGTAAAAAGTGGCATCATTCCAGAGCTTTTCATACTGTTTTTCAGTCAGGTCCTCGACCTTTTCTTCATATCCAGCAATAGCTCTAGTCTGATGTCTTTGATTCCAATAATTACTAAAACTTGGATAAATAAGTAAAGAGAGTCCTATAATAAATATCAAAGCTATAAATAAGTTTATTAACTTCTTTTTCATTATAGAACACTCCTTTCTATTTTACATTAATTATTTTCAGCTTTTTTCTTCATTACTAAGAATACACCAGCCGCAAGAATCATGATAGTACCTGCAACATATAATACTGTAGTACCCATACCACCAGTACTTGGAAGTTCAGAACCCATGTAGTTGATTACACCAGCCGTTAATGTACCTGTTTTAAGTTTAGTACTAAATGCGATTTCACCATCAACTGGATTACCATTTAAATCAGTTAATTTTGGATCATCACTGTTCGTATCATGAGATGCAGTAATAGAGAATTTTACTGGATCCATTGTGTTATATCCATCTGGAGTCACTGTTTCTGTAAGGATATATTCACCATCATCTAATCCTGTAAATTCAAAAGTTGTTCTATCAGGATCATCCTCAGTAATTGTATATTCTTTTACTAGCTTCTTTCCGCCATCTTTAAGAACTTTTTCTAATTTGAAGGCTGCACCAACAAGAGGAACTCTACGAGAGTCATACTTATTGATGTTCACTTTATATGTGAATACAATAACCTTATCTTCTGGTGTCTGTCCTTTATTTCCATCCTGTTCATCATTAGGGTTATTAGAGAATTCCATATACATTTTATTCGGGTTACCTACAGAACCAATAACTGCATTTTCATTTAATGTCGCTGTATATTCAATTTTTACTTTTGATACATCAGTACCTAAACCTTTTACATCCTTAATAGTCACAGTAAAGTGATGATCATCTGTAAAACTTAATTCATATTTAGATGAATCAATTGCAGTCTCTCCATCATTCTTATAAACTTTAAATGATTCTCTATCAACTGTCAAACCATCTGATAAAGTATCATGGAATACTAACTGATAAGCACCTTTATACTGATAATAATCATCTGCTACATTACCTGTTAACTGGAATGGCACCTGATCACCAATATCATAGTCTGCAGAATCCTGCCAGCCTGTTGTTTCACCTGTAGTATCATTTGTATCCTTTACTTTCTTTTCTGAAGTAGGAACACTTGATTTTACTTTTGCAGAAACATTAGTACCAACTACTTCTAAAATGAATTTAGTATATGCATGTTCCTGTGGAACAGTACCATCTTTATCTTTAACTAAATAATAACCTGTGCTAAACCATTAATCTTATAACCCTGACCATCAGCCACACTTGCAGCAGATGCAGTAGTTAAATATTTAGATACATCATACGCAAAATCTTTCGCATCTGAAGTATTTTTTAAGCTATCAGCCTTAGTTTTTGCATCTCCTAATTCATTCTGACCGGCTGCACTTACACCACTTCCCCGCTTAAGATTTGATAGTGTCTTATCTGATACATCCCCTGCAAAAATCTGGTATGCTTCAAAAGTATGACCAGCTGACCTGATCCCCATCTTCAAAGTCAGTAGATTCTACCCACTGACCATTATGTAACTTACTCACTGAGGCTGATGTAATATGTTGTCCAAAGTCTGTGGCAGTTCCACATCTTTAAACTGCTGTTGTATCATTTGATACAGTAACAGGTGTTGAGACTTCTACATTTGTATTATTCTGAACATCCGCGACAATCTGCTTATCTTTTTGCGTTGTGATTGTCTTTTGTTCAAAATATTTATGGACTTCAATAGATTTATTATTAAATGAAAGAATAGAAATACCTGTTGTATCAAATACTATATGAGAAGAATCAGTGTCTAATACTAGTGCAATATTTAAATCACTTTCATTATTCATATCATTAAAACACATAGTTAGTAAATCATTTTTAATCTCATAAGAACCTATTGAATGAATCAGATCATCTTCTAAATAAAGCTTATTTGTCTGTATATCATCTAGTTGTAATTGTCCAGGTAAGTAATCTGTTCGGTGGAAGTAAGTGTTTCTTGTGGAATGGTTGCTTTAAGAGCGAAGATAAGAGAAGTATTGTTGTCTATCTTCACATCTGTTGTATAATCCTTTATTACACCTTGTGCTTGATATTGGAGAGAAGCATCAGTAATCAATGATGTAAAGTCGTTCATTCTTGCACTATTAATATAAAAGAAAGCCAAAGCCGTCAAAAAAACCAAGCAGAAAGAAAACAGTGTTTTCTTTCTGCCAGGCCTATTTAAAATATTATAACCCGTCATATTAACCTCCCTAATAAACTGTAAAGCGTGTAATAGGATATACTCTCATTACAACTTTCCCAATGATCTTATCCTGATCAATACACCCAAGATCTCTCATTCTAGAATCTATTGCCTCTGCTCTGTTGTCTCCTAATACAAATACCTTTTCACTAGGTACTGTGTAGGGAAATACTTCATCACGTAATGGGTTGTCATTTCTACTTGTGAGATAGTTTTCTTCAAACTTCTCGTCATTCACAAATACATAGCCTTCTGTATCAATGTTAATTTTATCTCCACTTAAAGCAATCGCTCGTCTTACTAGAAGTTTGTTATTGTAATTAATAGCAATTAAGTCTCCCTGTTTAAAAGATTTTGTTTTTTTGATACATACAAGATCATTGTTTCTTAATGTTGGACTCATAGAACTGCCTTCTACTGTATAAAAAGGACAAAAAGTCGTAATAAGAAACATGATGATACAAATGACAATAAGACTGATAAAAGTGATTTTTTTCTTCATACATGCACCTTTTTTTAATTTATGTTAACCCTTTATAAAAAGCATGTAAAAAAATTATCATAGACAATATAAAAATGCAACTTATTTACTTATGATTGTAACCTGTAACATTTTTTGGAACACCGTTATATTTTTGAGTTTAAAATCTATTCACAAAGCTGTAAAACGACGCTATTTTCATACCAATAAATGCTGGCATTTTACGTTTAAAAGTGAAATGAAAAAAGTAACTGTTTTATTGTTCACAGTTACTTGTAACGTATTTTGGTAACACCTATTTTATGAGTTCTCTCATGATTTTTTCCATTGTATAAACTGTTAACTTGAGTATATGTAAAAATCAAAGAAACTCTCTGCTTATGCTTATTTTACTAGTTCTTTCATGATTCTTTCTATTGTATATAATAAGGGAATACCTGAAACAATTTCTCCCATCTTTACTTGTCCATCAGATACATAAATGACTTCATCACATAGATGTTCTAGGATTCCTACATCTTCATCAGTAAATAATATAAGTGTATAATTTTTAGCTTTATATTTTCTTATAACTTCAAAAACGGGATCCTCTCTTTTTTTATCATATGCGATCAACACAACTGATTTCTGTCCTTCTGGAACATTTGGCATAGGATAATACTTATCCACAATTCCAAAACAAGAATAACCTATTTGAGAGAATCTACGAGCAATATGTTTTGCATATTCACCATGTCCACCTATTCCAAGTGTAAAAAAAGAATCAGCCTGCTTGATTAAGTCTGCAGCTCTTTTAATGTTTTCTAGATACTTTTGTGAGTTTACATAATCAGCAAAGTCTAAAAAAGAAGAGCCTTCTACATATTCTTTATATTCTTCTTCAGTAATAGCTTCCTTTAATTTATATTTTAATTCTAAAAAACCTTCACATCCTAGTTTCTTACAAAAACGCACAATAGTTGCCGTAGATACATGTGTATCATGAGCTAATTCCCTGATACTTTCTTCTAATACTTTTTCTTTATTATTTAATACATAATTATAAACATGCGCTTCAGTTTCATTTAAACTATTTACCTGAGTGTATGTAAAAATCAATAACACTCCCTCCTTCTCCCAATAAAGCCATATATTTATGATATAACTAAATGTTAAGGCTTTCAATGGTATTTTGCTTAATAGGAAGCGTTTTTCGGTTTCCCTGTTTTTGTTAATCACTTGCATAATATGTGTCATTTACAGACAAAAATGATTGTAATTAAGTTTCAAAACAAAGAAATATCTAATTCCTAAAATTCACGTGTTTTAGGCTATTACTACATAGATCAAAAAAAACACTAGTTTTTCTAGTGTTCTATTCATTCAGTCTCTGAGTTTTATAAATATAATAAGAGATAAGCCTGCAACAGTCGTCCATGTGATCCAATGATTGATATTTGTGTTATCGCCTGTTTTCACATGAGTACCAGGTGTCTGAATACTTGTATTAGTAATAATGTATTCTGTCTTTGTTTCATTACTGTTAGAAGAAACAATACACTTATAACCTTTTACACTTTTCTCCTTGATACTGTAATCCATTGCCTTTTCAGTTTTCCATGAATAAGCATAATTATTTTCAGCATTTAAAGTGATTGTTTTTACGAGAGTAGAACCATTATAGAGTTCTACTTGTATAATATCTGGATGTGTTGATCCCTTATCCACCCAATGTTTGACAATCTTATATTCATGAAAGAGATTTTTTGAATACTTAACAAAGTCAATGGATACATCATAATTTGTTCCTTGTGGTAAAGAAATGAGATAAGGTAAATAAGTATATGTGATATTTTCTAGTTCTAGATTATCTGCCACAATGAGATATAAACCAGTACATAGATGAGTATAGCTTAGTGTAGAAAAATCCGCATACTTGGTAATTCCTTCAACACCTGCAGTATATCCTTTTAATGTAATAGCAGCATTTTTGAGATCTTCACTTGTTTCTAAGTTATTTAGATCAATTGTTGTATTTTTAGCATCTTTGAATTCTTTGGTGTATTGATAACTGCCATCATTAGAAATACTTGCCACTCGATATAAATGTACATTTAATCCCGATAAACATTGATTAAGCGTAAGCGAACAGCTCTTGTTGACATCAACAGCAGTTACATGGAATAAATTGAATACGGTAACTGATAATACAACAGTAATGCATAATAGTAGCTTTTTTAATCTATTTCCCATAATAAGTGTTTTCTTGTAAAAAGGAGAGTCCTTAATAGGACTTCTCCTAGTTCTTTTAGTTTTCAGCCTTTTTCTGCATTACTAAGAATACACCAGCTACAAGAATCATGATTGTACCTGCTGCATATAAGATTGTAGTACCCATACCACCAGTACTTGGAAGTTCTGAACCTTTGTTGTTGACTACTTTTGCAGTAAGAGAACCAGCATCCAGGTTATTTGTAAATGTGATTTCGCCATTCACTTTTTCACCATTTAGAGTCTTTAATGTAGGATTATCACTTTCTACATTATGGGCTGCATTAATCTTGAATGTAATTGGATCAATTGTATTATATCCTTCTGGAGTTGCTGTTTCTGTAAGAATATATTCACCATCATCTAAACCTGTGAATTCAAATGAAGTTCTATCAGTTTCTACTGTAAATTCTTTAATGACTTTGTTTTCTTCATCTTTAATGACTTTTTCTAGTTTGAATGCTGCACCTTTTAATGGCTGATTTGAAGAATCTACCTTATCAATGACTGTCTTATATGTAAATACAATAACTGTATCCCATGGAGTTGTAGTAGTTGAACCATCCTGTTCTACGTTTGGGTTATTTGAGAATTCCATACACATCTTATTTGGATTACCTAGTGAACCAATATTTGCTTGATCATTTAATTTAGAAGTATATTCTACAGTAATATTTGAGTTGGCATGTACATCTACAATACTCTTAAGATTTTCAAATACTACTTCAAAAGTACATCCATCCACTAATTCTGTATTAACTTTATATCCGCTTGTAATCTTCTTTCCATCAACCTTTACAACCACAGAATTCTTATTAAATGTTAAACCTTTTGATTCCTTATCATGGAATACAAGCTTATATGCACCTTTATAATCTGCATAATTACTTGCAACAGTACCAGTTAACTGGAATGGTACTTCATCACCAATATCATAATCTGCAGAATCCTGCCATTCTGTTGTATTACCTGTAGTATCGTTTGTGTCCTTTACTTTCTTTTGTGAAGTAGGAACAGCTGATTTAACTGTTGCAGTAGCTGTACCTACAACCTTTAGAATAAACTTTGTATATGTTTCGTTTTCTGGCACAGTATCATCTTTATCTTTTACTAGATAATAACCTGGTGCTAAACCATTAATCACATACTTACCATCTGCATAAGTGTTTGTTTCCTTTTTAATAGTAGATAAATGCTTTGAAATTTCATCTGCAAATGCTGCTGCATTTGTTTCATTTAATAGTTTTGCCTTTTCTTTTGCATCACCTAAAGTTGTTTTATCTGCTTCATTAATACCATCACCCCATACAATATTAGATAGTGTTTTACCATCAGTAGATAAATCACCTGCAAATATCTGATATGCTTCAAACGTGTGACCAGAATGAGCACCTTCAATAGTAATCGATCCATTACTTTCTGCCATAACGACTGATGGCATAGCCATCACCATTGCGAATGCAAGTATAATACCTGCGAGTTTTTTTAATAGTTTCATAATTTGTTCTCCTTGTTTATTTTTTATTACTAAAACACATGTTTATTGTTATTACGTTATATATGCCCCCTTCTTTTTATATTTGTTATAAAAACAAATAGGGTCATTGTGATAAGTAAGGCTCCTATTGTGTAATAACCATAAGTTCCAATTCCTCCCGTATCTGGGAGTTCACTGTTATCTAGTTTCTTGTTAGTTACTGTGATATTCCCTTCTAGGATTCCATCATTATTCATATAAGATACTTGATAACCTGAAGGAATATCTTCTTCAATCGTATAAATACAATCTTTGTTTCCTATTTTCTTAGGTAAGTTTTCACACATATAGCTCCAATTATTAGATTCATTAAGTGTAATTGTTTGATATACCTTCTTTGTCGTTTTATAGTCCTTATCATAGTTGTATTCTGCTTTTCCATTATTACTATCTAATTTAATCTTCAGATTTGTTTGTGATGTAATATCAGGAACTGTAAGTATGATAGGACTCCAGTTGTTTTGTGTATTAGAAATAGTATAATGATCTGTTCCTTCAACTACTACATGAGATGATGCATTACTTGGATCAGACGAGATAGGTAGAGTTATTCTTAAAGTTCCACCCTGTTTCACAAATAATACCTGTTCATCAATAACTCTTTCAGTGGTTTCCCAGCTATTCTTTACGCATATACAAGTATTGACTTGTATACCACATGGTTCCTGAATATTCTGTATGAGATTTAAATCTACAGATGATGGATGATTTGCAAGCTGTTTATTGTCACTATCAACCCATACCTTCTTTACAGAAATACTGTTAGGCTCGTTTGGTACATACAAAGAAATTTCTTTATTATTAGGGATATAGAATATATCTGAATAAAGATTTAAACTTGTATAAACAGGCACTAAATCTTTATTCAATGCATTGATGGCATCTTCTTTTGTTTGATTCTTTTTAGCATCATAGAATGTAAAATAATAAGGCTTATTCACTAATTTATACCCAGAAGGTGCTTTCGTTTCTTCTAGTCTATATAGAATATCAGGCTTTAAGATTTCATCTGTATAATTGAATACTATTTCACCAGAAGAATTTGTTTCAAGTTTATTATTCACTATTTCCCAACTTTTTGTATCAACATTAAATTGAGATAACTTAAATACAGCATTTGGAAGTGTCTTAGAATAGTCTTTACTGTCCACCTTGAAGATAGTGAGTTTTCCTCTTATAACTCCTGCTTCTGAATAACTTGTATCAATCACATTACTTACTGTAGAACTGTATTTCCCTTGTAATGATACTGTATTTCCTATAATAGGACTTACTGCATTTCCTACGTCAAATACATATTGATAAACAAGAACACAGGCAAGTTCATCAGGTAATGTGATTGTAAGTGCATTGTTCTGCGCATCCATCTGCACTTGATATCTACTACTATCAATCAGATTTCCTCTATTATTGTCTTTAGAGCTATCATATTCATAGAGCTTTAAGCTAGATGTATCAAAATAGGCTGAATATTCATAATAAAGACCAAGTGTATCTTTTAATTCAATGACATCTGAATGAGGATCAAGGTCTTTACTTACAGGATTAATAGTCACTGTATATTCTACTTTAGTAGAATTTACAATCTGCTTAGCTGTCTTAGTGATCATCTCTATATCACGTTTGACTTCTGTATGTTGTATCTGTTTCTTTCCATTATAGTCTATTGTATTTGCATAGTCCTTGGATTCATTCTTTAAATCCTTCCAGTAATCATCAGAGTCAATGCTTACTGCATAGTAAATCGCAATTGTTCCATTGGGGTGTTCTCTTTCTGATTTATTGTATCCCGGCTTAAATGTAAAGATGATTTCGTTTTGTATTTCATCATAAGAATACTTAAAGTATTGGCTCAAATCTGTTAATTCAGATTGACCATCATCATTCTTTTCATAGTTTTCACTTAAATGATAGACAGCTTCTGGTGAACTGCGATCAGCTGGATGACTCTTATAAGTATCAGTTTTATAATCAGAACGTAATTCTGTTTCAACAAGTTTTGTACCTTGAGGAAGTATATCTATAATACTTTCTTCTTCGTTAGTATCTGGAGTAAATAGAATTCTATAATACAACAATCCATTACAGCTATCATAATTTACATTCACTTTATCAAAACTATATTGATTATTATAAGAACCATTTGGTTTACCATAACCTTGTTTTATTATTTTTCTAGGCTTATTATAGATAACACTGCTTTCTGATTGTTTATTATTCACAACCCCTTTGTTTGTGAAATAATAATCAATACCTTCTTCAGTCTCTTTTATATCACCTATTGTATGATAGGAAATGAGAAGAGAACGACCAATGAATTTATGATTCACTGTCACAATCACTATAAATGATTTTACATGAGCATCATCTGCAGTTACTTTTGTTTTTCTTTCTTCATCTGAATAGAATGTCATATCAATAGTTAACTGGTCTTTAGGAACTAGATATCCGTCTTTATCTCTTATTTCTATGCTGTTAAGAATTTCTTGTCTTAGTTCAGATAGAATTGCATAATGTTCACAACTTGAAGCCATATTTTTACTTGTACCATTCTTTATAACATCTAAATAAGTAACAGAAGTGATTTCCTGGTCAGGTAATGTGATATAAGCCTGCCATGTATAATTCGTTTTCTTACCATCATCAGATTTATTTAATACTGTCTTAGTTAAAGCATAGTCTCTATGTAGTACATTTACATCATAGCTGCTTTCATATCTTTGATTCTCTTTTGTAAGAATACCTGTATTAGTGATTGTTGTATTTTCTTTTGGAGCATCTGTCTGATATTCAATAGTATATGTATCATTTGAATTATCTGGGAATGTATAAGGTAAAGAGATATTCTTTGATGTTCCATCACTTTTCTTCAGAGTGAATGTTTGTGGTAGTGTAATACCATTCTGTATTTTATCTTGAAGCAGATAACCACTTATATCCTTCTTATCAGGATTTATCGTGACTGTCCAATTAATTTTTCCTGTGTTTTGATCATATCCACCATGTTTAGAAATCATAGAATGAGCTAGAGTTATCGTATGAGATGATTCTTTTTGTGTATGTCCACTTGTTCCCTTCACATTATTTGTAAGTGAACCAGAACCATCTTTATTCTCAGGTTTTGCGGTTACCTTATAAGTGATTTCATAACTTTCTCCTGCATCTAATTTTGGCAGATGATCAATAGTAAATGATTCATTATTCATAACAGGTGTCGTATTTACATCTGTTTGAATACCATTTTTATCAATCTTTGTTATTTTGTAGCTGTTCTTATCGTATTCAGATTCTGCAGTATCCCACTTTGCAAACTGGTCCTCAATCTTGATTGTATCTTCAGTTCCATTTATTGTACTTACTTGTATTGTGTAGGTAAGTGTTCCATCTTGATTGATTTTCGCGTCTTTAGACAATTGTAAGTCATATTGTTGTTTTGTAGGTTTAATAAGGATTTCACCGCCTGCACCACCAAATATAATGACTCCATCAGCTCCTGCTTCTTCTTGAGATAAAGTTCCATAGAATTCAATATATCCTGAGAATGGTTCACCATTCGCAAATTTTTCATTAAACTGAATAGTAATTTTACCTTCTGTATCAATTACATATGTACCTACATCCATACCATTAGATGCATAGACAATACCTGTTTCCTCTTTTATAGGTTTAAGACCCTGAGGCAACTGATAAGAAATTGTATCATTCACATCTTTCACAATATCTGCAGGAAGCTGATAACCAATATGTACTTTCACTTGATCGTTGTCTTCAAATTCTTTTACCTGGACCCATTTTCCACCCTGCATCTTACTTACGGTGGCGGTTGTAATATAAGGTCCAAAGTCTGTACTGTTCTTTGTTTCTAAATGAACAGGTTCGGGCGTAAATGCTTCTACTATATCAAACGTCTTTATATGACTCTTGATATGTTTAAAAATACTTTCATCCATCTGTTTAAGAAGAGGTGTTTCAATATGTTTATTGAGTTCAAGTGTTTGATCATTAAATGAAATATGAGATGTACCACTCGTATCATAAATAACATGGGACGAATCAGTATCTAATACCAACACCACATTCAAATCAGTTTCAGTATTCAGTTCTTTTTCATCGAAATGAATAGTCATGATGTTATTTTTGATTTCATAGGATCCAATAGAATGAATCAGATTATTCTCTAAATAGAGCTTATTTGTTTGTATGTCTTCTACCTTTAATTGTTTGGGCAAGGAATATGCAATAGTATGATCCATTGTATTAAGAATCCCTTGTGGAATGACTGCCTTAATAGAAAAAGAAAGAGGTGTATAATCTTCAAGATGTATATCTGTTGTATAATCCTTCATTACACCATCTTCTTGGTACTGGACAAATGTATCAGTAATCAATGATGTAAAATCATCTGTTCTCGCACTATTAATAAAAAAGAATGCGATAGTGATCAAGAAGACTATTCCAAACATGAATATTTTTTTCTTTTTATCTTTCATATTATGATTTCTCCCTTTAAGTATCTAAAATATATTCCTATATATTAGTTTTATATTTCGTTTTGTGTAAATATCTGACTACAGGTACAAGGTTATCATACTCAAACAATAAAAAAAACCGTTTCAAGGAAACGGTTACAAGTGACTAGTCTTAGTCACATATTTTGTGTTAATTCATAAAAAATCTGTTCAGTTGCATATACCATTGGTACAAATGAGTTGAATTTTCCCATACTCACTTTACCTTCTGAGGCATAAATCACTGCATCACATAGATGTTCCATAGCAGATACTTTTTCATTGGTAATTAAAATAACTGTATAATTCTTACTCTTATACTTCTTAATCTCTTCAAAGATAGTACTTTCTAGATTTCTTTCACAGAACATCACAATAACAGAATGTCCTTCTTTAGGCATTTCACGTACAGGATAGTAATTATCTACAATCCCATAACAGTAAAATCCAATATTAGAAAATGATTGTGCAGTATATTTCGCAAAACCACCATAGGGACCTAATCCTAAAATAAAGAAAGAATCAGCTGTTCTGATAAGATTTGCCGCTTTTTTAATACTGTTTGAATATTCCTTGGACTTAATATAGTCTACATAATCCTTAAAACAACTTCTTGAATCTTGTTCTTCTAATTCTTCATTCATAAATTGTTTTAATTTGTATTTGAATTCTAAGAATCCTTCACATCCCATTTTCTTGCAAAATCGCATAACTGTAGCTGTAGAAACATGTGTATCTTTAGCTAATTCACGAATACTCTTACATAATACTTTTTCCCTATTATTAATTACATAATTATAAACATCTGACTCAATATCATTCAAGCTTCTTACTTGTGCATATGTAAAACTCAAAGAAACTCCCTCCTCTTATATTTTCATAGTAAACCTATATATATACAAATACAACAGTAACTAAATCATTCACAAAATATCATGATAATTCTACATAGAGGTTTAATGATGCTGCATCACATATAAATTCTCCGTACCCATCTATGATTTCTATAGTATGCTTGTCATCTGTCATACGTTTATACTTATGACCTACATACATACGTTTCTTACCACCACTACTATTAGTAAGAATTACTGCGAGTCCTGTTTCATATGTCCATCCTATAATATCAGGATCATCTATATAATCGTGTCTTATTCCTTCTATATATTTTCTTCTAAGCTTTAACATATGATCTAATAGTTCCTTTTTAGGATCAATGTGATCATGAGGGATTCCATAATAGTCACCATAGAAGATACATGGATAGCCTTGTTCTCTTAGCAAGATGCAGGCATAAGCCTGTGGTTTAAACCAATCTTCTATGAATGAAGTTAAGGATTGTCCTGGTTGTGTATCATGGTTATCCACAAATGTGACAGCATACTTGTCATATCTTTGTACTAACGTATTATTGAAGAGTTCTCGCATATCATAATAACCATTAGAATGACTGGCATCATAGAAATGATAGTGTAATGGTACATCAAATAGACTCATACAGAAGTGTGTAGATTCTAGATAATGACATAAATGGTTAATATCACCCCAGTATTCTCCTACAGTAAAGAGTTCTTTTTTAGAATGTTTACGCATTATAGTGATCCAATGTTCATAGAAAGATGAGTCTATATGCTTAATGGCATCACATCTAAAGCCATCTAGATGAGTAATATCTTTATACCAAAGTCCCCATTGAATAGCTTCTTCGACTACTTCAGGATTATTGTAGTCTAAATCTGCACCCATTAAATAATCATAATTTTCATATTCATCATCAACATTCTCACTGAAGTGTTTTCCCTTAAAAAGATAAAGACCATGTTGATGTTTAGATGCATCATAATCTACACTCGTGAAATGTTTTGAATTATATATAAAGTCAGAATATTTATCTCTAGATGGAAATGAGAAGTATGTAGAGGCACGAATGACTCTTTTTCTTTTAGATACTTTATGTCTATGATAAGCATCTACCTTATAGGCAATGACTTGTTCCATGGCATCGGCACCCATGAGATGATTCAATACAATATCTGCATAGACATCTATTCCAAATAGATGAAACATCTTAATACACCATAAGTATTCCTTCCTAGTGCCATATTTAGTACGTATTGTATTCTTACTATTGAATTCTCCTAAGTCATAGTGATCATAAACACCATATCCTGTATCATTGACGCCAAATGCACCTTTATAAGCAGGAGGTAGCCAGATAGCAGTAATACCTGCCTTTTTAAGCTTATAGGCATTGATTCTAAGTATTTTCCACAAATGCGGACTAGCTGGGAGATACCATTCAAACCCCTGCATCATGACACCCTTCTTCATACCATCACCCCTTTGTTTATTATAACCTATTGATTCATGTTGTGCACAAAGGGAATAATCTAAATGTACACAAAATGTATTGACAATAAGAACCGCTTACATTCAATATACAATTGTATAAAGATATAAAAGAACTATAATAGTGGATAAGGGAGTGGTGTTATGAAAAAGAAGTATGAAGCATTGGCTATTAGCTTCTTATTTGTGAATTTAGTATATAGTCATGGTGTGATTCATTTACAGCCTTCTATCGGGGATGAGATAGTAGGCATGTTGTATAATTTGTTTCATTTGTTTGAATATAATACGGTTATTGTACCTTTTGGGTTGAGTGCCTTCTGTTTTCTTATTGGCATGGCTGGTTCATTTGTGATGGCTATATGTGGTATTCATTCACATAGTTCTATTTCTATATTTCAGGGAATATTAAGTTTAATACAAGGGTTACTTGGAGCTATTGTGATGACACTATTTATTCATGATCGTCATTTGATAGAAAAAGAATTAGTTGGTTCTTTAGGAACACTTACTACTATTACAATACTCGTTGTATTATCTAATGCGATACTTAGTGTTCTAGTAGAGATGGATGTAAGAAATCATATACATCTATTTGATCATGCTTTATTAAATCCTTTAATGAGTAATTTACCACTTTCTACACTATTTCTAGTAATTACTTTAATAGCATATGCAATCATGTATTTGTTGCCAGTAAATAGTATTTGTCTTATGTTTGGAGTGAATCTTGTGTTATTGACAGGTGTACTTGGATGTTTTTCTATTGGTATGAGCGCATTATTAAGAAAAGTGAATACTCTTTATATGATATGTGGTAGTCTTATGATTCTTATATGTTTAGTAAGCTTTATGAGATTTCATATTATTGCCTGCATATTAGCTGTCATCTGTCTTATTATATGTATAAGAAATAAACCTATTAATGTATAGAGGAGATCATTCTCCTCTTTTTCACATAAAAAAACCTTCGAAATGAAGGCTCTTATGACTTAAGTGCTAATCGATATGAAATCTCATCTAGCATCACATAAACAGGGATAGGATACCGTAAGTAGTGGCTGTACGATTTCAATTAATAATGCAGTAAATTTGTATTTCATGTAAATATTTCCTCCCTTATTTATGAATTGTTTATATATTAGCATATAATAATATACATATCACTCGATATTATAATAAAAAAATAGAGAAGCAATTTGCTTCTCTATTCATCGTCTTCACTTGTGATAAACTCATCATAAATAGCTTTGATAGCTGGTTTGAAATAACAGTTTCTTACACCTACGATGATATTTAATTCTGATGAACCCTGGTCAATCATCTTAACGTTGATATTTTCCTTCGCAAGTGCTTTAAATACTCTTGCTGAAGTACCACGGCTGTCCTTCATACCACGACCTACGACCGCAATGAGGGCTAAATCAGATTCTAAGACAATATAGTCTGGCTGTACTGCACGATGTAATCCTGCAAGAATAGCCTGTTCTTTTTCAATGAAGTCATCGCTATTCACAATGATAGTCATTGTATCAATACCAGAAGGCATATGTTCAAATGATAAGCCATGTTCTTCAAATACCTGTAGTACTTTACGACCAAAGCCGATTTCACTGTTCATCATGTCTTTTTCAATCATAACAGTCGCAAAACCTGTTTTACCTGCAATACCCGTAATAACATGATCTGGTTTATGACAAGTACTTTCTACAATTAAGGTACCTGGATCTTCTGGACTATTTGTATTCTTGATTAAGATAGGAATACCTTCGTTTCTTACTGGGAAGATGGAATTCTGATGTAGAACACTCGCACCCATATAAGATAATTCTCTTAGTTCTTTATAAGTGATTGTCGCAATTGGTTTAGGATCTTTCACAATACGAGGATCTGCAATTAAGAAACCTGATACATCAGTCCAGTTTTCATATAAATCTGCGCAGGCACATTTTGCAACAATAGAACCAGTGACATCACTACCACCTCTAGAGAAAGCTTTAATACGTCCTGATTCATCATTTAACTGTCCATAGAATCCTGGAATAACTGCATAATCATGTTCAGATAAAGCTTTTGTGAGAGCTGCATCTGTTCTCTTTTCATCATATCTCCCATGTTTATCAATATAGATTACATCGGCAGCATCAATAAAGTCAAAACCTAAATAATTAGCTAATACTTTACCATTTAAATATTCACCACGTGAAATTGTATAATCAAAACTATTCTGTTTCTTGATTTCTTCTTTAATTTCTTTAAAGTCTTCTTCTAAAGAAATATCAAGACCTAATTCAGTAATGATTTCATTGTAACGTTCTTTGATTCTGTCATAGATTTCTTCAAAATCATCTTTATTGTGATGTGAATAAGCTAGAATCAATAAGTCTGTTACTTTTGTATCTTCTTTATTTCTTTTCCCAGGGGCACTGGGAACCACATAATGACGATCAGTATCTTCTAGAACGATGTCATGTACTTTTTTAAACTGAGTTGCGCTGGCTAACGATGAGCCACCAAATTTAACCACTTTCATATCTTTATTCCACCTCACGCTTTTGTATAAAGATTACATGATATGGCTAAATTAATCAATATATTTTTTGCTTAATTCGAATATTTTTTCAAAATAACTTCGATTTTCTTATAAGAAATGAATGTTATAAGTGAAATGACACCATATTTAAAGAGATTGAATGGAACAAGTGATGCAATAACCATAGTTGTCATATCTTTTACTAATGGATTGATCTTAGAGAACATACCGATAATGGCTTCTGTAGACATACCAAATAGTTTAGCATACATTGGGAACATCACTAATAGGTTTGATGCAATCGCAAATAAGCTTGTTGCAACAGTTGCAAGTACCATGCCTATTACAGCACCCTTCTTAGTACGATGCTTTCTATAATATAAGCAGGCTACTCCCATATAACATACGCTTAGTAAGAAGTTAGATGCTTCTCCTACAAACATAGTTGTTGTTGGTTTAAAGAGAAGGTTTAAAACGATCTTTAAGAATGCGATTAATACACCAGTAAGTGGGCCGAATACAAATCCACCAATTAATACTGGAAAATCTGAGAAATCAAATTTAATAAACATTGGTACGAATGGAACATTGAAGTCCAATACCATTAAGATTGCAGCTAATGCACCAAGTAGAGCTGCCATTACTAGTTTTTTAGTTTTCATTTTTGCCTCTTTCTATGGCGAAAAAAAATCTCCTATATATATCTTATAGGAGATTGAAAAAGTCATTTCAAAAAAACGCCATCTTTTTCCATCCGGACTATACCGTCGGTACTGGAATTACACCAGTTCATGCTTTACGCTCGCGGACTATTACCGCCGATCAGGAATTTCACCTGCCCCAAAGATACAAGAACTATTATAGAAATGTTATATGAAGTTGTCAACAGATAGAAAAAAATAAGGGAAATCCCTCTGATAGAAAAAAATAAGGGAAATCCCTCTGATAGAAAAAAATAAGGGAAATCCCTTATTTAGTTCTTCTCTTTAAAAATAATACGACGCCAGAAGATAATACTAAAATACAACCTATTGCATAGATGAGTGTTGTACCCACACCACCTGTACTAGGTAGTAATGAGCCATAGTTATTCAATACATTGACTTGATCTACCACATCATTATCTACCTTTACAACACCTTTCCCATCAGTATCCGATGTAACAACTATCTTTATAGGTGTTTTTATTAAGTTGTAGCCTTTAGGCGCTTCTATTTCTTTTAAGTAGTATGTATCTGCTTGTATTCCTTTAATATTAATCTTTCCATCACTATAGGATGTTAGTGTAACATTTCCATTCTTACTATTATAATCAAAGTTACTTCCTGATTGAACAAATTTTAATGCATTATCTTTAGTTGGATTTAGATCTTTAGATAAGATAAACTTTGCACCAGCAAGTGCTTTATTATATCCAGTATATTTAAATATAGGGATACTGTAAGTAAATGTTTCTGTTTTAGATTCTTCAGTTCTTGAGTTTTCACCATAAGTTAAATAAGAAGTATTAACGAGTGGTGTATCAATAGGTGCATCATTACTAAGTATCACTAAATACTTAATATAGATCTGTGTCAACTTACCTGAGTCAATATCATCTTGATATTTTTTATAAAACGAATCAGTAAAAGTCAAGTGAAAATTACAGCCGTCATTTGTATTGGTTGTTGAAACGTAATCGTTATATTTCTTCAAAGATTTACGCTTTAAGCTTTCATCTTTTTCATTACTATAATAGGCAATACCATCTTTAAGTACAGAATTATATTTCAAATATTGATTCATATAGTCATGTAAACAATAGTTTGTGACATGTGGCTTAACATTAATGATCGTTTCAAAGAAGACATTATCCCCACGATTCATTGAATTTCTTTTCTTATTATTACTTATTGTTCCACCATTGGCAACAAGCTTACTGACACTAGGAGAGGCATGCTTGTCTCTTATTTCTACTTTTGGATGAGTTGTATCAATACTGCAAGCTGTTCCTGTACTGGTTTCTACTAAGTAATATCCTAGTGGTAAGTTTTCAAATACAACTTTCGCATTTGTCTCATTAGATGCTTTTGCAGTTCCAGTTGGTAAAATCTTATTATTCTTCGCATATTCCATGGCAAGAAGACCAAAGTTACGTGCACCAATTTCATTTTTTTGATCATCTTTAAAAGTAACATAACCATCATTATTTGTTTCTATATATTTTTTTGCAGCACTTGAATTAATAAATCCATCCCAGGAATCACCATTTCTTATATATGAATAAGCCCCTTTGGTTTCATCAAAACTTTCTAGTGTTAAAATTTTAAATATCTTATATGTTTCCCCAGGTTTTACATTTGTAACTGTAACTTTACCGTTTGTATCTACTGCCTCAACAACAGTAACCATTGAAATAACCATCATAAATATACACATAATGGCTATAACTCTTTTCGTTAACTTCCCCATCTTTTCCCCTTTATGCAACAAAGCTATATACTAGTTTTTGTTATCATAACTCATATTTACATGAATAATTGCGACAATAATATAACGCTATTTGATAAGCATTTCAATAAAAAAATAGCTCCTTTTCAAAAAGAGAAACATTGTGATATCACAACAACTATAGAACTTAACTTTTTTTACCTTTAAAAACGTTAATATATTCGATATAATGGAAGAGAATTAAAAAAGGTGGGTACAATATGTCAGATAAACAAAACAGCATGCTTGAAGAAGAAAGAGAACCTCTTTCTAAAGGCTGGATTTTTGCAGGTATTGTTCTTTTTCCACTGATCCCTTTTGTATTAATATATTTTAATAAACATTTAAAGAGGAAAATGAAGATGATTTTAGGTATTGTTTATTTTGTTTTCTTGTTTGGTGTTTATCAATATGCATGTGTTGCACAGGGACCAGTATTAAGTAGTGTGATTATTCCTGATCAGTATGTCACAGTGAAACAGGGAGAAACATACCAGATTCATTACAAGACTGATCCTCAGAAAGTGAAAGTAGAATATACACATTATTCATCTCAATATGCCAATGTGGCAAGTGTTGACCAGAATGGTTTAGTGACAACTATTACACCTGGTAAGACACGTATTACTTTGACTGCAGGAGATAATCATCATACTTATAAAAAGAAGTATCTTACAATCCATGTAATTGAATAGAGCGTGTTGACGCTCTTTTTTGTTAGGAGGAAGGATTATGAGAAATAAAGATGTATATATTATTACATGTTCAAAATGTGATAAAGAGAATAGATATGAAGATTATAGCTGTGTAGGGCCAGATCAAAGAGAAAGTATTATTGATGATTCTATTATGACTTATACTTGTCCGCATTGCGGAGAAAAAACTTTCTTAAAACATCCTTTGACTTATATAGATCCAGTTCATCATTTTATTGTGCAATATGGACAGGACAAGGAACAGTTCTTTCATGGAGTAGAACAAATTCGTACAACTCCTCTTTATAAAGATTATATTTTCCGTTATACAGATTCATGGTTAAGTTTCAAAGAGAAGATCATGATTCTAGAGAATGACAGAGATGATCGTTTAATGGAACTCTATAAGCTTGCATTAAAGAATGAATTAGATGAAGAAGTGCCTTCTTTATTCTTATTTAACAAAGAAGAAGAGAAAGAACTCATGATAGCATTGAATCCAAATGGAACACGTGCTTATTTCTTTAATAGAGACTGGTATGATATTAAAGAAGAAGATCCTTATATGAAGAAGATATTAAAGTATGATACAAGTCTTATAGTAGATAACTCTTGGGCTGAACGGCTCTATGATTATCGTATTAATGTTTCGTTGTGTGAGGTTCAGACAAAATTACAGGTAAGAACTTATTTGATTCCTTCTTATGATCATGTAGATGTAGGAGATTATGTTTATGTATACGAGAATGGTGAGAGAGTATTAGGACAAGTAATGACTAAGAATTTCAAGAATATTGCGGATGTACCTGATCATCTTCATTTTATTGAAAAAGCATTACCAATAGAAACTGAGTATGATAAATATATAAAACATGAATATGAAAATTTACTCCCTTTAAGGGATCAAAGAGTTGAATCATTTTTAGATATTTTAAATGATTTACGTTTCTACTATTATATAGAAGAAATAGATGAGAATGTATCTAATTATACAATGGACATAGATGGTCTTCATTTAATTCCTCTTTATATAGATCAACAAGAAGCCATGGATAAGAAACCAGAGAATGGATATGTGTTAGTTGATTTATTAACAGATGTATTAAAGATGACATTTGAGAAAATTGATGGCTATATTATTAATGAGAATAGATTATTTATATTAGATTCTCATTTTATAGATATGTTCCTTTCTTTTGCAAGACAGAAAAAGACCGAGATCAATTAAGATTTCGGTCTTTTTAGATGAGTTCTACCTGATGGTCACCCAATAGTTTTAGTTGTGAGTTTTCTAACTCTTTTTCACATATATAGCCTGTGAAATCATCAAGATTCGCATAAGCATAATTGCCATCCTGATTTAGTTTAACACTTTCTCCAACCATATAGGTTCTTTTACTTGCATTGATGGCTGTCTTTTTAGTGAGTCCATCATTTGTTTCATAGGTCGTAACAACATTATTTTCTAAATCAATCCCTACAACACCAATAAATGAGATATCAAAACGATATTTTCTAATTAAATGATTTGTGAGCGCGCCGACAAATCCATCTCTTGCTTGATTGAAGTCTCCTCCTAAGAAAATCAGTCTCACTGTACTATTTTGTCTATAAAGCTGCATAATATCAATCATATTTGTCACAATAGTGACTGCAATATTCTTTTCAAATATAAGTTTTGCGATTTCTAGATTGATTGTAGAAATATCTAAGAAGATCACATAGCCTTCCTTTAGTAAATCAACTGCTTTAGAGGCAATGATCTTCTTTTCTTTACTATAGAGTTCTACACGTTGTGAGACATTTGTATGATGTAAATTAACACGGGCATTAATTGCACCTCCATGAACTCTTTTAAGTTTTCCAGCTTTTTCTAAGAGGGTGAGGTCTTTACGAATACAATCTTCTGTGACACCAAATGATGAAGCCAGTTCTTTCACAAATACCTGTCCTTCAATATTCAGTTTAGTAATGATTTGCTGGTGACGTTTTTTTTGTGACATGTTAGATTGCCACTCAAAATGTGATTAAAGATACTCACATCGAGATAATGAAAGTTCTCATGAACATTACTTACTATGGCATCGTGTATACTTTGGATTGACCGAAATCATATCTACTCACAAGTTCATGTACACTCCATAGTCATAAATTCCCGAAATAGCCTTCGGTACATACCTACGTTTGCGTTTGTTTATGCAACTTCGTAAGTCGTAGCATCTCTCAGATTAGTAGCAGCATTGAAATCTCTGTCTTCGATAAAACCACAGTCACATTTGAAAACTCTATCTGAAAGCTTTAAATCTTTTTTGATATGTTTGCAGCAATGACATGTCTTAGATGATGGGAACCATCTACCGACTATTCGAAGTTCAATTCCGTTCTCCTTGCATTTAGCTTGAAGCTTTGTCTTAAATTCATAAAACTTCTGCGAAGCAACTGCCTTTGAAAGATGTCTGTTCTTCATCATTCCTGATACGTTTAGATCTTCAATCGTTATATGAGATGGCTTGGTTTTCACTATCTCTGCGATTATCTTATTGATGTAACCAGTACGAATATTGTCGATTCTATGATGAAGCTTCTGTATCTTAAGCCTTTGTTTTTGTATATTTCTTTTTTGAGTGGGCTCTCCTTTCTCTTAAGTTTAAAGAAATAAAGCTCTGCGTTGCAGAGCTTTATTTTAATTTTAATGTCTGCAGAATAAGTGCAAGGTCATCATTTGTTAAGTTGCAGTAATCGATTAGATTTGCCAGTTTATCACACTGTTCACCGTCACCGATGATTTCAAAGCGACTGCGCCAGATGGTTGGTAAGATTCTATCGTCGTTATCAGGGTCATAATGACCAAAGGACCGTGTCATGTATTCATAGGCGATAGGATTGACATCCGGTTTAAAGAATGTACAAATACGATTGAACAACCATTCCGGGTCGATGTTTGAGATGAACCCGTCATATCCGTCAGCTTCGATATTATCTTCGAATCCAGCCTGAATGAAAGCTTTCCGGCACTGTTCCTGATATGGTCGATATTTTTTACGAAGTTCAGGATTACGCTGGATGTCTTTAGCTTTGATGCATTTAAAGTCAACATCTGGATGTTCCACATCTAAGAAATGACAGAATGTATTAATCAATTTAATGGGAACAAAGGTCAAAGATTCTTTGTCTGTAAATTTCATGTTATCAAGTACCATGAAAATGCTCCTTTCTCTTATGTTTGAAAAAAATAATGCTCTGCACTGCAGAACATTATTTTAATTTTAATGTCTGCAGGATAAGTGCAAGATTATCATTTGTTAAGTTGCAGTATTCGATTAAATTTGCCAATTTATCGCACTGTTCGCCGTTACCGATGATGTCGAAACGACTGCGCCAGATTGTCGGCAAAATTCTATCGTCGTTATCAGGGTCGATATTACAAAATGACCGTGTCATGTATTCATAAGCGATAGGATTGACATCCGGTTTAAAGAATGTACAAACACGGTTGAATAACCATTCCGGGTCGATGTTTGAGATAAAACCGTCATATACGTTTGCTGTGGTTTTAGGGTCATATCCAGCCTGAATGAAAGCGTTCCGGCACTGTTCCTGATATGGTCGGTATTTTTTACGAAGTTCAGGGTTACGCTGAATGTCTTTGGCTTTGATGCATTTGAAGTCAACCTCTGGATGTTCCACATCTAAGAAATGACAGAATGTATTGATTAATTCAATAGGCACAAAAGTCAGAGACTCTTTGTCTGTAAATTTCATGTTATCAAGTATCATGATAATGCTCCTTTCTGAGTGTAATTATTTTCTGATAATTTGATTATACAACACACATCTTCAGAATAGAAGAGGTGTGTTATAAGATAAATTATAATTTATATCTTGATATGTGCTGTTATAATTGTGTAACTATATAAATTTATAGTAATTATTATATTTTCTATTTCACAATACCAATTCTTACCTTGTTTATATATATTGCAATTCTTATCTAAAACTTTATTTTTACAATATTCTACTCCATCATTTGTATTTAATTTTAGATTTTTTATAATTCTATTATTACCCATTTCAGTAGTATGCACTTTATTTATATTATCAAGTAATATTTGTTTATCTTCCATAACTTAATCTCTTCAAAAAATTATAATTTGTGATATTTGTTGTGTTCATTTTAACGCTCTCCTTTGAGGGAATTTGAACACATTTAATCACAACAGTCTATATATTTAGTTACTTACATTTTCTCCTTTAAAATGATATTTTCCTGTCACCTGATTCAATGTGATCTGATAAATATAGCATGTATCTATATAATCCTTATTATAAGGATATGTTTCATAGCCACAATGAGTCAGGATAGACTCCATTGCTTCATTATAAGATTCATGAGAAATAGGTTCAATAATACCTTTACCTATAATAGATGAGTAAGAATTAGATACAGTCTTATCTGGTTTACAAAAATATTCATATAGTGTTTCTGCCTGTATGCCTACATGAGGATTCTCTTTAATCAGACGAGTCATCTTCCCTTCTCTAGGTGTATAAATATAAAGTACTATTTTATCTTCATCATCACCTATTCCAAAGTTCATTGGAACGATATAAGGATATTCGTCATCTTGGAATGCAATATGTAGTGTATCAAAATGATGAAGCATCTCCCTTAACTGCTTTAAGTCTACTACTGTTTCTGACATTTCTCTCTCCCCTTTTGTATCTATTTTAACACATTAGAGGAAAGAAAAACTGTAAGCGGTTAAAAATATTCCAAAATAATAGAAGAAAATATTTAATATTCCTAATATTTGTATCTTATTTGTCTTATAGAACGCTAATAGAATATCAGATATGAGATAGAGAATAAGCCCTATAGCCATCATAATAAAACTAATAGTATTGAGAGTAAAAGCTGTCAAAATAGCTTTTGTAGTAAGCCAGACTAACGCAAATATATAACTAGTCAGTTCTGTTTTGTAAGTTGAGAGATCTACAATCTTATAGTAAGCAAGTATTTCTAGAAGAATCATAGCACATACAGGAACAATTAATTCTATATATGTAAATGGTTCAAAGTGATAATAGAAGAATAAGAAGGCTATATCACCAATTAAGAATGCATTAAGACCATATCTAAATAGTTCCTTCTTACATAAGAGTATGTCTCCAATCATATAGCCTAGTAGTGCTGGAAGTATAAGAAGAAATAATTTTGTTTGATGAGAGAAATAAGCCGTAAGGATAAAACCTAATGAGCATAAACCTTTTGTATAGATGTGATAACGTGTACGCCATGTACATACCATTATCAGAAATAATAGAATAAATAATACTATCATAATAATTTCCTTTCTGAAATAGTCTACCACAATTCAATGATGTGTGCTATAGTTGTTCACAAAGGGGGAAAAGACAAATGATCAAATTAATTGCGACAGATATGGATGGAACATTCCTAGATAATAAGAAGCAGTTTGATAAGTCTTTTATTGATTTATTTTTTGAGATGAAGGAACAGGGTGTACTGTTTGTAGCTGCAAGTGGTAATCAGTATGCCAGACTTTACCAGAAGTTTTTACCAATGAGTGAGGATATGTATTTTATTGCAGATGGAGGCAGTTATATTGCGAAGGGTCCAAATACATTAGAAGTATTTGATATGGACCGTAAGAAAGCATTTCTTGCAATAGAGAGAGTAAAGGAACATTATCCTGATTTTAAGATTATGATAGCAGGAGAAAAGTATGCTTATGCAAGAAAGAAGGATCATCTGACTAAAGAATTGACTACTTATTATTGTTCTTATAAGTTGATTGATGATTTTGATGAGATTGATGAACCTATTACTAAGATTGCGATACTTGATCCTCGTGGAGATATTAAGAATAGTGCAGGAGATATTACACGTATTTTACCTGAGGGATTACAGATTATTACATCTGGTAATGAATGGATGGATATTCAAAGAGAAGGTGTTAATAAGGGTCTTGGTATGCGTTATATTCAGGAGCATGAACATATTTCTAGAAATGAATGTCTCGCATTTGGTGATCAGATGAATGATTATGCTTTATTAGAGTCTGTAAAATATGGCTTTGCAATGGAGAATGCAGTAGATGAAATCAAGAAACTTGCTTATGGTATTACTGATTCTAATGAAGATCAGGGATGCTTAAAGATTATTAAGAAAGCTCTAAGAAAAAATAAAGAACAGGCCGCTAACGACCTGCATTAAAATAGAAATCACAATGATTTTGGATATCAAATGAAGAAAAGTATTTTTCTTCATTTGATATCCATTTTTTTATAAACATATCAAGTGCTTCTTTTCCATTTCTTTTTTCTATACGTTTAAGTCTTAACGATTCGTCTATATCTACAAATATAGAAAGATCATAAGCATCTATTAATTCAGGATGACATGAATAAGACCCTTCTATGATATTAATAGGTTTATAAGAGTATAAGGTTCCTTCACTTATAGACATTGTGGAACAATCAAAAGGACGATAAAGAACATCTTGATGTTCTTTAAGAGGTTCTAATACTTCTTTTTTAAATCTTTCTCTATCTACATTACCACCTGGTTCATTATAGCGTTCTTGTGTACGCTGATATTTCTGAAGATAGAAATCATCCATATGAAATATATGACAATCAAAATATGCTTTTAATTTATTTGCAAGAGTTGTTTTCCCACTTCCACATCTTCCATCTATTGCGATAGTGACATGTCCCTTTTGTTGATATATTTTATTTATCTTCTCTATTAAAGTCTGTTCATTATAAGGGAGATACTTGAGCCCTTCTTCTAAGTAATGAGCCTGTAAGAGTTCTACTTTGATGTCTTTAGTAGAGATTTCTTGAAGTGTTTTATCTCCTTCTTCTGCTTTTCTTAAAATTGTGATATGTGGATAAAAAGGTTTATCATCAAATGGTATATCATGTGCCTTTAATGCTTCTCTTAATGTATTGACATATTCATCTAATACAGGATTGTCTTTAATACCTACCCAATAAATCTTCTTGAAATGACCAATACGGTTCAAAGTAATGGTGATTTCAGGAAAAGGAATAGAATGAATAATTTCCATAATTTCATCCTGTCTATCTGTTTCACCAAAGAAAGCTAAAGTCATATGTAAATTATCTAGATCATAATACTTACCTTGAATCCCTTCTTCCTTTAAAGTATCCATGATTGACATTAATTCTTCTTTAAAAGAAGAATTAAATGTAAGTGCAATAAATTGTCTCATAAAATTCATCCTTTCTATGATATAATGAATAAGCTATGTGCATGTAGCTCAATTGGATAGAGTATCAGACTCCGGCTCTGAAGGTTGCAGGTTCAATTCCTGTCATGCGCGCCAAATATTGAAAAGAGGCAGCTTACGCTGCCTTTTACTATACACTATGTCTGATTCTTTCTATATGTATCGCAAGATAGCCTACTTCTTCGTCTGATATCTTTTCTAGAATCAGCTTTTCTATATAATCAGCGACACGACATGCAACAGCATAGCTTTCTGGAAACTTTTCTTTTGTATAGTCTGTCATAGAGACCTGTACATCTTCTTTACGGTCTAGACGGACCATTAAGAATTTAATATGGTTGACTAAACGAATATAAGCAATAGAGTCTTCATCAATCACTATATTAAATGTTTCTTCTACATAAATAACTGTTTGATGAATAATGCTGGCAACCTGTAATGAACGTCCAGGTGGCTGAGAACTCAAAGCTGCATGAATATGAAGAGAAATATAACCAATTTCATCATCAGTGATTTCATAACCTAATCTTCTCTTAATGATTTTTCTTGCTTTCTTGGCCACTTCATACTCATCTGCAAATAATAATCTAATATCACTTGTCAAAGGGTTAGAGATGACCATATCATTCTTAATACGATCAATAGAGAATGCAATATGATCTGCAAGAGGTAAAAGAATCTTAGTATCTATATCACCAAATTCTTTTTCTGCATAACGGATAATTTCATTGGCTATTTCTAAGAAGATAGGATCTACACCCTGTAAGACATTCTTACCAGTATTCTTCTCTAAACTATAGCATTTAATATTTTTTCCAGGATTCTCAATCACATCTCCTGCTTTTCTTTTGAAGCCTATTCCCTTCCCTAGTAATATAACTTCTTTATTGAGTTCATCTTTTGCGACAACTCCATTATTGTTTAGCGTTCCAATGACTTCATAACGCTGTTTTTTCACTTTATTCTCCTTCATGTAATATCTGTTTTATTTCTGATACAATAATGACAACATGTGGTCCATAGGTAATTTGGATACCTTCTCCACACATATATATACCTGCAGCACCTGTTTCCTTTAAGGCTTCCTCATCAACTAATGTTGGATCCTTTAAAGTTGCACGCAGACGTGTTGTACATGTATCAACATCTAATATATTAGGAATACCACCTAATGCATCAACAATAGAATGGGACACAGAACTGTCTACGTCAAGACTTTTCTTTCTAGAATAGTCTTTTTTTGTATGCAGCTGTGTATCTTCTCCTCTACCTACTGTTTTAAAATCATAACGTTTAATCACAAACTTAAAAATCGAATAATAAAGTAAGAAATAAATAAAACCTATTATTGGGACAAAGACCCAGTTTGTTTTACTATTACCCTGTAATATACCAAACAAGAAGAAATCAATCGCTCCTGCACTAAAAGTGACACCTATCGCTATATTTAAAGCCTGAGCCACTGCATATGCACTTCCTGCTAGAAGCGCATGAATCAAAAAAAGTGGCGGTGCTTGAAATAAGAATGTGAATTCAATTGGTTCAGTAATACCTGTTAATATAGAAGTGAGTGAAGCAGAAAGTAATAAACCTCCTGTTTTTTTACGCTGGCTTGGTCTTGCACAATGATACATCGCAAGGGCAGCACCAGGCAGGCCAAATATCATAAAGATATATTCTCCCGAGAAGAAGCGAGTGGCTTCTACACTGAAATGTTTGACATGAGGTGAAGCAAGCTGCGCAAAGAAGATATTCTGAGCCCCCTGGATCAGTTGTCCATCCACTACCATACTGCCACCAAGTCCTGTCTGCCAGAACGGAAGATAGAACACATGATGTAATCCAAAAGGAATCAACATACGCTTTACAAAGCCAAATACGAATATACCTGCATAGCTGCTGTCTCTTATAAGTACACCTAAGCGATAGATAGCTTCCTGAACAGGTGGCCAAATATAAAAGAATAATATTCCTACAAAAACAAATGTCACACAACAGATAACTGGGACAAAACGTGTGCCTGCAAAGAATGATAAGTAATCAGGAAGTCGTGTCATATAGAACCTATTATGAAGATAAGCAACACCAAGTCCTACTACTATACCGCCAAAGACACCTGTATCTAAAGATTGAATGCCACAAATCGTATTGATTGTACCTAGTCTGACAAAATCAGCCACCTTCCCATCTACTATAAAACCATTAATAGTAAGTAAGGCATTAATAGAAGCATGCATAACTAAAAAGCTAACCAGTGCAGAGAAAGCTGCAGTCGCTTTTTCATGTTTTGCCATACCCATTGCAATACCTACCGCAAATAAAGCTGGAAGGTTATCAAAGACAATTTTACCTGCACTACACATAATTGTGAATAATGCATAGAGTGGTGTTCCCTTTCCTAATATAAATTGAAGATGGTAAGTCTGAATCATTGTCTCATTTGTGAATGACTGACCTATGCCCATTAATAACCCTGCCACAGGTAAAACAGCTATAGGTATCATAAAGCTTTGTCCTACACGTTGTAATTTACTAAATAGCTTACTAAACATGATTCCACCTCCTTCTTGTAGTATTATTTATTTTACCATTATATGGTATGAAAATCTAATCATTTTATTCGAACAATTTATGAGTTTTTCTTACAAAATAGGCCTTTTTGTATAATTCTTAAGTTATTTTTAAAAATTTCTTAATTCAATTTTATATGATAAATACTACATAATTTGATATTTCTTAATTATTTCTTAAGATTTTTCTTTATTTTTTAATATGAAGTGTTATAATAGAGCCTGTCGAAAGACAAAAGGAGAGAGAAAAATGGATAAGAAAACAAAAGAAATCATGAGTTTCGTATCTAATAGAGTAAGAACTCAGAAGACAATGTTCATTCCTGTGTTTGCTATTTCCGCTTTCGCAATCGTGGGTTATACAGCTGCTGATAGAACAGCACCTGTTGTACATTCAAATACAATTGAAGTTCCTTATGGAACTGTCTTAAAAGCTAGTGATTTTGCAATCTCTGATAACAGAGATCATACTGATACATTAAAAACTAAGATTCATGCTGAATCTTATGAAAAGAACCAGTTAGGAACTTATACTGTTAACGTAACAGTAAAGGATGCTTTCAACAATGAATCAACTAAGACTGTTAATGTTAAGGTTGTAGATAATGAAGCACCAGTTCTTGAATCTAAGACTGATGATGGATTTGTCATCAATGTTGAAGCAAATGGTAGTAGTAATTTAAAGGATTACATCAAGGCAACAGATAATGTTGATGGTGATGTAACAGACTTTATTAATTTTGATAAGGAATTAGATACAACTCAGTTAGGAGAACAGGTAATCAATGCATCTGTTGAAGATAACATGGGTAATATCGCTACTAAGACATTTACATTTAATGTAGGGGATACATCTGCTCCTGAAATGAATTTAAAGAATGGTAATTTCGTAGTAAATTATGGTGATAACTTTGATATCAACAATTATGTTGAAGCAAAGGATAACTATGATATGAATCCTGTTTTATCTGTAGAAGGTGAAATTGATACTAAGAAGTTAGATGGTACTCAACCTATTAAAGTAACTGCAACTGATGTAACTGGTAATAAGACTGAAAATACTTATGATGTGACTGTAGCTGATATTGCTGCTCCTGCTATTACATTAAAGTCTACTGATATTAGTGTAAAGAATGGTGGTTCATTTGATGCAAAGTCTAATATTGCATCTGCTATCGATAATCTTGATGGTGATGTGACAAGCAAGGTGAATGTAAGTGGTTCTGTCAATACTTCTAAAGCTGGAAGTTATACAGTTAACTATACAGTAACTGATAATGCTGGTAATACAGCTAATGCAAGTGCTAAAGTGACTGTCGCTGCTGCTCCATCTAGAGGTGGATACAATGCAGGTGGAACAAGCGTCAAGGGTGGACACAGTGGTATTGTTGGAACTGGTTTATCTAAAGTAGGTTCTGCTTATGTATTTGGTGCTTCTGGACCAACAGCATTTGACTGTTCTGGATTCACTTCATGGGTATATAGACAAAATGGTAAATCATTACCAAGAACTGCTTCTGCTCAGTATAGTGGAACTACAAGAGTATCTAAGGATGGCTTAAGTGCTGGTGACTTAGTATTCTTCGCAGGAACTTATAAGTCAGGTATCTCACATGTAGGTATCTATATCGGTAATGGACAGTTTGTTCATGCTGCCAATTCAAGTACTGGTGTTACAGTATCTTCATTAAATAGTGGTTATTATGCATCTCATTACGCAGGTGCTGGTAGATAAGAAGATCGAAAGATCTTCTTTTTTTATAAGGAGACTATATGAAAAAAGTATTAAAGGTGATTCTAGGAATCGTATTAAGTATTGTACTCGTTCTTGGTCTACTCTATGGTCTTTTTATCTACATGATCGAGTATCATGTCGAAACAGTAGGTAAAGAATCTTATTATGAATATGAGGTTGTGATGCAGTCAGTCGGAGCGCCTCTATTCTTCAGCAGTGCAGATGGACGTCTGCTTCTTAAAAAGAATGATACGATAATCAATAAGATGGACTTTACATTATCAGATGATGGTGGAAGTATTCGAGAAGAAGTGTGGAGTGTGAGCTGGTATAAGGATCATGTAGGTGTTGTGATTCAAGGAACTGAGCAGGATGATACACTTTATAATCTTTATTATAATGGCAAGACAAATAGTTCTATTGTGAATGGTCAGGATGAAATAACAACTAAAGGTGATATGGCTAATAATAATGCCGATGAGATTAGAAAAGAATTAAAGATGGTCGCTGATTATCTTAATTATGATGATATAGATTATGGTATCAGTGCTAAAGGATGGATGTATGCCACGGTATATAATAAAGATGGTGTCACACGTCATTTGAATTATTATGAAACTCATGAGCATGAATATGTTTATCAGGAAACTAAAAATGGTTATACAACGATATTAGGATTCTATAAAATAGAAAATGGTCAGGTTATAGATGAACATACCACATCATGGCATTAAAAAAGATTCCGTGAAGGAATCTTTTTATAATAGTTCTTTAAGTTTTTCAATAGATTCTTCTGTAGTAGCCCAGCTTGTTGCAAAACGTACTACAGTATGTGTATCATCATACTTTTCCCAGAAACCATAGCGTACATGCTTTTCTAGTTCTTCTAGTTTCTTATTATCAACAATAAAGAACTGCTGGTTTGTAGGAGAATCAATATAGAATTCATAACCTTTTTCTTTAAAGATTGTTTTAAGCTTTTCAGCCATATCAATCGCATGCCTTGAAATCTTGAAATAAAGGTCATCTGTAAAGAGAACATCAAATTGAACACCATTTAAACGTCCTTTTGCAAGTAAAGCACCATGCTTCTTAATAAGGTTTACAAAGTGTGCTGGAGTATTATTCTTAGTAAATACAACAGCTTCACCACATAATGCCCCTACTTTAGTACCACCGATATAGAATACATCAGTAAGTTCTGCAATATCTTCTAGTGTTACATCAGTATCATAAGACATGAGACCATAACCAAGTCTTGCACCATCCAAGAATAAAGGCAAATTATAAGCATGACAAACATCTGAGATTTCTTTTAATTCTTCTTTTGTATAAAGTGTGCCATATTCTGTAGGATGAGAAATATAAACCATACCTGGGAATACCATATGTTCATGGTTAGCATCGTTATAGAATGTATCTACTAATTCTTTGACATCTGATGCTTTTAACTTACCTAAATACTGTGGGACAGTGAGTACTTTATGTCCTGTATATTCAATAGCCCCCGCTTCATGAGCAGCCACATGGCCTGTCACTGCAGCGACAACACCTTCATAAGGCTTCAACATTGTATCAATGACTAACTGGTTAGTCTGTGTACCACCTGTAATAAAGTAAATATCAGCTTCTTCTTTACCACATGCTTTCGCAATCTTTTTTCTTGCAGATTCAGAATATACATCTACTCCATATCCTGACTGCTGATCCATATTTGTTTCAATAAATTTTTCTAGAATGGCAGGATGTGCCCCTTCTGTATAATCACTTTCAAATGATAACATCTTTATATCCTCCGTTTTTTTGTATTCTACACTATTTTAGATATGAATACAAATAATGAAAATAATTCAAAAAATAGGAAGTAATTCACTCTGATGAATGAGTATATATATGTGTAAGCCACTTATTTCTTGTTTAGAATACTTTTACATAGAAATATAAAGGAAACTCATTACTCGAATAGTCAATTCATACTATTTGGTAGGAATAGGAACACAACTATACTATAATAATCAAAAAGGAGGAAAATATAAGTAACTAAATATATCGACTATTGTGATTAAATGTGTTC
>OGZO01000277.1_pt1 | contig 35826 bp, 28 predicted proteins | sample 1576721 | NCBI WGS metagenome assembly OGZO01 (sample SAMEA3541516, study PRJEB24748) | human gut metagenome | biome: human gut; feature: human-associated habitat; material: faeces | place: China | collected 2012 | reverse complement strand
CGAGCGAGCGGACGGCGCAGAAATCGTCAACGGCGATGGGTTTGAGACGCATGGATAACTCCTTTCGCGCGCGGAAGGCCCCCGCGCGGCAGTAAATTACGGTTGGCTGAAGCATACCACGTTCCTGCCGCTCCCGCAATAAGCCGGTGGTTGACAGTGAAGAAAATCGGAACGCAATACGCGGCTATTGCAGCTTCCCGGAGAAAAGAATATAATAAATCCGTCAAATTTTTCCGTACGAGGAGATCGATGACGATGAAAAAGTGTCTCGCCCTGCTTCTTGCACTAACCCTTTTTGCGCTGTGCGGCTGCGGAGCCGCCGCGCCGGAGCCTGCTCCTGCACCGACCGCCGAGCCCACCTCCACACCGGCCCCCACACCCACGCCGACCCCGGAGCCCACCGCAACGCCGGAGCCGAAGCCTACGCCGAACGCCGCCGATCTGGACGGATTCGGCTATGTGGAGCGGCCGGAAGAATACCTTCCCGAATACGAGGTACAGTATGTAAAATCCTCCGGCGGGTACGCGATCTTTCTCTCCAGCGACGTGAACCGGACGCAGCACTTCGATCAGGTGCTGGACGCCACGGAGGTGCGCGTCATTGCCCGGCAGGGGAAATCGGCGCTGATCATTGTAAATGACGGGCGTGTCGGCTGGGCCACCGCCTCCATGCTTGAGGACGCGCCGACGGCGCTTTACTGCCCCGGCCATAAGGATCTCGCGGACTTTCCGGATGTGGAAAGTCCTCCGCACGGCTGGCTGCCCGCCTATGAGACGTACTATGTCAAATCCACCGCCGGCGCCGGGATCTATATCACGAACGATCTGGCGCGGGAGGAGGTCTCGCGGTTGCTGAAGGACGGCACGGAAGTGACCGCGCTGGCGCGGGAGGGAACGTATATGATCCTCATCAAGGGCGACGGCTTCGCCGGTTGGGCGGATATCGATCTTTTGACTTCCGAGAAGCCCGCAGATTCGTAAGGACTTTGAATGCAAAAGAAATCCCCGCTTCGGCGCTTTACCGGAGCGGGGATGTTCGTTACTCGTTATTCGCTTTTATCTTCCGCTTCCAGAAGCCCTCCGGAAGCTGGACGAGGATAACGGCGCAGAGCATGATGCCGCAGCCGAAAAGCTCGCGTCCGGACAGGAACTCGTGCAGCAGCACCGCCGCGCCCAGCACGCTGAATACCGACTCCATGCTCAAAAGGAGCGTCACGGCGACGGGGTTGCCGTCGCGCTGCGCGGCAAACTGGAGCGTATAGGCGATCGCGCTCGAGAAGATGCCGAGATACAAAATCGGGATGATGTTGTCGCGAAGCTCGGCGAGCGTCGGCTCCTCCACGGCGAACATGCCGATGAGACAGACGACGGACGCCACGATGAACTGCGCGCAGTTGAGCTCCGTCGGCGAACAGAAGCGGACATAGTAATCCGCCGCGAGAATGTACACCGCATAGATCCCCGCGCTCAAAAGGACCAGCGCGTCGCTCGGCGAGATCGTGAAGCCTTCCTTCACGCTGATGAAATAGAGCCCCGTGAGTCCCAGCAAGACGCTGACCCAGAGACTCGGCGCGACTCTCTTATGCAGGAACACCACGCTGAAGAGCGGCACGAGCAGGATATACAGCGTCGTCAGAAAGCCCGCCTTGCCCGCTTCAACGTTCGCAATGGCGTATTGCTGCACGATGGACGCGGCGATCACAAGCACGCCGCACACAGCGCCGCCGATGGCGATCTTTTTCGGGTCGCTCTTCTTCCGCTCCTCCGGCTTTTTCCGCCGGTTGGATACAAAAAGAAGAACTCCCAGCGACAAAGCTGCGAGCACGCTGCGATAGAAGTTGAAGGTGATGGCTCCGATATGTCCTGCGGCCATGCGCTGAAAGGCAAACGCGGTTCCCCAGACAAACGACGCCGCCAGAGCCGTCAGCGCCGTTTTCAAGCTCAATCCTTTTTTCATAATGTGTATATTATATGGGTTCTCCGTCGAATTGGCAAGGCGTTGGGTGAAAAAACTCTTGTACAAAAAAACCGATTGAAGCACAGGGAAATGTGTGCTACATTCTGAGGGAAAGCATTTCGGAAAAAGAGAGGAAAAGACGATGAAGGCAGAGGACATTCGGCGGCGGCTCGCGGAGCTCGCGCTCGACACGAACGAATACCGCATCAACGCCGGCGGCGCGATGGTGCTTCACGGTCTGCGCGAGGAGACGCACGATCTGGACATATGGTGCACGAAAAAGCTCGGCGACGCGCTCGCGCAGCGCTACGATGTGCAGGTGCTCCCGGACGGCGCGCGGCGGTTCGTCCCCGCGCCGGACGTGGAGATCTATGAAAACATGCTCCCGGGTGAGACGGTGTTTCTGAACGGCATCCCGGTCGCGCCGCTCGAGGACGTGCTCGCGCTCAAGCGGCAGCTCAACCGCGAAAAGGACCAGCGGGATATTGCCGTTCTGGAAGCTGCCATCGCCGCGCGCCGCGCGGCGGTAACGCTCGCGTCCATCGCGCCGGAGGATATCGCGGCGTGCACGGAGCTTTATAATTACTATGTTGAAAACACCTGTATCACGCTTGAGGAGGAGCCGGTCACGCCGGAGGAGTTCGGCGCGCGTGCGGCGCGCATCACGAAGGACTATCCGTACATCGTCGCGCACGACGGCGCGGGAAAGCCCGTCGGCTTCGCCTATCTCGATGTGTTCAACCCCCGCAGTGCCTACCGCTGCACCGCCGATCTTTCGATCTATGTAGACCGCGCCTGCCGCGGCAGCGGCGTCGGGCAGAAGCTCTATGCGGAGATCGAACGGCTGGGGCGCGAGCGCGGCATAGAAAATCTCATCTCCATCATCACGTCCGACAATGAAGTCTCGCTGCGCTTCCATCGCAAGAATGGCTTCACGGAGATCGGCGTGATGCCCGCTGTCGCCTTCAAATTCGGAAAATATCTGGACGTGAGCTTTTTCCAGAAGCATCTCGGCTGAACAGGGCAGCGGCATGGACGGAGAATTTGTAAATCTGACGCCGGAGAATAGCGGCTCCGAGCACCTTTGCTGCGTCATCCGCTTGAAAACGGCGCATCCGGGCGTGGAGGCAAAGCGCGCGCGGCTCGCCGCGCGGTTCGTCCATGTGGACACGCTCGAAAAGGCAAAATCCCTGCCCTGTGCGTTCAACAACCGGGCGGTGTTCTATGTCGGAAAGTTTGTAACCGTCAATCAGATCGATGCCGCCGCGCTCAAAAAACTCCGGCAGAAGGCAGCCAAAGAAAACCGTTCCTGAACGGCATACGAAAGGCCCGTTTTCGAAAGTGCAAACGGTGCGGAAAATACTTCATCATTCACCATTCTCCAGATCGACCGTTGCTGCTTCCGCAGATGCTGAGACAGGAAATACCATAATGGATGTGATACACATCACCATCAATAGCCCAAGACAAATTTTTTTCACCGGATAAGGAAATGTGCTTCTCCTCACATTCGTCCTCCTCTCCAGATACAAATCTGTCCCTGCCGTTAAGAGCAGGGACAGAACATGGTTTATTCAAGTTTTTCCGGGTTTGATACAATTACCTCATGATCGTACCATTTTCCCTTTGTACCGATCAGCGCAAGGTTAAACGGCTCGTCCAGAGCCGGAACCGGAACATCAAAACCGTTGACTTCTTCGCTTATTCCATCCTCATAAGTTACGGTGTCCACAGTAGGCAGCAAAAGTTCTGCACCATCTTTCTGGGCATCCTCTGCGGTGCCCGGGAAAAGATTGACAATACTCTGAGAGGTAAGCGAAATGTGAATGGTCATTTTGCCGTCCTGAACCGTCAGCTTTCCTTTACCATCGCATGTCTCGTTGACACGGAACATGCTGCTATCTGTTTCAAAATCAGCAGAATAGATGCCATCTTCCAAAGTTGTTTGTTGTTCCTGCGAAACAGCTGGCGGGCTGGAGCCGTCCTGAGCAGATGGATTCGTCTGATCGCTGCATCCAACGGCGAAAACAGCGATCAAAGCAGCCATACACAGGAGTGCCGTTCTTTTTTTCATGCTCGATCTGTTCCTTTATTGATCGATTACAGCACCAGTATGTGCAACATATAGCTCATGAATGGCCGGAAGCCGACCGAGGCCCGCAATCTGAGTATCAACGCTCTCAAAAGCGCCGGATGCGTTGAACATGCTCTTCCAGGAATCAGCATCATCGCCTGCCATATCATTGTTTGCATGGTCACCTGCAACGACCATCAGAGGACGAAGGACGACTTTCTTATAACCAGCTTCTTTGATGCTTTCAATAACAGCATCGCAGGCGGTTGCTTCCGGTTCACCCTCAACGGTACCGATGAATACATTGTCGTATCCCAGAGCCTCCATCTGAGCCTGCATCTGGCTGTAAGATACCTTTGCTGTGTGGGAAGTACCGTGACCCATAAATACGAATGCAACGCCGTCTGCCTTTGCTTCATCCAGAGTCTGGTATCCAGCTGTCTTAACTGCTTCTGCGGTAACAGCCTCTGCAACAGCTTTTTTATCTTCATTGATGACAGTTGCATCGGTACCGACATCGCCCAGAAGGGGAGCGGCGATCTGAACCGATTCAAATTTATCCTGATAAGATTCTACGGTTTCTGCCAGCTCATCATACTCAGCACCATACATCAGATGGGTAGGCTGAATCACCAGATTCTTAACACCATTTTCTACCGCACGGTCAAGCGCCTGCTGGACGTTATCAATCTTTTCTCCGTCACGAGCCTGCACATGATTGATAATGATCTGGGCGGTAAAGGCTCTTCTGACCGACCAGTCCGGATAGGCTTCCTGCAAAGCGTCCTCAATGCTCTTGATGTCAGCAACACGGCTGTCATTAAAAGAGGTTCCGAAGCTGACTACGAGCAGTTCATTTTCGCCGATTTCATCACCGTTGCGGGGATCATCTTTAGAAGCATCGCCAGTATCCCGTCCAAAATAGTCTGGATCTGCAAATTCGCCGGAAACCAATTCCTTTTGGGCATCCGTCAGGGCATCCCAGGCAGCTTTTGCGGCCTCACATTGTTCATCCGTGTTTTCGTTTCGTTCTTGCACATAGATTGCGTCAATCATCTTGGACACCTCATCAGCAGCAGCTTGATCGTCAGAGACTGGATTGGCAGAAGACACCTCTCCTACGTTGTCCGGTGTCTCGCTTTTCTGAGAACCGCAGCCGACAAGAGATGTTGCAATGCACATCGCAAGCAGGAGTGCTACAAGTTTTTTCATGTTCTTCATTTTTCTTTCCTCCATTGATTTATATCTTTTTGTGGTTTAAGCCACGAAAAAGCAAAAGTAACCCCCCAGTAAAACTGGGGGTTCTTCCTATGCAGGCAAAGCCCTCTGTTCCTCGCGTAACGCGTAAATGTGTAATACGGTCTGCCAGCTGCGCGGGGATTGTTCCTTGCTGCCCGCTTTTCTTTGTAGAATACTTTTCTTCGGTACCTCGGCGCAAACACTATGTGGTATTTGTAATTCCACTTCGCATGAAATAAATTGTTTATGTCATTCAGGCTCATTCTGAACTCCCTCCTTTTGCTTTTTAAGTGCATTTGCCAGACCGCACTTTTATTAAGCAAAAGGAGTTTTTTGTCTCCCTCATCGCCAAAGGCTCTTTTGAACCACACGTCTAACGCGTGGTTTTCGGGTATACAAAAAGCAGCAGTCATACATGACTGCTGCTGCCGTTTTTTCGCAACAAAATAGCCCATTTCTCCATAACTCAAGAGCAAATAGACTTTAACAACCTGAGCAGGTCTCCTGACTTGCGTATCATAAGCCTTCCGCACAGCCTTCTCAGGATTAACTCCCAATGACCGACTTTCGTCATGTGCGGTGCCTCCGCGCATACAGTGGCGGTACCGTTCCGGATTCCAACCGGATTCCCTATTCTCCATCAACTCTATACAAAATCGATGGCACTCAGATATCATATTTACTAAACAAAAATAACATAGTAATGCATATTTGTCAAGCAAGCTTTACTAATAATAATTTTTTATCGTCTGTTAGTTTGATCAAAGAATATATCCATACGAACGATTCCTCTGGTGTAAATGATGTGATTTTGTGTTGCCAATAAAAAAGCAAAATCAATTTCAACATCGAGCAGTTCAGTACTAGTGTACCATCTATCTGCACTTTGGACAAGGATCTTTGACGCTGTCTAACAATGCACGTCAAAAGAGCTATCTGACTTCATTTGAAATCAGATAGCTCTTTTCTTGTGAATAATGAAATTCTGTTGCCAAATCGTTGCCGCGAGGGGCTTCAAGGCTTAAAAAGTCCAGTGTTTACGGGCTTTTTTGAACCTATGCAATCATTCCCACTCAATGGTCGCGGGGGGCTTGGGGCTGAGGTCGTAGAGGACGCGGCTGACGCCGGGGACCTCGGCCTGCACGCGGCGCGTGACGGTTTCGAGAAGCTCCCAGTCAAGACGGGGGACGCTCGCGGTCATGGCGTCGGTGGTGTTCACGGCGCGGATGATGACCGGCCAGAGCTCGGTGCGCTTGCCGTCCACGACGCCGGTGGTGCGGATGTCGGGGACGATGGTGAAGTACTGCCAGACCTTCGCGTCCATGCCGGACTTCGCGAACTCCTCGCGGAGGATGGCGTCGGACTCGCGCACGGCGGCGAGACGGTCGCGGGTGATCGCGCCGATGCACCGGACGCCGAGGCCGGGGCCGGGGAACGGCTGACGCCACACCATGCTGTGCGGCAGACCGAGCGCCTCGCCGACCTGACGGACCTCGTCCTTGAAGAGGTACTTCACCGGCTCGACAAGCTCAAAGCCGAGCTTTTCGGGCAGACCGCCGACGTTGTGGTGGGCCTTGACGCCCTTGTCGCTCTCGACGATGTCGGGGTAGATCGTTCCCTGGCCGAGGAAGTGGATGCCCTGGAGCTTGGCGGCCTCTTCTTCGAAAACGTGGATGAACTCCTCGCCGATGATCTTGCGCTTGCGCTCGGGCTCCGAAACGCCCGCGAGCTTATCGAGGAAGCGGTCGGTCGCGTCCACGTAGGTGAGATTGGCGCCCAGCTCTTCGCGGAAGACCTTGATGACCTGCTCGCTCTCGCCCTTGCGCATGAGACCGTGGTTCACATGCACGCAGTAGAGCTGATCGCCGATGGCACGGAGCAGCAGCGCCGCCACAACGGAGCTGTCCACGCCGCCGGACAGGGCCAGAAGCACCTTGCCGTCGCCGACCTGCTCACGGATGAGCGCGACCTGCTCTTCGATGAACTTTTCGACGTTCAGCGTCTCACCGAAGGCGCGCCCGCCGATCTTTTTTTCTTCGCTCATAATTTACTCTCCTTGGGTCAAAATATTTCTATGGCTATTGTAATGTTTCGCACCATCATCATTTTTACGGTGCTGCTTTTGTGCATGCGTATTCTGGGAAAACGGCAGCTCGGCGAGCTGGAGCTATCGGAGCTGGTCGTTTCCGTACTGGTGGCGGACTTAGCGTCGCTCCCCCTGCAGGATATCGGCATTCCGCTGATGAACGGCCTTGTCTCCATTCTGACGCTTTTCTGCCTTGAACTCATTCTCTCCGGCGTCACGCTCCGCAGCCAGAAGCTGCGCGCGGCGCTCTTCGGCAAGCCGTGCTTTCTCATCGAAAAAGGCACGATCAACCAGAAAGAGATGCACCGCTGCCGGTTTTCCGTGGACGAGCTGACCGAGGAGCTGCGCCGCCAGAGCGTTACCGACCTCTCGACGGTCGAGTATGCCATTCTGGAGACGGACGGCACGCTCAACGTTATCCTCACGCCCGCGGAGCGCCCCGTTACCGCCGGGCAGCTCCGCTGCGCCGAGCCGGAGACGGGCTACCCCTATATCCTCATCAGCGACGGGACGGTGCTGCGCGAAAATCTTCGCAAATGCGGCAAAACGGAGGAATGGCTGCGCGGCGAGTGCCGCCGGCAGGGTGTGAAAAGCCCCGAACAGGTGTTTCTGCTCACCTGTGATACGACCGGAAACGTCTACTTTGCCAAACGGGAGAAAAGTCCATGAAAAAAGCTATCGCCGCTGCTGTATTGCTCGCGCTGCTCTTCGGCGCGGCGGCGTGGAACATTGCGCACATCGATTCTCTCACCGGCTCTCTCACGGCGAGCGCGGACGAAGCGCTCGCACACTGCCGCGCGGAGGACTACGACGCCGCGGAGGCCTCGCTGCGCGAAGCCATCGAGCTCTGGTACGGCGCGGAGAACTACACGCACATCATGATCCGCCACGCAGAGGTGGATTCGGCGACCGACGCCTTTTACGCCGCGCTCGAGCCGATCCTCACGCACGACGCCGACGCAGCCGAGAGCGCCATCGAATGTCTCAAAGCGCATCTGCAGAGCATCGGCTCCATGGAGCACGTGAGCTTCCGGAGCGTATTTTAAGCCTTGTCCTCCAGAAGATGCGTCAGCTCTTCCATGAAGGTGTTGATATCCTTGAACTGGCGGTAGACCGAGGCAAAGCGGACGTAGGCGACCTCGTCGAGTGATTTGAGCCGCTTCATGACCATTTCGCCGATCTCGCTCGTCGGGCATTCGCGCTCGAGCCGGTTCTGCAGCTCCTGCTCGATCTCGTTGGCGATGCGCTCAAGATCGCCGAGGGCGACGGAGCGCTTTTCGCACGCTTTGAGCATGCTGTTGATGAGCTTATTTTTATCGAACGTCTGGCGGCTGCCGTCGCGCTTGACGACGACGAGCGGCAGGCGCTCCATGACCTCATACGTTGTGAACCGGCGCTGGCAGGCGAGGCATTCTCTTCTCCGCCGGATGGACGCGCCTTCGTCCGCCGGGCGGGAGTCGATGACCTTGCTTTCCGCATAGCCGCAGAACGGGCATTTCATACGGTGTTACCCCCTGAAAGAAACATTTTTCAGCATATTATATCATACGCCGCGCGCCGTCACAAGACAAGATACGGTTACAAAAAAGCAGAAAAATCCACCGTTTCCATATGTTGTCCGTTGCGGCGCAATACGCTGCGCGGGTACAATGGAAGCGGTGATTTTATGAAACGTCTTTTCTCCCCGCTGAGCGAGGAGGCCTTCGGCATGGTGCGCGGGACGCTCTGCGTGAGCTGCGCGATGCTCTTCTGCTCGGTAATCCTTCTTTTACATATCGGAGAGCTCGCGCCGCGCACCTATGCTCTCTACCGGCTCGCCGCCGAGCTTGAGACCGCCTCCGGCGGCTTTCTCCTGCTCGGCAATGCCGCGGCCTTCGTGCTCGAAAGAGCGCGCCGCCGATAGAAATTCATCCCGTGTATAGAGTGAGTTGACCGCGTCGAGCAGGGCGTTGGCCGAAAGATTCTCCGGCAGCGCGAGCTTTTTCTGCAGAGCTTTCCGCCGCGCGGCGCTGTCCGCCCCGCCGGAGAGACCGAGAGCGGCGAGATCGGCCTTGGTGACGCGCCCGCGCGTCTCCGTATCGCACACCGCCCCGGCGCGGCGCAGCGCCTCTTCCAGAATTTCCGGTTTCATGCCCTCCACGCCGAGCGTCCCGGCGCGCGAGGGCGCTTTTTTGCGCCGCTCCTTGCCCACCACGTCCGGGATGTAGGCATGCTTGAGATACTGCGCGCTTATCGCGCCGCGCAGACGGTTGCGGATGACGAGCCCCGCGCCATCCGCGTCCGTGAGGACGATGAGCCCTCGCTGCTCGGCCACGCGCCGGAGCAGGGCGAGCTTTTCCTTGTTTTTGAATATACCGAACCCGTCGGTCGTGAAAATCGCGGTATCGACGAGCGGTTCAAGGGCGATCTTATCGTACCGCCCCTCGACGACAATGGCTTCCTTGATCTTAAGCACGGCGGCTCTCCATCGCAAAGCGGATCAGAAATTCCTTGATTGCCTCGGCGTCTGTGATCGCGCCGTTTTCGCGCGGCTTCATGGCGCACTCCGCGCACAGGCGCACGCCGTTCGTAAGCGCCGGAAGCGAAAACTTTGCCGCGGTTTCGGCGATCTTCCGCGCGCGGTACTCGCTCGACGTGCCGAGGATCTCCATAAGAAACGGCACGCCGCGCCCGCTCTTCTCGGCGATCTTCGCGGCATAGAGCTGCCGCACCTGCCAGCCGATCACGCCCATGATCTCGATGGGCTCGGCGTCCCCGGCGAAAAGCTCCGCGAGCTTGGCCGCCGCGCCGTCGTAGTTCCGGCGGGCGATCTCCTCGGTCATCTGGAAGGCGTTCGCCTCCGGGATGTGATGCGCGAGCTTTTCAACGTCCTGCGCCGTGACGCGGTCTCCGGGGACATAGCCGCAGATCTTTGCGATCTCCGGGATGAGCCGGTTCATAAGATCGCCGGAGAGGAACACGAGCCGGTCCACGGCGTCGCGGTCGATGCGCTTGCCGTTGGCCTCAAAGCGGCGCGCGATCCAGTTGTTGAGCGGCGTGCCGGTCTGCGCCGTGAAGTTCACGGCCTTGCCCGCGGATTTGAGCTGCTTGATAAATGAGAGCCGTCCGTCCGGCTCCATACCCGTCGGGAGCGTGATGACAACGGTACACCAGTCCGGAATGTCTGCAAAGAGCGCGGTGGTGCGCTCGTCACGGCACTTGTTCACGTCAAATCCGCGCAGCTCCACGAACGTCCTGTCTCCGAAAAACGGCATGGCGTCGAGCGCTTCGGCGATGTCGTTCGCCGCAGGCGCGGGAGAGTCGATGCGCTTTGCGTTGAACTCGTCTCCCTCCGCGCCGACGCACGCGGCGCGCAGGCGCGAAACGAAGTCCGCGAGAAGATAGTCCTCCTCGCCCCAGAGAAGATAGAGCTTTTCCGGGCCTTTGTCGCGGAGATTTTTTACAAGTGCGCCGTAGTCGAGCGGCGTTTCCTTTTTGCCGAAGGACGGTTTTGCCATAGCGTTTTACCCTTCCCCGGCGGCGATGGTGATCTCGCCGTCGGTATCCGTGCGCAGCACGGTGATCTCATATTTTGCCAGCCGGTCGAGAACCTTCTGCGTCGGATGGCCGTACGTATTATACCCAACGGAAATGACCGCCGTTTCCGGCGTGATCGCTTCCAGAAGCTCTTTGCAGGTGGATGTGTTCGAGCCGTGGTGCGCAACGAACAGCACCTCGGCGTCCGGCATCGGCGCGCTCGCAATGAGCGCCTTTTCCGCCTTGGACGGCGCGTCGCCGAGGATGAACGCCTCGAAATCATCCTGCGAGACCGCAATGATGAGGCCGTTTTCGTTCGCGTCGTCGGATTCCGGCAGCAGCGGTGACCAGACGGCAAGCCCCGCCGTGCCGAGCGGCAGCGCCATATTCTCCGTCACATATTCCACCCGTGTCCCCTGCCGCTCCGCGGCATTCAGTATCTCCGCGAGCAGAGATGTTTCCTCCGTTTCGCGCGGCAGATAGAGCGTGCCGACGCGCACGCGGGATAAGAGCTGCGCCGCGCCGTTGGCGTGGTCGGCATGGAGATGCGTGAGAATGAGCGCGTCAACGCTCCTCCGGCACTCGCCGCCGAGAAACTGCACGGCGCTTTTCCCGGCGTCGTGCGTGACCCAGCTTCCGCCGCAGTCGATCACCGCGGTGTGCTCGCCGCTCGTGAGAACGATGCATTCCCCCTGCCCGACGTCGAGCGCCGTGAGACGGAGCGTATCGCTCCATTGGAGTCTCGTAATGCCCGCGGCGGCAAAGAGCAGCGCGAGCGAAACGCATATCGGCGCGAGAGCGCGGAAGCGCCCGGTTTTCCGAGAGCGCAGCCATGCGGCGAAAAAAAGCGCATATACGAGCGCGAGCCAGCCGAGAAAGAGCGGATTGCGCACATAGACGTTCGCGCACGGGAGGCGTGAGAGGAAGCCGGACACTGCGTAAATATACCGCACGCCCCACGCGAGAACGCTTCCGGCCAGCGCCGCGGCGCCGGGCAGAAACGCGCCGAGCAGCACGATGATGTACCCGCCGATGTAGACCGCCGAAACGATCCACAGGCAGAGGATGTTCGATATCGGCGACACGACCGACACCGAGCCGAAGTGCACTGCCGTGAGCGGCGCGGAGAGCGCCATCGCGCCGATGCTGCTCGAAACCGAGCCCGCGACGAAAAGAAGAACGCGCCGGGCGTGCCGGTTTTCGGCGATCTTCAAGTCTTCGATCCGCCGGCTGAGCGCGCGGTACATCCGATCGGAAAGAAACCAGATGCCCGCCACGGAGGAGAAGCTCAATTGCAGACTGACGCTCGCACAGGCGGAGGGATTGAGAAGGAGCAGCAGGGCAAGCGCTGTCAAAAGCGACGTTACGCCGTCGCTCTCCCGGCCGAAGAGCGGGGCGGCGAGAAGGAAGAACTGCATGACCGCTGCGCGTGTCACCGACGGCGTAAAGCCGGTCATTGCCGCAAAGAGCAGCAGCACCGGCAGACTCACCGCGACCGCCCACGGCCGCCGCCCGATCAGCAGAAAGAGAAAGCCCATGAGAAAGGCAATGTGCATGCCGGACACCGCCACGACGTGCGCGAGCCCCGCGTCGGCAAGGGCGTAGTAATGCGCGCCGTCGTCGTAAAGGTCGGTCTTGTCGCCGGTAAGGAGCGCCGTGAGAAACGGCTGCACATCCGGCGGGAACACGCTTCGGCAGATCTCCCCGATGGCGCGGCAGAGCGCCTTCGGCGCATAGAGAAACGAAAAGTCCCAGCGTCCGGTGATCTCCGGCGCGCCGGTCGCCGTAGCGCGAAGGAAGATGCCCTGCGCGGCGTAGGTATCCACGCTCTGGCCGTTGCGCTCGCGCGCCGGGAGCAGCTTTACCGGGACGGAAAGCTCGTCGCCCGGCGTGAGCGCGGTGAAATTTTCCGTATCGTAAGAGGCGATGCGGCACTTCACGCCCGGCAGGTCCGGGTCTCGGACACGCACCGTTATGTATTCGCTCGTATCGTAAATGTCCGGGTAGTCCGTCACGCGCACGGAGATCACGCGCTTTTCCCCGGCGAGCGCGTCCGAGGGCGCGGCGAGAAAATGCTCCTGCACGAAAAAGGCAAAAAGCCCGATCGCCGCGCCGAGCAGCGCGAGATGCGCGCGGGCCCGGCCCTTTCCGCGCGGAAGCAGCAGCGAAAGCGCGGAAAGAAGCGCGCAGACGCCCGCCGCCGGGAGCAGAACGCTCTCCGGCAGGAGATAAAAAGATACGAAAACGGCAAGGGACAGCGTCCCGCAGAGCAGCGCCGCTTTACGCATGGCCGTTCTTTTCGTCCGTCAGGCCGAGCAGATAGTCTGTGGAAACGTGATACAGCTCCGCGAGCCGGATCACCGCCCAGACCGGGATCTCCCGGATACCGGCTTCGTACCGGCGGTAGACCTCCGGATGCATGGTCAGATATTCGGCGATCTTTTTTTGTGTCAGATCATGGTCTTCCCGAAGCTCGTACAGACGCGGAAAATACATACAATCACCCGAGTTGATGCTACCAAACGGTTGCGTTCCGCTTAGTTTTTCCAACCATACGGTTGGTTGTGCATGTTTAAAAATGCTCCCTTGTGCAAAGGGAGGCGATTGGGTTTGCGGTAAACCAATTTCTTCCCGCGGGCGGAGCAGAGCCCCGCCCGCGGACGCAATGCAGATATTCCTGTAGGGGCGGGGCCCTGCTCCGCTCTTGTACGTTTTTCCGTACCCTTTACGCCATCGTGTCGTCCAGGCGCTTGCCGCCGAGGATGTGGAAGTGGAGATGCTTCACGGTCTGTCCGGCGTCGGAGCCGACGTTGGATACGATGCGGTAGCCGCCGGTCAGCGCTTCGCGCTCGGCGATCTTCGCCGCGGCGACGAGGCAGCGCGCGGCGGCTGCGGAGTTTTCCTCCGTCAGCTCCGCGGCGGAGCCGATGTGCTCTTTCGGCACAACGAGAATGTGCGTCGGGGCCTGGGGGTTGATGTCGCGGAAGGCGTAGACGTGCTCGTCCTCATACACCTTCGCGGACGGGATCTCCCCGGCGATGATCTTGCAGAAAAGGCAGTCGTTCATAATAGTGCTCCTTTCATAATGGGCAAAAGCCGCCGCAATGCGGCGGCTTTTGAAAAATTCAGTTCAGCTTTCCGGCGACGAAATCGTCCACGGTAGCGAGAGCGTCGTCGAGCTTGAGCGTATCGGTGCCGCCGCCCATGGCGGAATCCGGCTTGCCGCCGCCCCTGCCGCCGCAGATGGCGGTGACAGAGCGGATGATATCGCCCGCGCGGACGCCGGCAGCGACCGCCGCCTTGCCGCACACGCTGTGGAAGGTGATCTTCCCGTCGTGCACGGCGGCGAGCACCGCAACGATGCTCTCGTCCTTGTCGCGCAGGAAATCGCCGATCTTGCGGAGGTTATCCGGCGTATCGACCGGCACGACGCCGGTGAACACGTGCAGCGGGCCGACCTTCTTGGAGCTGGCGAGGAAGCTCTCGGCGTTGGAGAGCATTTCGCGGCCGCGGAACTTTTCGAGCTCGGAGCGCAGCTCGCGGATCTCGCTCGTGCGCGCCTCGGCGCGGGTGAGCAGCTCCTCCGGCTTGGCCTTGAGACGCTCGGAGAGCGTCATGAGCAGACGGGTGTTGTTCTCCATGAATTTGAGCGTTTCCTGGCCGGTGATGGCCTCGATACGGCGCACGCCGCTCGCAACGGAGAACTCGCTCACGATGCGCAGCGAGCCGACCTTCGCGGTATTGTCGAGGTGCGTGCCGCCGCAGAACTCCACGGAGTAACCATCGCCCATATCGACGACGCGGACAACGTCGCCGTACTTTTCGCCGAAGAGCGCCATTGCGCCGATACTGCGTGCCTCCGCGATGGGCATCTCCTTCACGGTGATGGGGAAGCCCTCGAGCACGGCCTCGTTCACCATGCGCTCGACGGAGGCGATCTCCTCGGGCTTCATGGCGGAGAAGTGGGTAAAGTCAAAGCGGAGACGGTCGGGCTCAACGAGCGAACCGGCCTGATGGACATGGTCGCCGAGAACGGTGCGCAGCGCCTTGTGCAGCAGGTGGGTGGCGCTGTGGGCGCGCATGATCGCCTTGCGGCGGCCGGTATCGACGCAGGCGTTCACCTTGTCGCCGACGGCGAGATTGCCGGAGACCATCACACCGTGGTGCAGCACCTTGCCGGCCTTGTTCTTCTGCACATCGTGCACCTCAAAGACGGCGTCCTTGAGAATGAGCAGGCCATGGTCGGCGCTCTGGCCGCCCATTTCGGCGTAGAACGGTGTTTTGTCAAGAACGATGCTCGCGTGCACGCCGGAGCCGACGCGCTCGCGCAGCTCGTCCTCGGCAACGATGGCGAGGATGGTGCAGTCGTCGTGCAGACGCTCATAGCCGGTGAACTTGGTGGGGAGATTGTCCAGGCCGAGATCGAGCCCCGCCCAGGCGGTCTCATCGGAGCTGCGGGCGGCGCGGGCGCGCTCGCGCTGTTCCTTCATCAGGGTCTGGAACGCGGGCTCATCGACCGTCATGCCCTCGTCCGCCGCCATTTCCTTCGTGAGATCCAGCGGGAAGCCGTAGGTATCGTAGAGCTTGAAGGCGTCGGCGCCGGAGAACACGGTCTCGCCCTTTTCCTTGTGGGAGGCGAGCATACCGGCGAAGATGGCCATGCCGCCGTCGATCGTGCGGGAGAAGTTCTCCTCCTCGGAGCGAATGACGCCGGTGATGTACTCCTGACGCTCGGTAAGCTCGGGGTAAGCGCCGCGGTTCTCGTGGATGACGGTATCGCAGACTTTATAAAGGAACGGCTCCTTCTCGCCGAGCAGACGTCCGTGGCGGGCGGCGCGGCGGAGCAGACGGCGCAGCACGTAGCCGCGGCCCTCGTTGGAGGGGAGAACGCCGTCGCAGATCATAAAGGTCGAGGAGCGGATGTGGTCGGTGATGATGCGGAGAGACACGTCCTTCGCGTTCGTCTCGCCGTAGTGCGCGCCGGTGATCTCGCTCACCTTGTGGGTGATGTTCATGACGGTATCGACGTCGAAGAGGGAGTTCACGTCCTGGCAGACGACCGCGAGACGCTCAAGACCCATGCCGGTGTCAATGTTCTTCTGGGCAAGCTCGGTGTAGTTGCCCTGACCGTCGTTGTTGAACTGGGAGAACACGATGTTCCAGATCTCGATATACCGGTCGCAGTCGCACCCCACGGTGCAGCCGGGCTTGCCGCAGCCGTATTTCTCGCCGCGGTCGTAGTAGATCTCGGAGCAGGGGCCGCACGGGCCGCTGCCGTGCTCCCAGAAGTTGTCCTCCTTGCCGAAGCGGAAAATGCGCTCCGGGGCGATGCCGATCTCGTTGTGCCAGATGTTCCATGCCTCGTCGTCATCGAGATAGACGCTCGGGTACAGCCGGTCGGGATCGATGCCGACCCAGTCGGGGGAGGTCAGAAATTCCCACGCCCAGTGGATGGCTTCGCGCTTGAAGTAATCGCCGAAGGAGAAGTTGCCGAGCATTTCAAAGTAGGTGCCGTGGCGCGCCGTCTTGCCGATGTTTTCGATATCGGGCGTGCGGATGCACTTCTGGCAGGTCGTCACGCGGCGGCGCGGCGGCTCTTCTTCCCCGGTGAACCATGTTTTCATGGGGCTCATGCCGGCGTTGATGAGCAGAAGCGAGGGGTCGTTGCGGGGGATCAGCGAGAAGCTGGGCAGACGCAGATGACCTTTTGTCTCAAAGAAGGAGAGATACATCTCCCGCAGCTCATTGAGTCCGAAATTTTTCATACTAACCTCCAAAAACAAATACACCCCGCCCCCGAAAAACAGGGGCGGGGAAAAACATTCCACGCGGTACCACCCTGATTGCGGCTTTAAGCGCTGACGCCAGCCGTATCTCGTGCGCCCGATAACGGAGGCGGACCGCCGCGCTCTTCGCGCGAAGGCTCAAAAGTGGCTGCCGCGGCGCCGGACGAGGGGCTTTCAGCCTCCCCCTCTCTCTGTAGACCGTATCAGCGCGGCTTGCTTCGTCATAGCCCAAAAATCTTATACATTCTATCACGAAATATCCGCTTGTCAACCGGGAAAATGACTCTTTCCGGCGGTTTTTCCGTACAGGAAAAACATACTGCTTGCTATCATCGCGCAAAAGTGTTACCTTTATAAAGGGTTTTTATGCCTCTGATACGTTTATACTAACCCGGAGGAGGGGAAAAATGCCCAACTGCGATGCCGGACTCGTTTCCGTTCTCATGAGCGTATATAACGGTGCCCCCACGCTCGAAAAGGCGGCGGCGTCCGTTCTGGCGCAGACGTACCGCGATCTGGAGCTCATCCTCTGCGACGACGCCTCCACGGACGATACATGGCGCATCATGCAGCGCATTGCCGCGCAGGATACGCGCGTCACGATCTTCCAAAACAAAACAAATCTCGGTCTCGGCGCTTCGCTCAACGAGTGCCTTGCGCGCGCGCAGGGCGCATACATCGCCCGGCAGGACGCCGACGATGTTTCCGACTCTGACCGCATCAAGCGGACGATGGACTTTCTGCTCTCGTCCGGCGCGCCCTACGCCGCGTGCGGCGTGCGCGTTTTCGACGATACCGGCGTATGGAGCACGCGGCAGTTTCCGCAGAAGATCACGAAGCACATCATCGCGCAGAAGAATCCCTTCTTCCACCCGACGATGCTCTTCCGCCGCGCCGTGCTCGAGAGCGTGAACGGCTACAGCGCATCCCCCGAAACGCGCCGCACGGAGGATTATGATCTCGTCATGCGGCTTGCTGCCAACGGCGTGATCGGGGAAAACTTGCAGGAGATCCTTTACTCGGTGTACGAACCGCAGGAAGCCTATCTCCGTCACAATGCCAGGACCCGCATATATGAGGTTCGCGTCCGCGCGCGCGGACTGCGCGCGATGGGCTCCCCGGCTTCGGATTACATCTATCTTGTCAAACCGCTCATCATGGCGTGCGTTCCGCGCGGCATGATGCGCTCGGTAAAGCGGCTGCAGTGGAAGCTGCAGAGCCGCGATACGAAAAAGTGAGGAACACCGGATCATGGCATTCAACAAAGGCTACGTAAAAGAAAAAATGGAGGGCTTTCGCCGGTTCACGCCGCTGCTGCGCGAGCTTGTGGTGCGCGACATCAAGGTGCGCTACCGCCATTCCGCGCTGGGGCTCGTGTGGACGGTGCTCAACCCGCTGCTGATGATGGTCGTCATCACGATCGTCTTTTCCACGCTCTTCAAGCAGAATATCCCGAATTTCCCGATCTATTATCTTTCGGGCTCGCTCATCTTTGCGTTCAATTCGGAATCGACGACGACCGCGCTCAACTCGATCATATCCAACGCCTCCCTCATCAAAAAGGTCTATATCCCGAAGTACCTTTTCCCGCTCTCGAATGTGCTTTCGGGGCTTGTGAATCTCGGGTTTTCTCTCATTGCGATGTTCATCGTGATGCTCATTACCGACGCGCCGTTCCACGCGACGCTCCTGCTGCTCCCGATCCCCATTTTCTATACGTTCCTCTTCTCCGTCGGGCTCGGCATCCTGCTCTCGGCGGTCACGGTGTTTTTCCGCGATATCGCGCATTTCTACAGCGTGTTCATTCTTGCGTGGACATACTTCACGCCCATCTTCTACCCCGTGGAGATCCTGCCGGACGCCGTGATGAAGCTCATGCAGATCAACCCGATGTACCATCTTGTCACCTACATGCGCTCCATCGTGCTCTACGGCGTGTTCCCCAGTCTGAAGGAAAACCTTCTCTGCCTGTGTCTGGGGCTTTTGATGCTCGCGCTGGGGCTTTTCGTATTTTATAAAAAGCAGGACAAGTTCGTCCTGTATGTCTGAGCGGAGGTGCGCCATGGGCAGCGTTATTAAAGTCAACGATGTTTCGATGATGTTCAATCTCAGCTCGGAGAAGATCGACAGCATCAAGGAATATTTCATCAAGGCCGTGCGCCGGGAGCTCCATTTTCAGGAGTTCTGGGCGCTGCGGGACATATCGTTCACGCTTGAAAAGGGCGATTCTCTCGGCATCGTCGGGCTGAACGGCTCCGGCAAGAGCACGCTTTTGAAAATCGTCTCCGGCATTTTGAAGCCGACCAAGGGCACGGTGGAGACCTACGGGAGCATCGCTCCCCTCATCGAGCTGGGCGCGGGCTTTGACGCCAACCTTTCCGCGCGCGAGAACATCTATCTCAACGGCGCGATCCTCGGCTACAGCCGCGCGTATATGTCCGAGCGGTTCGACGAGATCATCGAGTTTGCCGAATTGCAGGACTTTGTGGACACCGCCGTGAAGAACTATTCCTCTGGCATGGTGGCGCGTCTCGGCTTTGCCATTGCGACGATGAACGTGCCGGACATTCTCATCATCGACGAGATCCTCGCCGTCGGCGACTATAAATTTCAGGAGAAGAGCTTCGCGCGCATGCAGGAGATGATCGCCTCCGGCGCAACGGTCGTTTTCGTCTCCCACTCGATCGAGCAGGTGCAGAAGATCTGCAAAAAGGCGCTCTGGCTCGAGCACGGCCATATGCGCATGCTCGGCGACGCGGACGCCGTGTGCGGGGAGTATATGCGCGCATGAGTACCGCCGCACCGAAGAAAAAGCGCGTCCTTTTTATCATCAATCAGTTCTTCAGGGGCGGCGCGGAAACGGCGCTCGTGAATCTTCTGCGCACGATGGACAGCGCGCGCTTTGACGTTGATTTTCTCATCTTTGATATGATCGACCTGCCGGGCAGTCTCTCCCTCATACCGGAGATACCGGACTGGGTACACGTCATCAACGTGGCCGAAAACGAAAAAAAGACCGCGTTCGTGAAAAAGGCCGTCTTCAAGCTTGAGCGGAAGCTCACCGGCACGCAGCCGTTCCGCCGCGGCGCCATCCGCTATCTGCAAAACCAATACTACGACGCCGCCATTTCCTACGGCGAGTGGTTTTCGAGCGCGCTCTGCGCGCGCTATGCCGCGGCACGGCGCAAATATGTCTGGATCCACGCAGACATGGACAAGGCCGCCTTTCTCCACCCGGACATCCTGCGCTTTGAAGCGCAGTTCGACGGCTTTCTCTTCGCCTCCCGCCACTCGATGGAGGGGGCGGTGAAAAAATATCCGCAGCTCGCCTCCCGCTCGTCCGTGCTTCCGAACCGCGTGGACAGCGAGAAGATCATCGCCATGAGTGAGGAACCGCTGCCCGTCTCTCTGCCGGAGGACGGTCTGCCGCTGCTCGTGACGGTCGCAAACGTGCGCGAGGAGAAAAACCATCTGCGGCAGGTCACGGCGATGCAGCGACTCTTTTCCGAGGGGCTGCGGTTTCGCTGGGTGAACATCGGCTCGCTTGCCAACGCCCCGCTCGTGGAAAAGCTCCGGCTTGCGGTGCGGGATGCGGGGCTTGAAGACTATTTCACGCTGACCGGCCCGCTCGGCAACCCCTACGGCGTGATGCGCCGCGCCGACGCCGTGTGCGTCCTCTCCGACCATGAATCGTGGTCGATGGTCATCACGGAAGCAAAGGCGCTCGGCGTGCCGGTGATCGCAACGCGCACCTCCGGCGCGCTCGAACAGATCGAAGACGGCAAAAACGGCGTCCTCTGCGGCTTTTCCGATGAAGAGATCGCCGAAAGCCTCCGCGCCTTTCTCACCGGCGGCGCGGCGGAGACGATGCGCCGGGACGCGAAACGTCCTGCCGCCGAAACATCCCGGGACACACTGGAAGCGCTATTGGAAAACGACACGAAAAAGGCTCTCTATGTATTCGACGATATAAACTACGCGAGCGGCGCCCGCGCCGCGGCGCTCGCGCAGGCGCGCGCCGTGTCCGGCGTAGCGGAGGTATGGCTCTATTCCGCTGAGCCGTGCCGGGACGCCGCGCTCCGACAGGAGTTCCGGCTGCTCGAGATCCCCGACGGAGGTGGGCTGCGGCTGCTCTCACGCCCGACGCGGCAGGTGCTGCGCGACGGGGACGTATCCTTCGCCGGAAAGCTTCTCCGGCTCGCCTACGCGGTACTCGCGCATATCGGGCTCGAGTCTGTGCTGCCGAAAGCGCTGCTGCGGCGGAACATGGCCGCGGCGTTTGAGACCTTCGACACGATCTTCGTCGTGAGCGAGGCCTCCAAAATGCGGGAATTTGTCTCCCGCTGCCGCCATCCGGGAAAGATCCAATGGATCCATACGGACTACGCCGCCTGGCGGGAGCTGAACGAATGGACGCGCGCCGTAACGAAAAACGACGCCGCGCTCTATCGCCGGTTTGACGCGATCGTCTGTCTCAACAAGACGCTGCGCGAGAAGTTTCTCGCCGTATATCCGCAGTTCGCGGACAAGACGCTCGCCGTGCCGAACCCGGTGTTCCGCGGCGAGATACGCGAGCGCGCCAAAGCGCCGCTCACGGTGCCGGTGGACGAGCGGGTCTGCAATCTCATCACCATCGGGCGGCTCGAGCGCGAAAAGCGCTATGACCGGCTGCTCGATATCGCCGCGGAGCTGAAAAAGCGCGGCTTCGCGTTCCGTTGGTACTTTGCCGGCAGCGGGCCGCTGTTCGAGGATATCCGGCGGCGGCGCGACGCGCTCGGTCTCGGCCCGTGCGTGACGCTGACCGGATATATGGAAAACCCCTGTCCTCTGCTCGTGCGGTGCCGTGCGCTTGTGCTCTTTTCCGAGTATGAGGGCACGCCCGTCACGATCGACGAGGCCAAAACGCTCGGCGTGCCGGTCATCGCCAACGACGTTGGCGGCGTAAGGGAGATGCTGGAGGACGGGCGGTATGGCAAAATTACAAGCGACGACGACAGCTTTATCAAACTTATCACTCAGCTATAGAAGGAGATCCAGGGATGGCGAAAATTATTTTTACGGTCGACAACATAAACTACAAAGGCGGCGGACATTTCGCCACGTTTAAGATCGCCAACTATCTTTGCAGCTGCGGCCACGGGGTCATTTTGTACTCTCCCGTTAAAGCGGAAGCATCGGTGCGCGCGGAGCTTGCTGACGGAATCGTGGTCTCACAAAGAGCCTCTTTTTCCGATGCCGACTATATCGTCGTTCCGTTTGAGAATTCAGCCTTCTTTGAAAAAATCGCGAACCTCAAAACCCGCGCAAAGAAGATCCAGTGGATACACATCGATTACGACGTCTGGAAGAACGTCGTGCAGGACGATACGGAGCGCAGAAGGCGGCTGCTCACAGCCTATGACAGGATCGTTTTTGTTTCGGAACATAACCGGAACAACTTTTTGAAGTATTTCCCCGAACACGCAGAAAAAAGCACGGTAGTATACAATTTCGTAGATTCTGACAAAATCCGCGCTATGGCAGCCGATGCAGTCGATGCGGAACTTTTCTCTAAGAAAACGTCCAATTCGCTGACCGTTGTTCTGCCCGGACGGCTGGAAGAGCAGAAAGCCTTTCACCGGATGCTGGACGCCGCCAAAGTACTGAAAGAGCGTGGATTGAATATTGAATGGCTGATTTTAGGACGCGGATATGAATACGATTCCCTTCTGCAGAAGAAGGAGCGCTACGGTCTGGACAATGTGCATTTTCTCGGCTTTCGGCAAAACCCGTATTCCTACATGAGAGCCGCCGACGTAACGGCGATTTTATCGGAATACGAAGGTCTCGCTCTCACCGTAGCAGAGAGCCTTACCGCCGGAACGCCGGTGCTGTCCACCCGCACCGGCGGTGTGGCGGAACTGCTTCCGGACGAATACGGCTGGATTATAGAAAATGACCTTTTGTCGATTATAGACGGAATGACCGCCATTTACGATGACCGGAAATTGCTGGAAGAAAAGAGAACTGCTCTTCGCTCCTATGCGTACAACAACGAACGAATCAAAGAAAGTCTGGACGCACTTTTCCAGACCTCCGAAGAAAGAGGCCGCGCCGTGATGCACACGCAAACTATCTACTCCTCTAATAAAACGCCGGATATTTCCGTCATTATCCCGGTATACAACACCGCCGACTATCTCCCGGAGTGCCTTGACTCTGTGGTGGGACAGACTTTCGATAGCTTTGAGATCATTATCGTTAATGACGGCTCGACAGACAAGTCGCAGACGATCATCGATGACTATGTATATCAGTTTTCTGACCGTATCCGGGCGTTCACCATACCGAACGGCGGGCTGGGCAACGCGCGCAATTACGGTATCGGCAAAGCCCGCGGAAAATATCTCGCATTCGTTGATTCCGACGATTTTATCCACTGCGATATGCTCAAAAAAATGTATGAAGCCGCACGGCAGCACAATGCCGACTGCGTGATGGCGGATTATATCGCCTTCTGGGACGACGGGCGGCAAGAGCACGTCCGCTCCGTTGAGTTTCCCGACGCCGGACGGCCGGATATTATGAAATACTCCGCCAAGTACGGCACAGTGAATATCTGCACAAAGCTGGTCGCGCGCGAGCTTTTCGATATCATCCGCTTCCCTGCCGGATTCTACGAGGATCTCGCCACGACGCCGATCCTTCTGAGCTGGGCCAAAAACGTCTCCTATCTCCGCGAGGGGCTCTATTTCTACCGCCAGCGCGTCGGTTCCATCACGTCGATAAAATCCGGCGACAAGCGCCTGCTCGACTGCTATGCCGCGTGGGATCGTATCCGCGAACACGCCAACCCTCTCTTTGAAAAGGAAATACAGTTTGCGGTATACTGGAGCCTCAACTTTTTCTGCACCAATTTTCTCGATGACTTCACAAAGCAGTCCAAGGAATACTATGACCGGAACCGGGACTATTTCCGCGGAAACGCTTATATTGCCGACGCGATCCGTGAAGAGACATTTCTGGATTTTGAGCATCTGGACACGATCCCGAAAATCATCCATTACTGCTGGTTCGGCAACGGGGAGAAAAGCGAGCTCATTCAAAAATGCATGGATTCCTGGAAGAAATACGCCCCGGATTTTGAGATCATGGAGTGGAATGAATCCAATTGCAACATTCACGCAAACCGGTATGTGGAAGAAGCGTACGAAAAGAAGCAGTATGCCTTTGTTTCCGATTATTTTCGGTTAAAGGCGCTGTACGATCACGGTGGCGTTTACATGGATACAGACATGGAACTTCATCAGCCGCTGGAAAGTTTTCTCTATGCGAAAGCGTTCTTTGCTTTTGAAACGCCTCTCTTCATTCACGCCGGTATTTTGGGTGCCGAAAAAAACTGCGGGCTCATTGGTGAACTGCGCCGCTCGTATGAAGAAGACACTTTCGATCTGACAGAGTGTCCCGGAGAGGACTTCACGATCCCACGCCGTCTTACGCAGCTTCTCATCAAACGGACGAACCTGCAATTGAACGGAAAATCACAGCTTTTGGAAGGTAACATCCGTGTATTCAGCGCCAATCGTATGACTGTGAATATGCACGACGGGAGATGTGTCTGCGAGCACCATTACGAGGGCAGTTGGCTAAGAAAGGATAATGGTCCAGCTCCGGATTATACATACGAAGTTTTGAAGCACTACTTCACATGGGATCTGCTGCACGGAGACAACGACATATCTCTCCCCGGTGATACGGCGCAGCTTCTAACATACTACAAAAGCGAATGCGATCGCTACGAAAACTCCACCTGCTGGAAGATCACCAAGCCGCTCCGCATTCTCGGAGATTTTCTGAAAAAGATTTTCCGACGCAATGAAGTCTCCTGACCGAAACGCATTATCGGAGTACAGGTTATGAAAAAAAGCAAAAACTATCTCGCATTGCCGGCCATCGTTCTGGCTGCGCTTTATCTCACCTTTCTGGTCAACCTCCATACGCTCGAAACCTCATTGCAGAGAGTCTTTATCTTCTGCTATTTTGTGGTCATGGGCGTGCTGGCATTCTTTTTGAAGAGCAAATACGCCGAGGGAAAGCCGTTCCCGCTCCAAAGCCGGATCGCCGCGGCGCTGCTCGCCGCGCTGCTCGTCGGCGCGGGCTGGAACACGTTCCTGCCGCATGTGCGCTTCCCGCTGGAAGGCTCGCACATGTACGCGCTCTGGGAAAAGCTGCTCTATACGCTCGGCGCGTGGTGCGTTGTGTTCTACTTTGCGCAGCTCGCGCTGCTGTTTCTCGCCCGCCCCATGGAAAAACGCGGCTGGACGGAGCGACAGAAAGTGCTCGCCTTTCTTCTCATGGGAAACTTTGTGTTTCTCTTTTTCACGAGCGAGCGCATCCAGCCGACGCATCTGACGCAGGGCTTTCTCCTGCTGCTGACGGTCGCTTCCGTCTGGTGCTTCAACCGGAAGAGCGGCTGTATGGAAAAGTACCGCACAAAGGGCTCCCGTGCCGCCATTGGGATAATCGCCGTTTACGCCTCGCTCGCGAGCTTCGCGCAGCGGTTCTTTCTTAATGGCAATACCCGGATGCATTTCTCTCTGCCGGGACTCTTTTATGTTTTGAGCGGTATTCTCTGGTTTATCCCGGTCGTGTGGCTGATGCTGTTCGCGCTGGAATGGCTCTCCGCCCGCCCCCGCACGCTGCCGAAGCCGGGAAGCCGCCGCCGTGCGTGGTGGACGCTCTTTGCCGTACTGGCCGTGTGTCAGCTGGCCGTTTTGTGGATCCTGTGGCCGGGCGGCTTCCCGGCGGACGCCATCGACCAGCTTTCGCAGGCGACGGGGCTTTACGGCATCAACGACTGGCATCCGGTGATGCACACGCTGCTGGAAAAGCTCATTTTGACCGTCATTCCGCAGGCCGGTGCGATCACTGCCGTGCAGATGCTCCTTTTCACATGGCTGCTGACAGCCATTTTGATGATCGGGTACGACAGCGGCATTCCCCTCCGGCGGCTGACATTTCTCGGCGCGGTGATCGAGCTTCTGCCAAATCAGGCGCTCTCGGCGTCGAACGTACTCAAGGATTTCCCGTTCACTCTCGCGCTTTTATGGGGGCTTTATCTGCTTGCGCTGCTGGCGATGAAGAAGCCGTGGAGCCGGAAGTTCGGGTTTTATGTGTGTCTGACTGTAGATATTTTTCTCATCTGCACGCTGCGGCACAACGGCGTTGTGCCGGGTCTGGCCGTTGCAGTACTGTGCATCGTTCTGACACTGAAAAACCATGCCGATCTAAAATGGAGACCCGCCGTCTCGGCGCTGACCGCTGTGGTGCTTCTCGCGGTGTATAAGGGGCCGGTGTTCACGGCGCTTGGCGTTGCGCCGAACGGCATGTCCCCATATACGACCATGATGTGCGCCGCAGGCTCCTGCATCAACAAGGAGCTCCCGCTCTCGGAGGAGAGCGAGCAGATCATGGAAAAGGCGCTGCCGCTGGAGGACTGGGGCGAATATTACTCTCGCTTTGTGGGACATGATCCCTATTACTTTGGCCGTCCGGCAGGCTCCGAGCCGTATAAGATCTCTGATATCACCGCCCGCGACGCCTTTACGGTCTATCTGGAGGCACTGCGGAAGTACCCGGACGTAGTCATCAAGGACCGTCTGGACGGCACGGACATTCTTTGGGACGTCGTTCAGCCGCCCGACAGCTTCAACGCAAGAACCTTCAGCTTTGTTTCCCCATTTCCCGAAAACACGTTCCCGCTGGATACGAGCCGTCTGGACCGGCAGGACGACGGTTCGTATATAAAAACCGCTGTGCCCGCGAAAGCGTACTATTCCGCGGCAAATACTCCGATCAACAGCGCGGCGGATATGCTTCTTTGGCGTACCGGCGCGTACCTGATCGCATTCTGGGTGCTGCTGCTCTTCTGGAGCAAAAACCGCATGGGCCGTCTCTGGTGGGCTGCGGTTCCCATGCTGGGGAATATCGCGGCCTCTGCTCTGGTGCTCTATCACCAGAGCTTCCGGTACGTTTATTTTGTTCAGGTGAGCGTGATGGCGCTGCTCTTTATCACCGTCGCGGTGAAGCAGAATTGGGACGGCGCACAGCCAACCGAACCCGCAAAAGAACTTTCGGATGCAGAGCCGGAAAAGGAGGACGAACATGGATAAAATCGCCGTTCTGATACCATGCTACAACGAAAGTGCCACCATCGCCAAGGTGGTAAAGGACTACCGCGCGGCGCTGCCGGATGCCGCGATCTATGTTTACGACAACAACTCCACCGACGGAACGGACGAGATCGCCCGCGCCGCCGGCGCCGTCGTGCGCTACGAGCGGCGACAGGGCAAGGGCAACGTGATCCGGACGATGTTCCGCGAGATCGATGCGGAGTGCTATCTGATGATCGACGGAGACGACACTTACCCGGCGGAGGACGCCCGTGCCATGGCGGATGGCGTACTGCGCGACGGCTACGACATGGTGATCGGCGACCGCCTTTCCTCCACATATTTCACGGAGAACAAGCGCCCGTTCCACAACAGTGGGAACGTCCTTGTGCGAAAGCTGGTCAACCGCTTTTTCGGCGGTCATGTGACGGATATCATGACCGGATACCGCGCGTTCAGTCCTCTGTTCGTCAAGAGCTTCCCGATCCTTTCCAAGGGCTTTGAGATCGAAACGGAAATGACGATCCACGCGCTGGACAAAAACTTTGCGCTCACGTCGATCCCGGTCGGATACCGGGACCGCCCGGCGGGGAGTGAGTCCAAGCTGAACACTTTTTCGGACGGCTTCAAGGTTTTGCGGACGATTGCGCGGCTTTATAAGGACTACCGGCCCCTGCCGTTTTTCAGCATCATCGCCGGGATACTGATGGTCGCGGCGCTGCTCTTTCTGTGCCCGGTACTGACGGAGTATCTGCACACCGGGCTCGTACCGCGGCTCCCGACGTTCGTGGCGGCATGCTTTATGGCGCTGTTCTCTCTGCAGAGCTTCATATGCGGTCTGATCCTCGATACGCAGGGCAAGATGCACCGGCAGAATTTTGAGCTGCAGATGACGATCCTCTCCGGCATGTACCACGCCGCACAGACGACCGACAATGAAAAAGCGAAATAATGTCTTCCGGGCCGCCCTCTTCGCCGCAAACTATGCCTTTCTCTTTTTCACGAGCGAGCGCATCCAGCCGACGCATCTGACGCAGGGCTTTCTCCTGCTGCTGACGGTCGCTTCCGTCTGGTGCTTCAACCGGAAGAGCGGCTGTATGGAAAAGTACCGCACAAAGGGCTCCCGCGCTGCCATTGGGATAATCGCCGTTTATGCCTCGCTTGCGAGCTTCGCGCAGCGCTTCTTTCTGGACGGCAACACAAGGATGCACTTTTCGCTGCCGGGACTCTTTTATGTTTTGAGCGGTATTCTCTGGTTTATCCCCGTTATCTGGCTGATGCTGTTCGCGCTGGAATGGCTCTCCGCCCGCCCCCGGACGCTGCCGAAGCCGGGAAGCCGGAAGAAGGCGCTGTGCGTTCTTCTTATTGCACTGCTTCTCTGTCAGGTCTTTGTACTCTGGGCCGAATGGCCGGGCGGATTTCCGCTCGACGCCGTTTATCAATACCGTCAGGCGATGGGTGAGCTCCCGCTGAGCGACGATCATCCGGTGCTGGATACGCTGCTCATGCGTGTTGTTCTGACGGTCTTTCCGCATCCCGCCGCACTCACGGCGGTGCAGCTGCTGCTCTTCTCGCTCGTGCTGTGCGCGTTCCTCATGATGGGGTACGACCGCGGCATGCCGCTGCCGCTGCTCGTATTTCTTGGGTGCTTCTTTGAGCTGATGCCGAATCAGGTGCTCAGTTGGACGAACGTACTAAAGGATTTTCCGTTCACGCTCGCGCTGCTGTGGGGTACATATCTCCTTTTGCAGCTTGCGCTCGATACGCCGCGCAGCCGGAAATGGCCGTTTTACGCCTGTCTTGCGCTGGATATCTTTCTCGTGTCCCTCCTGCGGCACAACGGCGCCGCGCCCGCGGCGGCGATGATCGTTCTCTGTATTGTGCTCACCGTCCGGCGCTATGAGCAGGTGAAGCTCCGCGCGCTCACGGCGGCGGTGCTTGCCGCGGTGTCGTTCGGCGTATTCAAGGGGCCGGTCATGACGGCACTCAATGTTGCGCCGGTGTCGCTCTCGCCGTTCACGACGCTTTTCTGCGCCGTCGGCTCGTGCGTGAATAAGGATCTGCCGCTCTCCGAGGAAGCGGACGCGATTTTGGAAAAGGCGCTCCCGCTCGAGGACTGGCACGATTATTACGCCCGCTATTACGGCCATGATTTCTATTACTGGGGCCGTCCAGAGGGGAGCGTTCCCTATACGCCGACGGAGGTAACGACGCCGGAGATCCTCCGGGTCTACGGCGAAGCGCTATGCAAGTATCCGGATGTGATACTAAAGGACCGCATCGACGGGTGCGACATTCTCTGGGATGTCGCGGAACCGGAGGACAGCTTCAACGCAAAGTCCTTCTGTCTTGTGTATGACCGGGACTGGATGGTGCAGTACGTCGATATGGCCGATTACTACGATGCGGACGACGGCGTGCTCCGCGATTACCGGCAGAACTTCTTCACCAAAGCCTACCTCCGGCTGACCGGAACGCCCCGAAACAGCGTGTTGGACATTCTGCTCTGGCGCACGGGCGCGTATCTGATCGCGTTCTGGGTGCTGCTGCTCTTCTGGCGGAAAAACGGTATGCAGCGTTTCCGCTCCGCAGCCGTGCCGTTCCTCGGCAATCTCATCATCTCCGTGCTGTATGTTTACCACCAGAGCTTCCGGTACGTCTACTTCGTGCAGGTGTGCGTGCTCGCGCTCCTCTTCGCCACGGTCGTGTGCAGACCGCGGCCGCCGCAGCCGGAAGAAGAATAAAAAATGACCGCCGCGTTTCCGGTGTTTCGGAAACGCGGCGGTCGATTTTCTCAGGAGTCTTTTTTATCGACGCGGTATTTTTTCTTGAAGATGCTCGCGCGGATGCCGAGCTCCTTGCCCTTGACGAGGCGGGCGAAGTTCTTCCGGTGCTTCCAGAAGATGAGCGCGACCGTAGCGGCCATGATCGCAATATCCCAGCCGCTCCGTCCCGTGAGGATGCACCAGACGAGATACCCCACGCTCGCCGAGAGCGTGCCGATGAACATATAGTCCGTGATGAACGTGATGACCGCGACGCCCGCCACAAGGATGAGAAACAGCCGCCAGTCGAGCGCGAGCGCGCTGCCGAGCAGCACCGCGATGCCCTTGCCGCCCTGAAATTCGAGATAAAACGGATAGAGATGCCCCGCCACGCACGCCGCCATCGTCACGGTCTGGATGGAGGGCGAGCTGTGGAACAGAAATCCCGCCAGCCATACCATGAGCGCCGATTTAAGCGCGTCGCACAGAAACACGACCGCCGCGACGCCCGAGCCCATCGTCCGCCCGGCGTTCGTCGTCCCGGCGTTGCCGGAGCCCTTCGTGCGGATATCAAAGCCGCGCTTCTTCGCCAGCAGCCACGCAAAATTCACCGCTCCGGCCAGATAGCCCGCGAGAATGCAGAACACATACGGAAGAACGGTTTTCAAAAAAGTCTGCATGAATGCGATCCTTTCGCAGATACATAAAGAAATTTATATACTTTGGCATACTACTATGTGATATCACAGTATAAAGATTTTGTCAACGAACATATCCGCGCTATTGTCTTTTTCGGCGGAAAGGTACTTGCGTTTCCGCGCCTCAGCGGGTAAACTGTATCTGTATTTAAATTATGTAACCCAATTCAATACGGAGGTAGTATATGTACTGCACAAAAAAAATTGCGTCGGATCTTGTCTGGGTCGGCGCGAACGACCGCCGTCTCGCCATGTTTGAGGGCGTATATTCCGTTCCGGCGGGCGTTTCCTATAACTCCTATCTTCTCACGGACGAGAAGACCGTCCTTTTCGACACGGTCGATAAGGCCGTGAGCCGCACCTTCTTTGAAAATCTGGAGCACGAGCTCGGCGGGCGGCCGCTCGACTATGTGATCGTACACCACATGGAGCCGGATCACTCCGCCACGCTCTCGGAGCTGCTGCTGCGCCACCCGGAAACCACGGTCGTCTGCAACGACAAGACCGCCGTGATGATCGCGCAGTTTTTCGGCAAGGACGCCGTGAAGAACATGCATCTCATCAAGGAGGGCGACGTACTCTCCACGGGCGCGCACGAGCTCACGTTCTATCTTGCCCCGATGATCCACTGGCCGGAGGTCATGATGACCTACGACAAGAGCGCGCACACGCTCTTCACCGCGGACGCCTTCGGCGTTTTCGGCGCGCTCAACGGCGCGATCTTCGCCGACGAGGTGGATTTTGACCGCGACTATCTCAAGGAGGCGCGCCGGTACTATACGAACATCGTCGGCAAATACGGCGTGCAGGTGCAGAATCTCTTCAAGAAGATCGCGGGTCTGGACATTCAGATGCTCTGCCCGCTGCACGGCTTCGTCTGGCGGCGTGATCTCGGATATATTCTGGAAAAGTACAACCTCTGGAGCACCTATACGCCGGAGGACAAGGGCGTGATGATCGCGTACGCCTCGATCTACGGCAACACGGAAAACGCCGCCGAGATTCTCGCCTCGAAGCTGCGCGAGCGCGGTGTGCGCACCGCGATGTACGACGTGTCCGTTACCCCGGCCTCGGACATCATCGCCGAGTGCTTCCGGTGGAGTCATCTGGTGTTTGCCTCGGCAACGTACAACGGCGGCATTTTCGTCACGATGGACGAGCTGCTGCGCGATATCGCCGCGCACAATCTCCAGAAGCGCACCGTCGCTTTTATGGAAAACGGCACGTGGGCGCCCGTCAGCGCGCGGCAGATGGCGGCAATCCTCGCTCCGCTCAAGAACATGACGGTGCTCGAGCAGAGCGTCGCAATCCGCTCCTCGCTCACCGAAGGGCAGCTCGCCGAGATCGAAGCGCTCGCCGATGTGATCGCGGAGGGCATCCGGTAAAAACTGGCAACGAAAAATAACAAAAATTCCGAGTGCGGAGGAAACCTTTTGACCCCGCCGCGCGTCTTATAGTCAGAAAGCAAGCGGCAGGGCTATGCGCCGCGCCGTTTTCAAGGAGGTACTTTGTTATGACAAAGAAACTGATGGCTCTTCTGCTCGCCGTGCTGATGGCAGTATCGCTGCTGCCCATGCCGGCGATGGCAGACGACGCCACTACGATCGACAGCCCTTCGGGCATTACCGGAGCGGGTTCCTATGTTCTGAACAAAGAGCAGAAGGAGATCACGCTCGCTCAGCCCGTTGAGATCAGCGGAGACGTGACGCTCGAGCTGACCGGGCAGACGATCACGCTCAAGCTCGACGAGAGCGCGACCAACGCCGACGCCGCCGTTTTCCATGTGGCGGAGAACGGCAGCCTGACGCTCAAGGGCGAGGGCACCATCAAGGTGCCGGGCAGCGCATACGGCATTCTTGTTAAAAAGGACGCCGCTCTGCATATTCTCGACGATGTCAGCATCACCGACGGCGCGTCCGGCGTAAAGGCCACCTCCGGTGAGAGCGGCGTGAAGATCAACGTGAACACGCGCGGCAAGATCGCCTCGGGCATCGGCATCAACCTGTCCGGCGCCACCGGCACGGTTCAGATCACCGCAGGTACCATCCAGGGCAAGCCCGCCATTTCCTGTGACAACACGCTCAGAGAGATCGCAAAATCCGCAGTTGTTTATATCGACGGCACCGCCGCCACGGAGGAGCAGCTCGCCGCTGCTCCCACCGCCGAAATGAAGGAGCTTGTTTTTGACGACGGCAAAGCCCCTGCGCTGACTATTTCCTCCGCCGTGCGCACCTCGGAGACCGAGGGCAGCGTCACCTTCACTGCCTCGAAAGCCGGTACATACTACTACCAGCTCGACGGCGAACCCGCTTCCGCGGCGGACATCATGAAGGACGAGGCGAAGGCCGAGCTCGTCCGCGGCGCGAATACGATCTCTCTCAAGGATCTCGACGCCAACGCCCACACCGTCTACATTGCCGCGAAGGACGCCTTCGGCCATACGACCGAGCTTCTGACCGCAGCGATCCCCGCGGTGCTCGCCGCGCCGACCGCCCCCGTCTGGGACGGCAAGAAGGCCGCGTGGACCGGCGTGGAGGGTGTGAATGATTACACCGTGCAGCTCTATCTGGGCTCCGACGCCTACGGCGATCCCATCCCCGTGAATGGTGCGTCCGCTACGGATGATCTCTCCGACGTGATGAAGGACGACGGCGTTTACACGTTCGCCGTGCGTTCCGTCGGCGCGAACACCGTCGGCGCGTGGTCTGAGCGCAGCGCCGAAACGGTGCGCGACACAGAGGGCCCCCGGGTCAAGGAAAACGGCGTCAAGCGCACCGCGCTGGATACCGCTGAGATCGCCCTCGTCTCCGGCGAGGACGGCACGCTCTACTACGTTCTCAACGACGATACCGCCGACATTTTCGCGTCCGATAAAACGATGCCGATCACGAAGGGCGAGAACAACACCCTCACTCTTACCGGTCTTACCGACAGCGGCGAAGTGAAGGTCCGCTTTGCCGCAAAGGACAATCTCGGCAACGAGGGCCCTGAGGGCGCCGTGACCGTGCCGCTCTATCTCGCGGCCCCCGCCACGCTCACCTGGGTGAACGGCACCTCCACCGCGATGTGGTCGGAAGTCCCCGGCGCTGCGTCCTACTGCGTGCAGCTTTATAAGGACGGCGCGGAGGTCGCGCCTGCCGTCACCGCGGATACGACCAGCTACACCTTCACGCTGGAAGAGTCCGGCTCCTACACCTTCAAGGTGCAGGCCGTCAACGGCGATATTCTGAGCGCGTGGTCGGAAGCGAGCGGCGCTCTCGCCATCGATAAGACCGCGCCCGCCATCTCCGGTGAAAGCGCGAGCCGCACGGACGCTTCCAACGGCTCCGTGACCTTCACCTCCGACGAGGCCGGCAAGGCCTACTACATCGTCGGCGGCGAGAAGCCTACGCAGGATGCTCTTCTTGCCTCGGCAAATGTAAAGGACATCGCCTCCGGCGAAACGAAGATCGATCTCTCCGGTCTCGGCGCCGAAGCAACGAACGTGTATCTTATAGTCGTGGACGCCGCCGGGAACAAGAGCGACATTAAGACCGTGAAAGTTCCCGTGTATCTCGCAAAGCCCACCACGATCACCTGGGTCAACAACACCGCGACCGCCATGTGGAACGCCGTGTCCGGCGCGGAAGCCTATAACATCCAGCTTCTCCGCGACGGCAGCGATTACGGTAACGTGATCGTCGTCAACGGCGGCTCCGTTACGACCTCGGATCTTGCGCCCCACATGAACGACGACGGCGTTTACACCTTCCGCGTGCAGGCGGCCGCCGCCGGAACGCAGAGCGAGTGGTCGGACGCTTCCGCCACGAGCTATAAGCGCGACACCCAGAAGCCCACCATCAAAGGCGAGCCCTCCAAGCGCATCGACGCGAAGACCGCGGAGTTCTACTTCACCTCCTCCGAAGATGGAACGTATTACTACATGGTTGGCAGCGTGAACGGCGGTGTTCCGACCGCGGAGCAGATCGCCGACGACAAGAACCCGCACGGCGGCTGCACCAACGCCCGCACCACCATCAATCTCAAAGATATCGCCGATACGAACGCCCGCAAGGTCTATGTCGTTGTGCGCGATAAGAGCGGCAATCTGAGTGACGTGTTCACGATCACCATTCCCGCCTACAGCGCGCAGCCGACGCCCACCCCGACGCCGGCCCCGACCGCGACGCCGACGCCCGCTCCCAAGACCTACACCGTGACGCTCCAGGGCGGCACCGGCTATACCATTGCCGCGACCGGCGGCTCCAAGAGCCCCGTAAACGCCGGCGGCAGCTTCTCCTTCACCGTGACGCCCAGCAACGGCTACACCCGCGGCAACGGCTTTTCCGTAAAGGCCAACGGCACGACGCTCACGAGCAACAACGGCGTTTACACCATCAGCAACATCAACGCCAACCAGACCGTCAGCGTGTCCGGCATTGTGAAGAGCCAGAACACCGGCGGCGGCACGCTGCCCGCCGCGCCCGCCATCACCACCACGACGCTCGCCGCGGCCACGATGGGCAAGGAATACCGCCAGCAGATCACCGCCACCGGCGGCACGCCGATCACCTGGTCCTACAGCGGCACGCTGCCCGACGGCATGACGCTCGCGGCCAACACCGGTATTCTCTCCGGCACGCCCACGCAGGAAGGCTCCTTCCGCTTCGCCGTGAAGGCGACGAACTCCACCGGCTTCTCCACGCGGCAGATGACGCTCGTCGTCGCCGGCAGTGAGTACACCGTCACCAAGGGCGCGAACAGCGAATGGACGCAGGGCGGAGACAAGGGCATCGACTTCTCCGGCAGCGGCAAGGGCACCTTCACCGTGAAGGTGGACGGCGCCGCGGTCGCCGCCGGGAAATACACCGCCTCCGCGGACGGCTCCACCGTCACGCTCAAGCCGGAATATCTCGACACGCTCGCCGCAGGCTCCCACACCGTGACGCTCGTCTACGGCGACGGCAGCGCGAAAGCCAAGTTCACCATCAAGGCGAAGGATAAGACCGTCGCCCCGACCGTATCCTCCCAGCCTGCGAGCGCATCCGTCAACGCGGACAGCTCCGCCACGTTCACCGTGACGGCGAGCGGCACCACGCCGCTGCTCTGCCAGTGGCAGGTGGACAAAAACGACGGCAGCGGCTGGACGGATATCTCCGGCGCGGTGAACGCGAGCTACACCGTCGAAAAGGTCACCGCCGAGCAGAACGGCTGGAAGTACCGCTGCGTGATCAAAAACGCTGCCGGTTCCGTTGAGAGCAACGCCGCGACGCTCACCGTGAAGGAAGCCATCGGCGACGTGAAGAAAAACGACGACACCAAGGATACCACGTCGTCCGGCGGTCTCGGCCGCATCCTTCTCATCACGGGCATCATCGTGGCCGTCCTGGCACTCGGCGCGGGTCTGTACTTCTACTTCCGCCGCCGCAGCGCCTCCCGCTACACGGAGGACGATACCGCCTGGAGAAAGTGATCCGGAAATAAACCAATCCGCAAGGGCCGCCCCTTATCGGGGCGGTCCTTGAGCTTGTCAAAAAAGTATTTTTGACAAGCTCTCAAACGAGACCCACTTCGT
>OGZO01000268.1_pt1 | contig 36418 bp, 30 predicted proteins | sample 1576721 | NCBI WGS metagenome assembly OGZO01 (sample SAMEA3541516, study PRJEB24748) | human gut metagenome | biome: human gut; feature: human-associated habitat; material: faeces | place: China | collected 2012 | reverse complement strand
AACAATCTCTGCTGGAATGAGGATCGTTTTATCCGTGGATTTACGGAAGCCGGAGGCTTCGCCGGAGAATGGGCGAAGCAGCGGTAAAAGCGGCAAAGGCAGCGCATTACGAAAATGCAGGAACCATTGAATTTCTGCTGGAAAAGAGTGGAAAATTTTATTTTATGGAAATGAATACCAGAATCCAGGTGGAGCATCCGGTCACAGAATGGGTGACGGGGATCGATCTGATCAAGGAACAGATCCGGATCGCAGACGGTCAGCGGCTTTCCTTTACGCAGGAAGATGTAAAACTGACCGGTCATGCCATTGAGTGCAGGATCAATGCGGAAAATCCGGAAAAGAATTTCCGTCCGTGTCCGGGAACGATCACCGATATGTACCTTCCGGGAGGAAAGGGTGTGCGGATTGATTCAGCAATTTACAGTGGATACACCGTACCGCCATATTATGATAATATGCTGGCAAAGCTGATCGTATTTGCAAAGAACCGTACTGAAGCGATCCGGAAGATGCAGAGTGCACTTGGTGAGGTAATTATAGAAGGCATTGATACCAATGTGGATTATCAATATGATATTTTGCATGATCCAAAGTATCAGGCAGGAGATTTTGATATTGAATTTATTGCCGAAAAAGAAGCAAAGAATCGGCAAGGTTAGCTCTACAAAAGCGGAGGTAAAGCAATTTGAAACTGTCAAATATGTTCAAAAAAACAAGCAGAAGAGGGTATATATCTCTTGGCGAAGGAAAGCCTGCCCATATGGCACCGGAAGTTCCGGAGGGACTTCTGAAAAAATGTAACGTTTGCAAATCTGCCATTCTGACAGAAGATGTGAAGAATGGATATTATATTTGTCCAAAATGTCAGAATTATTTCCGTGTGCATGCGATGCACCGGATTGAAATGGTAGCAGATGCGGGCACCTTTGAAGAGTGGGACAAGGGACTGACTTCAGGAAATCCGTTGCATTATAAAGGATATGAAGAAAAGGTAGAAGCACTGCAGGAAAAGACCGGGCTTGATGAGGCGGTTGTAACCGGAAAAGCAAGGATTGCGGGAAATGAAGTAGTTCTTGCAGTCTGTGACGGGCGGTTTATGATGGCGAGCATGGGAAAGGTGGTCGGCGAAAAGATTACCCGTGCAGTAGAAAAGGCAACCAGTGAGAGGATTCCGATTATTATATTTGCCTGTTCAGGAGGCGCCAGAATGCAGGAGGGGATCCACTCTCTGATGCAGATGGCAAAGACTTCAGCGGCACTAAAAAGACACCATGATGCAGGCTGTTTATATGTAAGTGTGCTGACCGATCCGACAACCGGCGGGGTAACGGCAAGTTTTGCCATGCTTGGAGATATCATTCTTGCCGAGCCGGGGGCGCTGATTGGTTTTGCGGGTCCGCGTGTGATTGAACAGACCATAGGGCAGAAGCTTCCGAAAGGATTCCAGAGGGCAGAATTTCTTCAGGAGCACGGATTTGTGGATCAGATTGTGGAGCGTCCGCGTCTTAGGGAGACACTGGCGGAAATTGTAGCAATGCATAAGCAGGGTACATACGATTTGCCAGAAGTAGAAGAAAAGGAAACACAGGCGGTACAGAGGAATCTGACACCATGGGAACGGGTGCAGTTATCCAGAGACAAGGCTCGTCCGGTCGGTGCGGAGTACATTGAAGAATTATTTACAGATTTTATGGAATTTCATGGAGACCGTTATTACCAGGATGATAAGGCGATCATTGGCGGGATTGCAAGATTTCACGGAATGCCGGTGACGGTGATCGCGCAGGCAAAGGGTCGCACGACAAAAGAAAATATCGAGCGTAACTTTGGAATGCCGTCACCGGACGCTGCTGTCCTATATGCTCTCCCTGCCGGACGATTGGGATTATAGCCTGAAGGGACTGACCGTTGGTTGCAAGGATGGTCTGGACAGTGTACGCACCGCCGTTCTGGAACTGGAAGAACACGGCTACGTCCGCCGTCAGAAAGTCCGCAATGCCAAAGGGCAGATCATCGACTACGATTATCAGGTCTATGAATCGCCTGTTGAGGACGCTCCTGCCGTTCCCGGCAAGGAAGGCGGGCCGTCGGACCCGTCCGCAACCAAAAGCCCGAAAAGCCGCATGAAACCTTGTTCTTCACCATTTTTGGATTTTCCAAATTTGGCTGAGCCCAATTTGGAAAAGGCAACGCAACAAAATACTAATAAACAAAATACTAAAAGAGAAAGTACTAATCTATCAGGGCAGACAGACGAATCCGCAGATTTTGACCAGATGGAAGCACAGGTGCGGGAGGAGTTCCGGGAACGGCTGGAGATCGACACCCTTGCCCAGAGGTACGACTCCGACAAGCTGGAGGAACTGCTGGACAACATTGTGGAGATGTACTGCTGTCCTCGGCAGACCCAGTACGTCGGCAAGCAGCCGCAGACCACCAAAGCCATCCGGCTGCGGCTGGACAAGCTGACCAGCCAGCACGTTGAGTACATCTTCGATGTGATGTCCAACACCACCCAGCCCATCAAGAACATCATGGCCTATCTGCGCACCACCATCCTGAACGCACCCACTACGATAGAGCACTACTATCAGGCGCAGGGCAACTGGCTGACCGCGCAGAGCCGGAAGAAGTGAACACCGTTTTCCACAAAGACCACAACACACGTTGAAAATGCAAAGGAGAATTTCCATGAAAAGCACGAATGCCGTCCGCACCGAGATCCATTACGCCCAGATCGGGGAGTATCAGCTGCCACTGCTCACCATGCCGCAGACCGATGATTCCGAACCGCTGGGCAAATATGGCCGGATGCGGCTGGCCTACCTCAAAACCCAGCGCCCTGTGCTGTATCACCAGATGCTGCTGAACGGTACGCTCTGGCCGCATTTGCAGGATGCCCAAAAAACGGCCTGCGCGTGGCTGGAACGCACGATGACCACTCTGTTAGACAAGTACCCCGCGCCGGACAAAGAGCGCGCACAGCTTCTCTGGGTGGCGCACATGAATGGGCTGAAAGCGCAGGCGGAGGAGGTGGTGGTGAGGGAAGTCGTGTATTCAGAATGATTCCCGATAGCATCCGAACGGTATCAAAAGCCGACATTTTTGATTTTATTCTTGATTTTTGCAGAATATTTGCAAATTTCAAAATCAAAATTTGACTTTCTGCCCAGAATAGAGTACACTAGATTCAGAAAATCATCTGGGAGGAATCGCGATGCTGCTTCAATTTTCAGTCACCAACCACCGCTCCATCAAGGACACGGCTATTATCAGCTTGAAAGCATCTACGGATAAAAGTCTGTCTGACTGTCTGATTTCACCGGACGACAAAAAACAGCTCGTGCCTGTCCTTGCGCTGTACGGCGCAAATGCGGCCGGAAAGAGCAACGTCCTCCATGCACTCCTGCTCATGCGTGAGATGGTCTGCGGACGGTATGCCAAGCTGCTCAAAGGCGAAGCTCTGCCGCAGGAACCGTTTGCCTTTACAGAACAGCCTCCGCAGCCCACCAGTTTTGAGGTCATCTACTTCTACAACGGCATTAAGTATGCCTACGGATTCTCTTTCGATAAAGCCAAAATCCTGACCGAATATCTCTATCACTGGCCCAATGGTCGGGAGGCTCTGATTTTTTTCAGAGAAGGCAATGGTTATCAGTTCCGCGAGAATATTCAGGAGCAGTTTACCCTTGCCGGACGCACCGCAGAAAATCGACTTTACCTGTCCAGCTCCAACGAATGGAACTGCCCCCAGACCGAAAAGGCCTATCTGTGGTTCTTTGAAAAGCTGACCGGTTTCATGGGAACCGAAATGCGGCTGGATGCCACCTTGTCTGCTATCCGGCAGGGCGGCTCCGAAAAGAGCCGTATCCTGCATGAAATGCTGTATGCAGACCTCGGCATCAAGGACATCCGCATTACCGGCTCCAAGGACGAACCGATCATCTCTGCCCTGCACACGCTGGATTCCGGGGACGGTGCTCCCAAGGGATTCTGGCTTCCTCTGGGGCTGGAATCGGTCGGCACACAGCGGTTCTTCTCCCGCATCGGGATGTGGCTGACCGCTCTGGAATCCGGGGCTGTGCTGGTCGTGGACGAGATCGAATCCAGTATGCACCCGCTTCTGACCCGACATCTGATCGAGATGGTACAGGATGCTGCCATCAATACGAACCACGCCCAGCTTATCTTTACCACCCATGATACTGGCCTTCTCGACCTGACCCTGCTGCGCCGGGATCAGATCTGGTTTGCAGAGAAGAACGAAAAGACCATGCAGACCGATATTTATGCCCTGACCGAGTTTTCTCCCCGGAAAGGTGAGAACATCTCCAAGGGCTATTTACAAGGCCGCTACGGTGCGATTCCATTCATTGGCTCCTCAGGCTAAAAATAAACTAAATCAAAATTTATACTTTAGGGTTTTAATTTAATTCATCGTTTGGAATTTTCAATGTTTATTGTTAAATTTTGGGAACAATTTAACATTTTGATTCCAAATTGAAAAGGTCATTTGAACTTTTCGTTTTTCACATTAAGTATAATTCTTCTTGTTTATCTGCCCAAACATGATATAATTAAGTATATAAGCCGTGTTGCCTGTATCGCTACTCTTGAATACAACCATTGTAAAAGCCTGATTTTGAAAGGAGCATCCGAAATGCCTAATTCAGGTTCTTCTTCAGATAACCATCCTGCAGCAGCTTTGCGACACTACCATGATGCGGTTGTTCTTCAAAGTGCCTCCTGCAGAGAAAATGCACTATGTCACTATGCATTTTCTGTTGAATGCGCCCAAAAAGCACTCCTCTGTTGGAGTACAGGGAAATCTATGGAAGACATTGCTGATGCTTCTAGATTGGTAGGACATGGAATTGATGATTCTTGGAAAAAGGTTCAGGATTATTTAAAAGCACAAGCATCTTTGAATTGTCGGCTCGCTTCAGCACTTTCTAATCTGACACTTCCTGCCGTACTATACGACCAGCATCCTAGTCGCCGTTATCAAAAGAATTTTTTGATTTCCGAGGAAGACCTTGAGAATTGCAAGTCATTTTCGCAAGAAATGGAGCGCATTCTTATGTGTATGATTATCGACGGCCTTATTCAGGTATAAGGAGAAGTTTACATGACCACTTTTGATACCGCTTTTCACGATACAAAACGAGTTGTTTCTTCTTGGACAAATATTTCAAAATTTCAAGCCATTACTATTGTAAGAGATGTTAAAGGGCAAATCTCTCTTTATTTGGAGCCTACTTCTGGACAAACCTTAACCAAAGCAGATGTTGACACTTTAACAATCGACCTCCGTAGTATATTAGCAACTTCATTAGATCCTCTCTTCAGTGGACAAATCTATATCAAGACTGAAGCTGAAGAATGGCTAAAAGATTTATTTGTCTTGATTTGTTCGCTGCGCATTGCTGATGCCGCTAATGCAACACCGTTGCATTGGTTTACTATCGATCGTGGAATTGCAAAAAAGGCTTGGATCAACCAAGGCCAACATGAAAATCCTGTATGGGACTATAATGATACTCAACTTCCTGAAGCACCAGCACCTGGTGTTGTCACATTCTATTCTTATAAAGGTGGCATGGGACGGACAACTGCGTTGGTTGCAACAGCATTGGAGTTAATTCGCCAAGGTAAAAATGTACTAATGATTGATACTGATCTTGAGGCACCTGGGTTATCTACATTCTTTTTCGCAGAAGATGATCCAATCGGAGCAATCGAAAAGGGTACGGTGGACTATTTGTTGGAGAAACACATTGATTCATCTGTGTCTCCAGATATGACTAAGTACATCGTTTCATTGACAAGCCCCAACTACTGTCCTGAGGGAGCGGGTAATTTATATCTTGTATGCAGTGGGAAACTGGACGACGCTTTTTTACCAAAACTAGCGCGAATCGACAGTCAAGAACTTATTGAAGGCCGCTTGAAAAAAAATCTGGATCAATTATTGATAGACTGCCGTTCTGTCTTGGAAAGAAATGGTGGAGTAGACTATATTCTGATTGATTCTCGTGCGGGTTTTCATGATATGGCGGGTGTTGTCACGGCTCAAATTCCACATGGTGTGGTTCTTTTTGGAAAAGATAGTTTTCAATCGTGGTATGGCATTCGTCAAGCCGTTCATACAATTTCCGAAAGTCAGGCTGACAAACCAGCTATAATGCTTGTCGATAGTGGTTGTGGTAAGGATGAAATTGTATCAGCTGAAGAAAAAGAGAGTTTTTTGAGTCATTCTTATACAATTTTTACAGATTGTTATTACTCCAGCGTTGAAGAGCAACCTTCACTTTATGCAGAAAACGAAGCCCATTCGCCAATTTATGTTCCTTATTCATCCTTACTCGCTGGCGATATTCCTTTATACGATACGAATAGGGCAGAAATTCTTCAAGCAAAACTTGCAGAACCGCCCTATAAAGCAATCGCACAGAGATTAATAGGATGGTTTGGCAATCGTCCGGGTGAAGAGGGAGGTGTTTCAGACCATGGACAAGAGAGAACTTCTTAAAATTTTCAGTCAGCTAAACGATACAACTGAATATGAGGAAGAAGATATCCGCAGTTTTCTGCAAGTAAAGCAGTATAGGGAACTGCAAGATCCATCCAAAATCATAGTTGTCGGTGGACGTGGTGCGGGTAAAACTCGCGTTTTCAAGACGCTAGTCGGTGAAAATGGATTTCGTCATGTGATTGGTGACAGCACCCCCTTCAACAGACCGAATTATCAGAATACTAAAATCCTAATTGGTTATTCTGTTGATACACCAACGTTACCTAGTCCTACTGTTCTGGATGGTCTTGGAACCGATGCAGAGATTTCGGCGTTCTGGGTAGGGGCAACCGTCCTAGAAATTCTAGCCTACTTCAAAGAGGACGAAACCATCCAGACTGCTGCCAAAATCCATTTTGATTCCGATGTGTATATTTTGATTCAGCAAGATGATATCCTAAAGTTTCCTCGCAAGTGGCTTCCGATTTATTTAAGTAATCCAGAGCCATGGGAAAGTTTTCTGGATGAAGTGGACAAAATTCTGCTAGACAGAGATAACTGGATTTTTATTGCATATGATCAGATTGATCGTATTAGCACAAATCTCAAAATATTATATGTTTATATCCAATCACTTGTTAGTTACTGGTTTTCCGTATCCAATCGCCGCCGTAGACTTAAATGTAAAATTTTTATCCGAACCGATTTACTAAATTCCGAGAGTATTCATTTTCCAGATGCTTCAAAAGTTTCTAGTCGGCGAATTGATCTGAGTTGGGATACTCTTACCCTTTACCGCTTACTAATTCGTAGACTCGCTAATACGCAGGATGAAGCAGCACCTCAAATGCTTGAATATATGGATAAAATTCCGGGACTTTTGGAAAAGCGAACGAACACCGGATATTTCCCGGTTGAAGACAAAGATATAGTTCGAAAATTCATTCAACAATTAATCGGTCCCTATATGGGAACCTCTCCCAAAAAAGGCGACAGTTATCTATGGGTTCCTAACCACTTACAAGATGCGAATGGCGACCTTTCCCCGCGTTCCTTCTTAAAATGTTATTCTTGCGCTGCGCAAACAATGTTAAGTCCAATCGGTGAAAAAATGCTATTACAGCTTTCTGATACAGCACTTTTAAATCCTTCTGCAATTCAAGGTGCCGTGCAGGAAGTGTCTGCATATCGAGTAACAGAACTTGGAGAGGACTTTCCTTGGATTGCTCGTCTAAAGAATGTTTTATCCGGTGGAACGCTGTTAATGCCAGAAGATGAATTTAAGGAACGTCTAGCAATTTTTTTGAAAAATGCTCCCAAAGATTTGCCTGTGGAAAGTGTCTTTGTTCTCTCAGGCCTGGTATCAGCGATAGCCGGAATTATTCTGGCTTCACGTATGACCAGTGGGCAGCCAATGACGTCGATTGGTTATGAGCTGATTGTTATCTCCGCCTGCGTTTTAGGTGGCGTTTCTCTGAAAGGTGGCATCGGAAAAATCTCATATGTGGTGGCGGGTATCTTAATTTTAGGCACCGTGGAAAACGCCATGAACCTGCTTAATATTTCTCCTTTCGCGCAGTACGTGGTTCGCGGCTTAATCCTGCTGGCAGCGGTGATCTTCGACCGTTACAAGCAAAAAGCGAAACGCACTGTCTGATGCTTTTTTCTGCAACAATTTAGCGTTTTTTCCCACCATAGCCAACCGCCATAACGGTTGGCTGTTCTTCGTTGCAAATGGCGACCCCCGTCACACTGTCTATACTTACATGTCTGTAAAGCGCGTTCTGCGCAACACAATAAGAAAAGAGAAGGAGGAGAACCGGGTGACAGAACCGTTAACCGAAACCCCTGAACTATCCGCGAAATATGCCTGGTTTTTTGATCTTGATGGAACGCTGGCGGAAATCAAACCGCATCCCGATCAGGTCGTCGTGCCTGACAATATTCTGCAAGGACTACAGCTACTGGCAACCGCAAGTGATGGTGCATTGGCATTGATATCAGGGCGCTCAATGGTGGAGCTTGACGCACTGGCAAAACCTTATCGCTTCCCGTTAGCGGGCGTGCATGGGGCGGAGCGCCGTGACATCAATGGTAAAACACATATCGTTCATCTGCCGGATGCGATTGCGCGTGATATTAGCGTGCAACTGCATACAGTCATCGCTCAGTATCCCGGCGCGGAGCTGGAGGCGAAAGGGATGGCTTTTGCGCTGCATTATCGTCAGGCTCCGCAGCATGAAGACGCATTAATGACATTAGCGCAACGTATTACTCAGATCTGGCCACAAATGGCGTTACAGCAGGGAAAGTGTGTTGTCGAGATCAAACCGAGAGGTACCAGTAAAGGTGAGGCAATTGCAGCTTTTATGCAGGAAGCTCCCTTTATCGGGCGAACGCCCGTATTTCTGGGCGATGATTTAACCGATGAATCTGGCTTCGCAGTCGTTAACCGACTGGGCGGAATGTCAGTAAAAATTGGCACAGGTGCAACTCAGGCATCATGGCGACTGGCGGGTGTGCCGGATGTCTGGAGCTGGCTTGAAATGATAACCACCGCATTACAACAAAAAAGAGAAAATAACAGGAGTGATGACTATGAGTCGTTTAGTCGTAGTATCTAACCGGATTGCACCACCAGACGAGCACGCCGCCAGTGCCGGTGGCCTTGCCGTTGGCATACTGGGGGCACTGAAAGCCGCAGGCGGACTGTGGTTTGGCTGGAGTGGTGAAACAGGGAATGAGGATCAGCCGCTAAAAAAGGTGAAAAAAGGTAACATTACGTGGGCCTCTTTTAACCTCAGCGAACAGGACCTTGACGAATACTACAACCAATTCTCCAATGCCGTTCTCTGGCCCGCTTTTCATTATCGGCTCGATCTGGTGCAATTTCAGCGTCCTGCCTGGGACGGCTATCTACGCGTAAATGCGTTGCTGGCAGATAAATTACTGCCGCTGTTGCAAGACGATGACATTATCTGGATCCACGATTATCACCTGTTGCCATTTGCGCATGAATTACGCAAACGGGGAGTGAATAATCGCATTGGTTTCTTTCTGCATATTCCTTTCCCGACACCGGAAATCTTCAACGCGCTGCCGACATATGACACCTTGCTTGAACAGCTTTGTGATTATGATTTGCTGGGTTTCCAGACAGAAAACGATCGTCTGGCGTTCCTGGATTGTCTTTCTAACCTGACCCGCGTCACGACACGTAGCGCAAAAAGCCATACAGCCTGGGGCAAAGCATTTCGAACAGAAGTCTACCCGATCGGCATTGAACCGAAAGAAATAGCCAAACAGGCTGCCGGGCCACTGCCGCCAAAACTGGCGCAACTTAAAGCGGAACTGAAAAACGTACAAAATATCTTTTCTGTCGAACGGCTGGATTATTCCAAAGGTTTGCCAGAGCGTTTTCTCGCCTATGAAGCGTTGCTGGAAAAATATCCGCAGCATCATGGTAAAATTCGTTATACCCAGATTGCACCAACGTCGCGTGGTGATGTGCAAGCCTATCAGGATATTCGTCATCAGCTCGAAAATGAAGCTGGACGAATTAATGGTAAATACGGGCAATTAGGCTGGACGCCGCTTTATTATTTGAATCAGCATTTTGACCGTAAATTACTGATGAAAATATTCCGCTACTCTGACGTGGGCTTAGTGACGCCACTGCGTGACGGGATGAACCTGGTAGCAAAAGAGTATGTTGCTGCTCAGGACCCAGCCAATCCGGGCGTTCTTGTTCTTTCGCAATTTGCGGGAGCGGCAAACGAGTTAACGTCGGCGTTAATTGTTAACCCCTACGATCGTGACGAAGTTGCAGCTGCGCTGGATCGTGCATTGACTATGTCGCTGGCGGAACGTATTTCCCGTCATGCAGAAATGCTGGACGTTATCGTGAAAAACGATATTAACCACTGGCAGGAGTGCTTCATTAGCGACCTAAAGCAGATAGTTCCGCGAAGCGCGGAAAGCCAGCAGCGCGATAAAGTTGCTACCTTTCCAAAGCTTGCGTAGGAGCGGTTAATCTCCCGTAAGTGGAACTAACAGCACATCGACCTCACTTGAGGCAATAACTCTTTTCGCCGAGCAGGATGCTCGCGAAAAGAAACTGTGATTGTGATTACCGCAAATCACCAAATCGAAATGATGTTTGTGACATACTTCCAGAATATGTTCGCTTAACTCACCGTAGGCAATAAACGTCTTGTCAACGGGATACCCCGCATCCTGAATTAACTTATCAAGAAAGCTTTGCGTTTCTTCCTGCATCACGCTGCGTAAATCTTCAAGCATCGGCGCAGCTAATTGATTGTACATTTCCGGGTCGGAAGCGAGAGTAATTAAACTGATGTGTCCCTTTACTGGCCTGGCGATAGATACCGCTTTTGCCAGCAGTTGCTGACTTTCCGGTGTAACCGCAACAGCGACAAGAATATTGCTATAGCTCATAACCTGTTCCTTATTCTGTGAACTTCAGGTGACATTAAAGCTTTACTCCTAATGGAGAAACGACGCAATCCCAACTCGGTCAAACAGGTAAATATTAGTCTGATTATTAGTAAAGACAATTAATCAATCACTCCCGGTGATCATATAATTTCAAATGTAATTATAAGAAAATAGTGTACTGATTCTCCGCATTAAACAAGTGGTTAATATATGTAAAACATTTCATTAACATTATGTTGATTGTTGCCTTTCTTTGTATTTAATTAGTTTGTTGTGCGGTAAGTGTCTGTTTAAAAATAGCTTATCTGGTATTGCATGAAAGTGATTATTTATAGCAGATGATTATTTACGGTGAGTTATTTTAACTGTGCGCAACATCCCATTTCGATTATTCCTGTTTCATTTTTGCTTGCTAGCGTAGCGAAAAACTTTTTAACAGATTGAAATACACCCAAAACAAAAGTATGACTTATACATTTATGTTAAGTAATTGAGTGTTTTGTGTGATCTGCATCACACATTATTGAAAATCGCAGCCCCCCTCCGTTGTATGTGCGTGTAGTGACGAGTACAGTTGCGTCGATTTAGGAAAAATCTTAGATAAGTGTAAAGACCCATTTCTATTTGTAAGGACATATTAAACCAAAAAGGTGGTTCTGCTTATTGCAGCTTATCGCAACTATTCTAATGCTAATTATTTTTTACCGGGGCTTCCCGGCGACATCACGGGGTGCGGTGAAACCGCATAAAAATAAAGTTGGTTATTCTGGGTGGGAATAATGCATACCTCCGAGTTGCTGAAACACATTTATGACATCAACTTGTCATATTTACTACTTGCACAGCGTTTGATTGTTCAGGACAAAGCGTCCGCTATGTTTCGTCTCGGCATAAATGAAGAAATGGCGACAACATTAGCGGCACTGACTCTTCCGCAAATGGTTAAGCTGGCAGAAACCAATCAGCTGGTTTGTCACTTCCGTTTTGACAGCCACCAGACGATTACTCAGTTGACGCAAGATTCCCGCGTTGACGATCTCCAGCAAATTCATACCGGCATCATGCTCTCAACACGCTTGCTGAATGATGTTAATCAGCCTGAAGAAGCGCTGCGCAAGAAAAGGGCCTGATCATGAGTGAAAAAAGCATTGTTCAGGAAGCGCGGGATATTCAGCTGGCAATGGAATTGATCACCCTGGGCGCTCGTTTGCAGATGCTGGAAAGCGAAACACAGTTAAGTCGCGGACGCCTGATAAAACTTTATAAAGAACTGCGCGGAAGCCCACCGCCGAAAGGCATGCTGCCATTCTCAACCGACTGGTTTATGACCTGGGAACAAAACGTTCATGCTTCGATGTTCTGTAATGCATGGCAGTTTTTACTGAAAACCGGTTTGTGTAATGGCGTCGATGCGGTGATCAAAGCCTACCGTTTATACCTTGAACAGTGCCCACAAGCAGAAGAAGGACCACTGCTGGCATTAACCCGTGCCTGGACATTGGTGCGGTTTGTTGAAAGTGGATTACTGCAACTTTCCAGCTGCAACTGCTGCGGCGGCAATTTTATTACCCACGCTCACCAGCCTGTTGGCAGCTTTGCCTGCAGCTTATGTCAACCGCCATCCCGGGCAGTAAAAAGACGTAAACTTTCCCAGAATCCTGCCGATATTATCCCACAACTGCTGGATGAACAGAGAGTACAGGCTGTTTAACTGATACGGTGAGGCGCAACATTCCAGCAGCGGTAACGACGTACCGCTGCTTTTTTTTGCCCCAATCGCGCGTTAACGCCTGACGACTGAACATCCTGTCATGGTCAACAGTGGAAGGATGATGTCGTGCTTATCTTATTAGGTTACCTGGTTGTTCTCGGTACAGTTTTCGGCGGTTATTTGATGACCGGTGGAAGCCTTGGAGCACTCTATCAACCCGCTGAACTGGTGATTATTGCCGGTGCAGGGATTGGGTCGTTTATCGTCGGCAATAATGGCAAAGCGATTAAAGGCACGCTGAAGGCGCTGCCGTTGCTGTTTCGTCGCTCCAAATACACCAAAGCAATGTATATGGATCTGCTGGCTCTGCTTTATCGGTTGATGGCGAAATCGCGGCAGATGGGGATGTTTTCGCTGGAACGTGATATTGAAAATCCCCGTGAGAGCGAGATCTTCGCCAGCTACCCACGCATCCTCGCGGATAGCGTCATGCTTGATTTTATCGTCGATTATCTGCGCCTGATTATCAGCGGTCACATGAACACCTTCGAAATCGAAGCCCTGATGGATGAAGAGATTGAGACGCACGAAAGCGAGGCAGAAGTCCCGGCGAACAGTCTGGCGCTGGTCGGGGACTCACTTCCGGCGTTTGGTATTGTCGCGGCTGTAATGGGGGTCGTTCACGCGTTAGGTTCAGCCGATCGTCCTGCCGCCGAGCTGGGTGCGCTTATCGCACATGCGATGGTGGGGACTTTCCTCGGCATTTTATTGGCTTACGGATTTATTTCCCCATTAGCGACTGTTTTACGTCAGAAAAGCGCCGAAACCAGCAAAATGATGCAGTGCGTCAAAGTCACTCTGCTTTCTAATCTGAACGGTTACGCACCGCCTATCGCCGTTGAGTTTGGTCGCAAAACGCTCTATTCCAGCGAACGTCCGTCGTTTATTGAACTGGAAGAGCATGTGCGTGCGGTGAAAAATCCGCAACAACAGACGACAACCGAGGAAGCATGAAGAATCAAGCGCATCCGATTATTGTCGTCAAACGACGCAAAGCCAAAAGCCACGGGGCAGCACATGGATCGTGGAAGATTGCTTATGCCGACTTTATGACTGCGATGATGGCCTTTTTTCTGGTGATGTGGCTGATCTCCATCTCCAGCCCAAAAGAGCTGATTCAGATTGCGGAGTACTTCCGGACTCCACTGGCGACTGCGGTTACGGGCGGCGATCGCATTTCTAATAGTGAAAGCCCAATTCCCGGCGGTGGTGATGATTACACCCAAAGCCAGGGGGAAGTGAATAAGCAGCCGAACATCGAAGAGCTGAAAAAACGCATGGAGCAAAGTCGATTGCGGAAATTGCGGGGTGATCTCGACCAGTTGATAGAGTCCGATCCGAAACTGCGGGCGTTACGTCCCCATCTCAAAATCGATCTGGTCCAGGAAGGTCTACGTATTCAGATCATCGATAGCCAGAATCGCCCGATGTTTAGAACCGGCAGTGCCGATGTCGAACCCTATATGCGCGACATTCTGCGCGCCATTGCGCCTGTACTGAACGGTATTCCCAACCGTATTAGCCTTTCAGGTCATACCGATGATTTCCCCTACGCCAGCGGTGAGAAAGGATATAGCAACTGGGAGCTTTCTGCCGATCGGGCCAATGCATCCCGCCGCGAACTGATGGTCGGAGGGTTGGATAGCGGCAAAGTGTTACGTGTCGTCGGCATGGCGGCAACGATGCGCTTAAGCGATCGCGGACCTGATGATGCCGTCAACCGTCGCATCAGCCTGCTGGTACTGAACAAACAAGCCGAACAGGCCATTTTGCATGAAAACGCCGAAAGCCAGAATGAGCCAGTAAGCGCCCTGGAAAAACCTGAGGTTGCACCACAGGTCAGTGTTCCCACAATGCCATCAGCCGAACCGAGGTGACAGCGTGAGCATGGATATAAGCGATTTTTATCAGACATTTTTTGATGAAGCGGACGAACTGTTGGCTGACATGGAGCAGCATTTGCTGGTTTTGCAGCCGGAAGCGCCAGATGCCGAACAATTGAATGCCATCTTTCGGGCTGCCCACTCGATCAAAGGAGGGGCAGGAACTTTTGGCTTCAGCGTTTTGCAGGAAACCACGCATCTGATGGAAAACCTGCTCGATGAAGCCAGACGAGGTGAGATGCAACTCAACACCGACATTATCAATCTGTTTTTGGAAACGAAGGACATCATGCAAGAACAGCTCGACGCTTATAAACAGTCGCAAGAGCCGGATGCCGCCAGCTTCGATTATATCTGCCAGGCCTTGCGTCAACTGGCATTAGAAGCGAAAGGCGAAACGCCATCCGCAGTGACCCGATTAAGTGTGGTTGCCAAAAGTGAACCGCAAGATGAGCAGAGTCGCAGTCAGTCGCCGCGACGAATTATCCTTTCGCGCCTGAAGGCCGGGGAAGTCGACCTGCTGGAAGAAGAACTGGGACATCTGACAACGTTAACTGACGTGGTGAAAGGGGCGGATTCGCTCTCGGCAATATTACCGGGCGACATCGCCGAAGATGACATCACAGCGGTACTCTGTTTTGTGATTGAAGCCGATCAGATTACCTTTGAAACAGTAGAAGTCTCGCCAAAAATATCCACCCCACCAGTGCTTAAACTGGCAGCCGAACAAGCGCCAACCGGCCGCGTGGAGCGGGAAAAAACGACGCGCAGCAATGAATCCACCAGCATCCGTGTAGCGGTAGAAAAGGTTGATCAATTAATTAACCTCGTCGGCGAGCTGGTTATCACCCAGTCCATGCTTGCCCAGCGTTCCAGCGAACTGGACCCGGTTAATCATGGTGATTTGATAACCAGCATGGGGCAGTTACAACGTAACGCCCGTGATTTGCAGGAATCAGTGATGTCGATTCGCATGATGCCGATGGAATATGTTTTTAGTCGCTATCCCCGGCTGGTGCGTGATCTGGCGGGAAAACTCGGCAAGCAGGTAGAACTGACGCTGGTGGGCAGTTCTACTGAACTCGACAAAAGCCTGATAGAACGCATTATCGACCCGCTGACCCACCTGGTACGCAATAGCCTCGATCACGGTATTGAACTGCCAGAAAAACGGCTCGCCGCAGGTAAAAACAGCGTCGGAAATTTAATTCTGTCTGCCGAACATCAGGGCGGCAACATTTGCATTGAAGTGACCGACGATGGGGCGGGGCTAAACCGTGAGCGAATTCTGGCAAAAGCGGCCTCGCAAGGTTTGACTGTCAGCGAAAACATGAGCGACGACGAAGTCGCGATGCTGATATTTGCACCTGGCTTCTCCACGGCAGAGCAGGTCACCGACGTCTCCGGGCGCGGCGTCGGCATGGACGTCGTTAAACGTAATATCCAGGAGATGGGCGGTCATGTCGAAATCCAGTCGAAGCAGGGTACTGGCACTACGATCCGCATTTTACTGCCGCTGACGCTGGCCATCCTCGACGGCATGTCCGTACGCGTTGCGGATGAAGTTTTCATTCTGCCGCTGAATGCTGTTATGGAATCACTGCAACCCCGTGAAGCCGATCTCCATCCACTGGCCGGCGGCGAGCGGGTGCTGGAAGTGCGGGGTGAATATCTGCCCATCGTCGAACTGTGGAAAGTGTTCAACGTCGCGGGCGCGAAAACCGAAGCCACCCAGGGAATTGTGGTGATCTTACAAAGTGGCGGTCGCCGCTACGCCTTGCTGGTGGATCAATTAATTGGTCAACACCAGGTTGTGGTTAAAAACCTTGAAAGTAACTATCGCAAAGTCCCCGGCATTTCTGCTGCGACCATTCTTGGCGACGGCAGCGTGGCACTGATTGTTGATGTCTCCGCCTTGCAGGCGATAAACCGCGAACAACGTATGGCGAACACCGCCGCCTGAATGAGTAAAAAGGTAACAATATGACCGGTATGACGAATGTAACAAAGCTGGCCAGCGAGCCGTCAGGCCAGGAATTTCTGGTATTTACCCTTGGTGATGAAGAGTACGGTATTGATATCCTGAAAGTGCAGGAGATCCGTGGCTACGATCAGGTAACACGGATTGCGAACACGCCAGCGTTTATCAAAGGCGTCACGAATCTGCGCGGCGTTATTGTGCCGATTGTTGACTTACGAATTAAGTTCAGCCAGGTGGATGTGGACTATAACGACAACACGGTAGTTATCGTCCTGAATCTCGGACAGCGGGTGGTCGGCATCGTGGTTGACGGCGTCTCAGACGTGCTTTCATTGACGGCGGAGCAAATTCGTCCGGCACCGGAATTTGCCGTGACGCTTTCAACAGAATATCTCACTGGACTGGGCGCACTGGGCGACCGGATGTTGATTCTGGTGAACATCGAAAAACTGCTGAACAGCGAAGAGATGGCGCTGTTAGATAGCGCGGCGTCAGAAGTGGCGTAATTCTCCCGATTTCCTCAATTGAAATGAACCCGATGATCTGCGCATCGGGTTTTTTATTTCAATTTCGCGGCGGGTGGCATCAGCAATAAAGTTTCCCCCCTCCTTGCCGATAACGAGATCAACTTGTTTTCAGGAAGGTGCCTTATGATTAACCGTATCCGCGTAGTCACGCTGTTGGTAATGGTGCTGGGGGTATTCGCACTGTTACAGCTTATTTCCGGCAGTCTGTTTTTTTCTTCCCTTCACCATAGCCAGAAGAGCTTTGTGGTTTCCAATCAATTACGGGAACAGCAGGGCGAGCTGACGTCAACCTGGGATTTAATGCTGCAAACGCGCATTAACCTGAGTCGTTCAGCGGTACGGATGATGATGGATTCCTCCAATCAACAAAGTAACGCCAAAGTTGAATTGCTCGATAGCGCCAGGAAAACATTGGCGCAGGCAGCGACGCATTATAAAAAATTCAAAAGCATGGCACCGTTACCTGAAATGGTCGCTACCAGTCGTAATATTGATGAAAAATATAAAAACTATTACACAGCGTTAACTGAACTGATTGATTATCTAGATTATGGCAATACTGGAGCTTATTTCGCTCAGCCAACCCAGGGAATGCAAAATGCAATGGGCGAAGCGTTTGCTCAGTACGCCCTCAGCAGTGAAAAACTGTATCGCGATATCGTCACTGACAACGCAGATGATTACCGATTTGCCCAGTGGCAACTGGCGGTTATCGCGCTGGTGGTGGTATTGATTCTGCTGGTGGCGTGGTACGGCATTCGCCGTATGTTGCTTACTCCGCTGGCAAAAATTATTGCTCACATTCGCGAAATCGCCGGTGGTAACCTGGCGAATACCCTGACCATTGACGGGCGCAGTGAAATGGGCGACCTGGCGCAGAGCGTTTCACATATGCAACGCTCTTTGACTGACACCGTCACTCATGTCCGCGAAGGTTCAGATGCCATCTATGCCGGTACCCGTGAAATTGCGGCGGGCAACACCGATCTTTCCTCCCGTACTGAACAGCAGGCATCCGCGCTGGAAGAAACTGCCGCCAGCATGGAGCAGCTCACCGCGACAGTGAAGCAAAACGCCGATAACGCCCGCCAGGCCTCGCAACTGGCGCAAAGTGCCTCCGACACCGCCCAGCACGGCGGCAAAGTGGTGGATGGCGTAGTGAAAACGATGCATGAGATCGCCGATAGTTCGAAGAAAATTGCCGACATTATCAGCGTTATCGACGGTATTGCCTTCCAGACTAATATCCTCGCGCTGAATGCCGCGGTTGAAGCCGCGCGTGCGGGTGAACAGGGCCGTGGTTTTGCCGTGGTGGCGGGTGAAGTGCGTAATCTTGCCAGTCGCAGCGCCCAGGCGGCAAAAGAGATCAAAGCCCTCATTGAAGACTCCGTCTCACGCGTTGATACCGGTTCGGTGCTGGTCGAAAGCGCCGGGGAAACAATGAACAATATCGTCAATGCTGTCACTCGCGTGACTGACATTATGGGCGAGATTGCATCGGCATCGGATGAACAGAGCCGTGGCATCGATCAAGTCGCATTGGCGGTTTCGGAAATGGATCGCGTCACGCAACAGAACGCATCGCTGGTGCAGGAATCAGCTGCCGCCGCCGCTGCGCTGGAAGAACAGGCGAGTCGTTTAACGCAAGCGGTTTCCGCGTTCCGTCTGGCAGCCAGCCCACTCACCAATAAACCGCAAACACCATCCCGTCCTGCCAGTGAGCAACCACCGGCACAGCCACGACTGCGAATTGCTGAACAAGATCCAAACTGGGAAACATTTTGACGAGTATTTACTAACGCGGTCATTGCCGCCTGATGGGGAGCGTTGATGTTTAATCGTATTCGAATTTCGACCACGCTGTTTTTAATTTTGATTCTCTGCGGGATCTTGCAGATTGGCAGTAACGGCATGTCTTTTTGGGCATTTCGCGACGATTTGCAACGACTGAATCAGGTCGAGCAGAGCAATCAGCAACGTGCGGCATTAGCGCAAACTCGGGCGGTAATGTTACAGGCCAGTACCGCGCTGAACAAAGCGGGCACTCTGACGGCACTTAGCTATCCGGCGGATGACATTAAAACGTTGATGACGACGGCGCGCGCCAGTCTGACGCAATCCACCACGCTGTTTAAAAGTTTTATGGCGATGACTGCGGGCAACGAGCACGTCAGGGCATTGCAAAAAGAGACGGAGAAAAGTTTTGCCCGCTGGCACAACGATCTCGAACATCAGGCGACCTGGCTTGAAAGTAATCAACTTTCGGATTTCCTCACTGCGCCGGTGCAGGGATCACAGAATGCGTTTGACGTTAACTTTGAGGCCTGGCAGCTGGAGATCAACCATGTGCTGGAAGCCGCCAGTGCGCAAAGCCAGCGTAACTATCAGATTTCGGCACTGGTGTTTATCAGCATGATTATTGTTGCGGCGATCTACATCAGCAGTGCGCTGTGGTGGACGCGCAAGATGATTGTTCAACCACTGGCCATTATCGGTAGCCATTTTGACAGCATTGCTGCGGGTAATCTGGCGCGTCCGATTGCGGTATATGGTCGTAATGAGATCACCGCCATTTTTGCCAGTCTGAAGACCATGCAGCAGGCTTTGCGTGGGACGGTAAGTGATGTGCGTAAGGGAAGCCAGGAGATGCACATTGGTATCGCGGAGATTGTCGCAGGCAATAACGATCTCTCAAGTCGTACCGAACAGCAGGCGGCATCGCTGGCACAAACGGCCGCCAGTATGGAGCAATTAACCGCCACGGTAGGGCAAAACGCCGATAACGCACGACAGGCGTCGGAACTGGCAAAAAATGCCGCGACAACGGCGCAGGCGGGCGGTGTTCAGGTCAGTACCATGACTCACACCATGCAGGAGATCGCCACCAGCTCGCAAAAAATTGGCGACATTATCAGCGTTATCGACGGAATTGCTTTCCAGACCAATATTCTGGCCCTGAATGCGGCAGTGGAAGCGGCTCGCGCCGGAGAGCAGGGGCGTGGTTTTGCGGTAGTGGCAGGTGAAGTGCGCAATCTTGCCAGCCGTAGCGCGCAGGCAGCAAAAGAGATCAAAGGGCTGATCGAAGAGTCAGTCAATCGTGTCCAGCAGGGTTCGAAACTGGTGAATAACGCCGCCGCGACCATGATCGATATTGTCAGTTCGGTGACCCGCGTGAACGACATTATGGGAGAAATTGCCTCTGCGTCGGAAGAACAACAGCGGGGGATTGAGCAGGTTGCACAGGCTGTCAGCCAGATGGATCAGGTGACTCAGCAGAACGCCTCGCTGGTAGAAGAAGCGGCGGTGGCAACGGAACAACTGGCGAATCAGGCCGACCATCTTTCGTCGCGTGTGGCGGTATTTACCCTTGAAGAACATGAAGTAGCACGACATGAGTCGGTGCAGTTACAAATTGCGCCAGTGGTATCCTGAAGTGATTGAGAAGGCGCTATGACTTCATCTCTGCCCTGTGGGCAAACGTCTTTATTGTTACAGATGACCGAGCGCCTGGCGCTTTCCGACGCGCATTTTCGGCGGATAAGTCAATTGATCTATCAACGAGCCGGGATCGTTCTGGCTGACCATAAACGCGACATGGTTTACAACCGACTGGTTCGTCGTTTGCGTTCGCTGGGACTGACGGATTTCGGTCATTATCTGAACTTGCTGGAATCTAATCAGCACAGCGGTGAGTGGCAGGCGTTTATCAATTCGCTGACCACGAATCTGACGGCATTTTTCCGTGAGGCACATCATTTCCCTCTGCTCGCGGATCACGCACGTCGCCGTTCTGGCGAGTATCGCGTATGGAGCGCGGCGGCTTCGACCGGCGAAGAGCCGTACAGCATTGCGATGACGCTGGCTGACACATTGGGCACCGCGCCCGGACGCTGGAAAGTGTTTGCCAGTGATATCGACACCGAAGTGCTGGAAAAAGCCAGAAGCGGTATTTATCGCCATGAAGAGTTGAAAAACCTGACGCCGCAGCAACTGCAACGGTATTTCATGCGAGGGACGGGGCCGCATGAAGGGCTGGTACGCGTGCGTCAGGAGCTGGCGAACTATGTTGATTTTGCCCCGCTGAATCTACTGGCGAAACAGTACACCGTGCCGGGGCCGTTTGATGCGATCTTCTGTCGTAACGTCATGATCTACTTCGATCAAAATACCCAGCAGGAGATTTTGCGCCGCTTTGTTCCGCTCCTTAAACCCGACGGATTGCTGTTTGCGGGTCACTCTGAAAACTTTAGCCACCTTGAGCGCCGCTTCACGCTGCGTGGTCAGACGGTGTATGCGCTAAGTAAGGATTAACGATGAGCAAAATCAGGGTGTTATCTGTCGATGATTCGGCACTGATGCGCCAGATCATGACAGAAATCATCAACAGCCATAGCGACATGGAAATGGTGGCGACCGCGCCTGATCCGCTGGTCGCGCGTGACTTGATTAAGAAATTCAATCCCGATGTGCTGACGCTGGATGTTGAAATGCCGCGGATGGACGGACTGGATTTCCTCGAAAAATTAATGCGTTTGCGTCCAATGCCCGTTGTGATGGTTTCTTCCCTGACCGGCAAAGGGTCAGAAGTCACGCTGCGCGCGCTGGAGCTGGGGGCGATAGATTTTGTCACCAAACCGCAACTGGGTATTCGCGAAGGTATGCTGGCGTATAGCGAAATGATTGCTGAAAAGGTGCGTACGGCAGCAAAGGCGAGCCTTGCAGCACATAAGCCATTGTCGGCACCGACAACGCTGAAGGCGGGGCCGTTGTTGAGTTCTGAAAAACTGATTGCGATTGGTGCTTCAACGGGTGGAACTGAGGCAATTCGTCACGTACTGCAACCGTTGCCGCTTTCCAGCCCGGCACTGTTAATTACCCAGCATATGCCGCCCGGTTTCACCCGCTCTTTTGCCGACAGACTTAATAAGCTTTGCCAGATCGGGGTTAAAGAAGCCGAAGACGGAGAACGTGTTTTGCCGGGGCATGCCTATATCGCGCCGGGCGATCGGCATATGGAGCTGGCGCGTAGTGGCGCAAATTACCAAATCAAAATTCACGATGGCCCGGCGGTTAACCGTCATCGGCCTTCGGTAGATGTGTTGTTCCATTCTGTCGCCAAACAGGCGGGGCGTAATGCGGTTGGGGTGATCCTGACCGGTATGGGCAACGACGGCGCGGCGGGAATGTTGGCGATGCGTCAGGCGGGGGCATGGACCCTTGCGCAAAACGAAGCAAGTTGCGTGGTGTTCGGCATGCCGCGCGAGGCCATCAATATGGGTGGTGTCTGCGAAGTGGTCGATCTTAGCCAGGTAAGCCAGCAAATGTTGGCAAAAATTAGTGCCGGACAGGCGATACGTATTTAAATCAGGAGTGTGAAATGGCGGATAAAGAACTTAAATTTTTGGTTGTGGATGACTTTTCCACCATGCGACGCATAGTGCGTAACCTGCTGAAAGAGCTGGGATTCAATAATGTTGAGGAAGCGGAAGATGGCGTCGACGCTCTCAATAAGTTGCAGGCAGGCGGTTATGGATTTGTTATCTCCGACTGGAACATGCCCAATATGGATGGCCTGGAATTGCTGAAAACAATTCGTGCGGATGGCGCGATGTCGGCATTGCCAGTGTTAATGGTGACTGCAGAAGCGAAGAAAGAGAACATCATTGCTGCGGCGCAAGCGGGGGCCAGTGGCTATGTGGTGAAGCCATTTACCGCCGCGACGCTGGAGGAAAAACTCAACAAAATCTTTGAGAAACTGGGCATGTGAGGATGCGACTATGATGCAACCATCAATCAAACCTGCTGACGAGCATTCAGCTGGCGATATCATTGCGCGCATCGGCAGCCTGACGCGTATGCTGCGCGACAGTTTGCGGGAACTGGGGCTGGATCAGGCCATTGCCGAAGCGGCGGAAGCCATCCCCGATGCGCGCGATCGTTTGTACTATGTTGTGCAGATGACCGCCCAGGCTGCGGAGCGGGCGCTGAACAGTGTTGAGGCGTCACAACCGCATCAGGATCAAATGGAGAAATCAGCAAAAGCGTTAACCCAACGTTGGGATGACTGGTTTGCCGATCCGATTGACCTTGCCGACGCCCGTGAACTGGTAACAGATACACGACAATTTCTGGCAGATGTACCCGCGCATACCAGCTTTACTAACGCGCAACTGCTGGAAATCATGATGGCGCAGGATTTTCAGGATCTCACCGGGCAGGTCATTAAGCGGATGATGGATGTCATTCAGGAGATCGAACGCCAGTTGCTGATGGTGCTGTTGGAAAACATCCCGGAACAGGAGTCGCGTCCAAAACGTGAAAACCAGAGTTTGCTTAATGGACCTCAGGTCGATACCAGCAAAGCCGGTGTGGTAGCCAGTCAGGATCAGGTGGACGATTTGTTGGATAGTCTTGGATTTTGATTTGTATTGCCTGATGTGGCGTGACCACGTCATATCAGGCGGTCTGATAAGGCGATGACGCCGCATCCGACAAACGCACACTATGCTTGATGTGTGGCAGCAAAAGCCCTAAATCCCGCCTGTTTTGCCCCTTACTCAAACCATTGAACGCTTTGCGCTCTGGCATCATTCACGCTTAATACTCTTTCCAGGATTGGCGACGTGTCTGACGAGAGCGACGACAAAACAGAAGCCCCCACACCTCACCGACTAGAAAAAGCGCGGGAAGAGGGGCAAATCCCGCGTTCCCGTGAACTGACCTCACTGCTGATTTTGCTGGTGGGCGTTAGTGTTATCTGGTTTGGCGGTGTGTCGCTGGCCCGTCGATTGTCGGGCATGCTCTCCGCTGGGCTGCATTTTGATCACAGTATTATCAAAGACCCGAATCTGATCCTCGGGCAGATTATTCTGCTGATCAGAGAAGCCATGCTGGCGCTGCTGCCACTGATTAGCGGCGTGGTACTGGTGGCGCTCATTTCTCCGGTCATGCTGGGAGGGCTGGTATTTAGCGGCAAATCCTTGCAGCCGAAGTTTTCCAAACTCAACCCGCTACCGGGCATTAAACGGATGTTCTCGGCTCAGACTGGCGCGGAGTTGCTTAAAGCAATTTTGAAAACCATCCTGGTTGGCAGCGTGACGGGGTTTTTTCTCTGGCATCACTGGCCGCAGATGATGCGCTTAATGGCCGAGTCTCCGATTACCGCCATGGGTAATGCGATGGATTTGGTAGGGCTATGCGCACTGCTGGTGGTGCTTGGTGTCATTCCAATGGTGGGATTTGACGTCTTTTTCCAAATCTTCAGCCACCTGAAAAAGCTGCGAATGTCGCGGCAGGATATTCGTGATGAGTTCAAACAAAGCGAAGGCGACCCCCATGTTAAAGGACGGATCCGTCAGATGCAGCGAGCTGCCGCACGGCGTCGGATGATGGCCGATGTGCCGAAAGCGGATGTCATTGTCAATAACCCGACCCACTATTCGGTAGCGTTGCAGTATGACGAAAACAAAATGAGCGCACCGAAAGTGGTCGCTAAAGGTGCAGGGCTGGTCGCGCTGCGCATTCGTGAAATTGGCGCTGAAAATAACGTCCCGACGCTTGAAGCGCCGCCGCTGGCGCGAGCGCTGTATCGACATGCGGAGATTGGTCAACAAATCCCGGGTCAACTGTACGCCGCGGTGGCGGAAGTGCTGGCCTGGGTCTGGCAACTGAAACGCTGGCGTCTGGCTGGTGGACAGCGCCCTGTACAACCTACTCATCTTCCGGTGCCGGAAGCCCTGGATTTTATTAACGAGAAACCGACCCATGAGTAATCTGGCCGCGATGCTGCGCCTGCCCGCAAACCTGAAATCGACACAATGGCAGATCCTTGCCGGACCGATTTTGATCCTGTTGATCTTGTCGATGATGGTGCTGCCACTGCCCGCATTCATACTCGACCTGTTGTTTACCTTCAATATTGCCTTGTCGATCATGGTGTTGCTGGTGGCGATGTTTACCCAGCGCACGCTTGAGTTTGCTGCGTTTCCGACCATTCTGTTGTTTACCACGCTGTTGCGTCTGGCACTTAACGTGGCTTCAACCCGTATCATTTTAATGGAAGGGCATACCGGCGCGGCGGCGGCAGGGAAGGTGGTCGAAGCGTTCGGTCACTTCCTCGTTGGTGGCAATTTCGCTATCGGTATCGTGGTGTTTGTCATTCTCGTGATCATCAACTTTATGGTCATTACCAAAGGTGCCGGGCGTATCGCAGAAGTGGGTGCGCGCTTTGTTCTCGATGGTATGCCGGGTAAGCAGATGGCGATTGACGCCGACCTTAACGCCGGATTGATTGGTGAAGATGAGGCGAAAAAACGCCGCTCCGAAGTGACTCAGGAAGCCGATTTTTACGGCTCAATGGACGGGGCAAGTAAGTTTGTTCGCGGCGATGCCATCGCCGGGATCCTCATCATGGTCATTAACGTTGTCGGCGGGTTGCTGGTCGGCGTGCTGCAACATGGCATGAGCATGGGACACGCGGCGGAAAGTTATACGCTATTGACCATTGGCGACGGTCTGGTGGCACAAATTCCGGCGCTGGTGATTTCTACCGCCGCGGGGGTCATCGTTACGCGTGTCAGCACCGATCAGGATGTTGGCGAGCAGATGGTGAATCAGCTTTTCAGTAACCCAAGCGTTATGTTGTTAAGCGCCGCCGTGCTCGGTTTACTCGGCCTGGTGCCTGGAATGCCGAACCTGGTATTTTTGCTGTTCACTGCCGGATTGCTCGGGCTGGCCTGGTGGATACGCGGACGCGAACAAAAAGCGCCTGCCGAACCCAAACCGGTAAAAATGGCAGAGAATAATACCGTTGTCGAAGCGACGTGGAACGATGTACAACTGGAAGATTCTCTGGGAATGGAAGTGGGTTATCGACTGATCCCGATGGTCGATTTCCAGCAGGATGGTGAGTTGTTGGGCCGTATACGCAGTATCCGCAAGAAATTTGCCCAGGAGATGGGATTTCTGCCGCCAGTGGTGCACATTCGCGACAATATGGATCTGCAACCTGCCCGCTATCGCATTTTGATGAAAGGCGTGGAGATTGGCAGTGGTGATGCTTATCCGGGGCGCTGGCTGGCGATTAACCCTGGAACCGCTGCCGGGACGTTACCTGGTGAGGCGACCGTCGATCCGGCATTTGGCCTGAATGCTATCTGGATTGAAAGTGCGCTAAAAGAACAGGCGCAGATTCAGGGGTACACAGTGGTTGAGGCCAGCACGGTGGTAGCAACGCATCTTAACCACCTCATTAGCCAGCATGCCGCAGAGCTGTTTGGTCGTCAGGAGGCGCAACAGCTGTTGGATCGCGTCGCCCAGGAGATGCCAAAGCTGACGGAAGATCTCGTTCCTGGCGTCGTCACGCTCACCACACTGCATAAAGTGCTGCAAAATCTCCTCGATGAAAAAGTACCGATTCGCGATATGCGCACCATTCTCGAAACGCTGGCGGAACATGCGCCCATCCAAAGCGATCCACATGAATTAACCGCCGTCGTGCGCGTGGCGTTGGGACGGGCGATTACCCAGCAGTGGTTTCCTGGCAAAGATGAAGTCCATGTTATTGGCCTCGATACACCGCTGGAACGTTTGTTACTACAGGCGCTGCAGGGCGGGGGAGGACTGGAGCCAGGGCTGGCGGATCGTTTACTGGCGCAAACTCAGGAAGCGCTATCCCGTCAGGAGATGCTGGGTGCGCCGCCAGTATTGTTGGTGAACCACGCGCTGCGACCATTATTGTCTCGCTTCCTGCGCCGCAGCTTGCCGCAGTTAGTGGTCCTGTCGAATCTGGAACTGTCTGATAACCGACATATCCGCATGACGGCGATAATTGGCGGCAAATAATGAGAACCTTATTAGCAATATTATTGTTTCCGCTGCTGGTGCAAGCCGCCGGGGAGGGGATGTGGCAGGCAAGTAGTGTAGGAATTACGCTAAATCATCGCGGTGAGTCGATGTCGTCTGCGCCTCTTTCTACGCGACAACCTGCTTCAGGATTGATGACGCTGGTAGCGTGGCGTTATCAGCTTATCGGCCCGACACCTTCAGGACTGCGGGTTCGCTTGTGTTCGCAATCTCGTTGTGTCGAATTAGAGGGGCAGAGCGGAACCACCGTGGCCTTTTCCGGTATAGCGGCAGCAGAACCGTTGCGATTTATCTGGGAAGTGCCTGGCGGTGGGCGGTTAATTCCGCCGCTGAAAGTACAACGTAATGAAGTGATTGTGAATTATCGCTGAAGGACAAAAAAATTACGCGCTCGCGAGTATGTTTAATAACTCAGTGAAAAAGGCTCGATGTCTTGTTGCAATTATTTATCAGGAATAGCTTGCAACAAAACATGCCAAAAAGATGTGAATTATCCTCTTGTCAAAGGGCTTGGATAAAAATCTTCAGAGTTACGGTATAGCTGCAACTGGCGAGTTCGCGTATTGGTCTGTATGATCATACATGAGAGCCATTCTGATTCAGAATAAGGGTCACTTAAATCCTGAACGTCCTCATTTGAAAGGATTAATTCACATTCTTTGTCCCTAAAATCCAGCCAGGCTCGCTGTGATTTTTTAAGCAAGTTAAGTTGTTCGGTATCAGGTTTTTTTACACCTGTGCGTGGCACTTGTTCTATATAACGATAAGCTTCACCATAGGCTTTATTTAATTGCGCATCGACGAGATTGTATTCTTGTCGCAGGCATGATTTGATCACGTTAATGTCACTATCATCATCTGAATTTTTTTGCCAACAATCTTTGATGGCTGAAATGTCATGGTCGTTTACTATAACCGTATCTTCTGCGTAAGCCTGGCAAGAGATAATGCCTAATGTTAATACAAGAAATTTAAACACTGCGGTATTCCTTAAATTCAACCGTTATCGTTTCCCTGGGGCCGGATATTACGCTTCTGACTTCTTACCCAACAGTGAGAAAACGATGGCATGTCCATTTTCAGAATACATTTAGATGGCAATAAAAAAGCCTGATCAGGTAACCCTGATCAGGCTTTACTCTCACGAAAAATCGATTACATACGCTCTACAGTCTCAATACCCAGCGTATCCAGACCCAGCTTCAGCGTCTTCGCCGTCAGTTGTGCCAGTTTCAGACGGCTGTTACGCACTTCTTCGTTTTCTGCGCTGAGGATCGGGCAGTGCTCGTAGAAGCCAGAGAACAGACCAGCCAGATCGTACAGGTAAGCACACATCACATGCGGCGTGCCTTCACGGGCAACCACGGTGAGGGTTTCTTCAAACTGCAGCAGGCGAGCTGCCAGTTGCGCTTCACGATCTTCACGGATGATTACCGGAGCTGCAGCCAGTTGCTCTTCGTTAATTTCTGCCTTACGGAACACGGACAATACACGCGTGTAAGCATACTGCATGTATGGCGCGGTATTACCCTCAAACGCCAGCATGTTGTCCCAGTCGAAGATGTAGTCCGTGGTGCGGTTTTTGGAGAGATCCGCATATTTCACCGCACCAATACCAACCGCGTTAGCCAGTTTTTCCAGCTCGTCGGCTGGCATATCCGGGTTCTTTTCTGCCACCAGACGGCGTGCACGTTCCAGGGCTTCATCCAGCAGATCGGCCAGTTTCACTGTACCACCCGCGCGGGTTTTGAACGGTTTGCCGTCTTTACCCAGCATCATGCCGAACATGTGGTGTTCCAGCGGTACGGATTCCGGTACATAGCCTGCTTTACGGACGATCGCCCATGCCTGCATCAGGTGTTGATGCTGACGGGAGTCGATGTAATACAGCACGCGATCGGCATGCAGTGTTTCATAACGATATTTCGCACAGGCGATATCAGTGGTGGTGTAGAGATAGCCGCCATCTTTCTTCTGAATGATCACGCCCATCGGTTCGCCTTCCTTGTTTTTAAACTCATCAAGGAATACGACGGTCGCCCCTTCGCTTTCTACTGCCAGACCTTTGGCTTTGAGATCCGCCACAATTCCTGGCAGCATTGGGTTGTAGAGGCTTTCGCCCATCACGTCATCACGGGTCAGCGTCACGTTGAGACGATCGTAAGTGATCTGGTTCTGCGTCATGGTGATGTCGACCAGTTTGCGCCACATCTCGCGGAAATATTCGTCACCGCTTTGCAGTTTTACCACGTAGTTACGTGCGCGCTCGGCGAACTCTTCATCTTCATCGTAATGCTTTTTCGCATCGCGGTAGAAACCTTCAAGGTCAGCCAGCTCCATTTCACCGGCGTTTTCCTGCTGCTGCTTTTCCAGCCATGCAATCAGCATACCGAACTGAGTGCCCCAGTCGCCGACGTGGTTTGCGCGAATCACTTTGTGACCGAGGAACTCCAGAGTACGCACTGCTGCGTCACCAATAATGGTAGAGCGCAGGTGACCGACATGCATCTCTTTCGCCACGTTTGGCGCAGAGTAGTCAACCACAATGGTCTGTTTTTCTGGCGTAGCAACACCGAGACGATCGGACGCCAGCGCCTGCTGAACATGTTCAGCCAGGAATGCCGGATCAAGGAAAATGTTGATAAAGCCTGGACCGGCGATCTCAACTTTGCTGGCGATACCGTTAAGATCCAGATGAGTCAGCACCTGCTCTGCTAATTGTCGCGGTGCCATACCCAGTTTTTTAGCAACTGCCATCATGCCGTTAGCCTGATAGTCGCCGAACTGAACTTTTGCTGACTGACGAACCTGCGGTTCGCAATCCGCAGGCGCGCCTGCCGCAATCATGGCCTGACGGACTTTTTCTGAGAGAAGAGCCTGAATATTCACCGGAATACCTTACATTGATGAAGCGAGCAAAAATTGCCCGCACCAGTTAAAGAAATTAGGGCGGGAGTATACTGCAAATGGCTGTTTTCGTCAGCAACGTGCGCGTGGCGTATTGCCGTTTTCACTATTGCATCAGAAGCGGCGTGAAATCAGCGGTTGGTTGGCACAGGGCAACAGGGTAAATTAACGCTTTTACTGAAAGACGAAGAGTGATTATGGCGAACTGGCAATCTATCGACGAGCTGCAGGATATTGCATCGGATTTACCGCGATTTACCCACGCATTAGATGAACTTTCCCGCCGTCTGGGGTTGAATATCACTCCGCTGACTGCCGATCACATTTCTTTGCGTTGCCATCAAAACGCCACTGCTGAACGCTGGCGTCGCGGGTTTGAACAGTGTGGCGAGCTTTTGTCAGAAAATATGATCAATGGCAGACCGATTTGTCTGTTTAAATTGCATGAACCGGTACAGGTTGCGCACTGGCAGTTTTCTATTGTGGAGCTACCGTGGCCCGGGGAAAAACGTTACCCACACGAAGGTTGGGAACATATTGAAATCGTTCTGCCGGGTGATCCAGAAACGCTGAATGCCCGTGCGCTGGCATTGCTTTCTGATGAAGGACTCAGCCTACCGGGGATCTCAGTGAAAACCAGTTCGCCAAAAGGTGAGCATGAGCGATTACCGAATCCGACGCTGGCGGTCACCGATGGCAAAACAACTATTAAGTTTCATCCGTGGTCCATTGAAGAGATCGTTGCCAGCGAGCAGTCGGCGTAATTAAGGAGTAAAAATGGCATTACTGGAAATTTGCTGTTACAGCATGGAATGTGCACTAACGGCGCAGCAAAACGGCGCAGACAGAGTTGAATTATGCGCAGCCCCAAAAGAGGGGGGCTTAACGCCGTCGTTGGGTGTACTGAAATCCGTGCGCCAGCGGGTGACGATCCCTGTGCATCCGATAATTCGCCCACGCGGTGGTGATTTTTGCTACAGCGACGGTGAGTTTGCCGCCATTCTTGAGGATGTGCGCACGGTCCGCGAATTAGGTTTTCCTGGACTGGTGACGGGCGTTCTCGATGTTGACGGGAATGTCGATATGCCACGAATGGAAAAAATAATGGCTGCTGCCGGTCCGCTGGCAGTGACTTTTCATCGCGCCTTTGATATGTGCGCTAACCCTCTAAATACACTCAATAATCTTGCGGAATTGGGCATTGCCCGGGTACTGACATCAGGGCAAAAATCAGACGCACTGCAAGGTTTATCAAAAATTATGGAACTTATTGCCCATCGTGATGCTCCAATCATTATGGCCGGAGCAGGAGTCCGTGCAGAAAACCTGCACCACTTCCTCGATGCCGGAGTGCTGGAAGTCCATAGCTCCGCGGGAGCGTGGCAAGCCTCACCGATGCGTTATCGTAATCAAGGATTGTCCATGTCATCAGATGAACACGCGGACGAGTATTCGCGTTATATCGTAGACGGGGCGGCGGTTGCTGAAATGAAAGGAATCATTGAACGCCATCAGGCCAAATGATTTTTACCGTTGCATCATGTCGCCCAATATGATGCTTGCTCGTACCAGGCCCCTGCAATTTCAACAGGGGCCTTTTTTTATCCCTGAACAGTATAAAAAACGAACGATAACCGTGATCTGTTGAGCGGGTGACAGTGCGCATAGCGTTGTGCTAAAAATATTTTTTATATTCACATTGATTATGGGATTTAAATTGCTAAAACTGATAAATATATATTCTAAATAGCAACTGGGTTATTCCTTAGCAATTAATGATTACATTGTAATAAATCATATTCTTTATCGATTATTTCAGGCAGTGTTGTGCCGAGTTATGCAAGCGGTTAATTCGTTGTGTATTTAATTATACAATGATTTCGGTGTTCTGGAATTTATTTAGAGGAATCTATGCGAGGGAAAAAACGCATTGGGTTATTGTTTTTGCTGATAGCGGTTGTGGTTGGTGGCGGCGGGTTATTGCTGGCGCAAAAAGCCTTACATAAAACGTCGGATACAGCATTTTGCCTTTCCTGCCACTCGATGAGTAAACCTTTTGAGGAATATCAGGGAACTGTCCACTTTTCGAACCAGAAAGGGATACGTGCGGAATGTGCCGATTGCCATATTCCAAAGTCAGGGATGGATTATTTATTTGCTAAATTAAAAGCATCTAAAGATATTTATCATGAATTTGTTAGCGGCAAAATAGACAGTGACGATAAGTTCGAAGCTCATCGCCAGGAAATGGCCGAAACAGTATGGAAAGAATTAAAAGCCACTGACTCTGCAACGTGCCGTAGTTGCCATTCTTTTGATGCCATGGATATTGCCTCGCAAAGTGAATCTGCGCAGAAAATGCATAACAAAGCACAAAAGGGCGGCGAAACCTGTATCGATTGTCATAAAGGCATTGCCCATTTTCCGCCAGAAATAAAAATGGATGACAACGCGGCGCATGAGCTGGAAAGTCAGACCGCTACTTCAGTGACTAATGGCGCACATATTTATCCTTTCAAAACTTCTCGCATAGGCGAGCTGGCTACCGTGAATCCTGGTACCGATCTCACCGTCGTTGATGCCAGTGGCAAACAGCCGATCGTTCTGTTGCAGGGTTATCAAATGCAGGGCAGTGAAAACACGCTCTACCTGGCGGCAGGTCAACGGCTGGCGCTAGCCACATTAAGTGAAGAAGGTATCAAGGCGCTCACGGTAAACGGGGAATGGCAGGCTGACGAATACGGCAATCAATGGCGTCAGGCGTCTTTACAGGGTGCGCTTACCGATCCCGCATTAGCGGACCGTAAACCGCTATGGCAATACGCTGAAAAACTTGACGATACCTATTGCGCTGGTTGTCATGCCCCTATTGCCGCCGACCATTACACCGTCAATGCGTGGCCGTCCATTGCCAAAGGAATGGGGGCACGAACCAGCATGAGCGAAAACGAACTGGACATTTTAACGCGGTATTTCCAGTACAACGCCAAAGATATTACCGAGAAACAGTGATCCTCGTTGATCAGGGAGGAAGTTATGACATTAACAAGACGTGAATTTATTAAACACAGCGGTATTGCCGCTGGAGCGCTGGTGGTGACATCGGCAGCACCGCTACCCGCATGGGCAGAAGAGAAGGGCGGTAAAATCCTCACCGCGGGACGCTGGGGAGCGATGAACGTAGAAGTGAAGGACGGCAAGATTGTTTCTTCGACAGGCGCGCTGGCGAAAACCATACCGAACTCCTTACAGTCTACGGCGGCGGATCAGGTACACACCACGGCGCGTATTCAGCATCCGATGGTGAGAAAAAGCTATCTCGATAATCCACTGCAACCGGCGAAAGGTCGAGGCGAAGATACCTATGTACAGGTGAGCTGGGAACAGGCATTAAAACTGATTCATGAGCAACATGATCGTATTCGTAAAGCTAACGGACCATCGGCCATTTTTGCCGGATCTTACGGCTGGCGCTCTTCTGGCGTGTTGCATAAAGCGCAAACCTTACTGCAACGTTATATGAACCTCGCGGGCGGTTATTCCGGGCATAGCGGCGATTATTCAACCGGGGCAGCACAGGTGATCATGCCGCATGTGGTCGGTTCTGTAGAGGTGTATGAACAGCAGACCTCCTGGCCGCTGATTCTGGAAAACAGCCAGGTTGTGGTGCTGTGGGGGATGAACCCGCTGAATACCTTAAAAATTGCCTGGAGCAGTACCGATGAGCAAGGGCTGGAATACTTCCATCAGCTGAAAAAATCTGGCAAACCAGTGATTGCCATTGATCCTATCCGCTCCGAAACCATTGAGTTCTTTGGCGATAATGCCACCTGGATCGCGCCGAATATGGGCACCGACGTGGCACTGATGTTAGGGATTGCGCATACCCTGATGACACAAGGCAAACACGATAAAGTGTTCCTTGAAAAATACACCACCGGGTATCCGCAGTTTGAAGAATATCTGACAGGTAAGAGCGATAATACTCCGAAGAGCGCGGCCTGGGCGGCGGAAATTACTGGCGTACCGGAAGCGCAGATAGTCAAACTCGCTGAACTGATGGCGGCGAATCGCACAATGCTGATGGCAGGCTGGGGAATTCAGCGCCAGCAATATGGTGAACAGAAACACTGGATGCTGGTGACGCTGGCGGCGATGTTAGGGCAGATTGGTACACCGGGCGGCGGTTTTGGTTTCTCTTATCATTACTCCAATGGTGGCAACCCGACACGTGTTGGCGGCGTGCTGCCGGAAATGTCTGCGGCGATTGCCGGACAGGCCAGCGAGGCCGCTGATGATGGCGGAATGACGGCGATTCCTGTTGCCCGTATCGTCGATGCGCTGGAAAATCCTGGCGGCAAATATCAGCATAACGGTAAAGAGCAAACGTATCCGAATATCAAAATGATCTGGTGGGCGGGTGGCGGTAACTTTACCCATCACCAGGATACTAATCGTCTGATTAAAGCATGGCAGAAACCGGAGATGATCGTCGTTTCTGAATGCTACTGGACCGCAGCTGCTAAACATGCAGATATCGTATTACCGATCACCACATCGTTTGAGCGCAATGACTTGACGATGACCGGTGATTACAGCAACCAGCATATTGTGCCGATGAAGCAGGCTGTCGCTCCGCAATTTGAAGCGCGAAACGATTTTGATGTGTTTGCCGATCTTGCGGAATTACTGAAACCTGGCGGAAAAGAGATCTATACCGAAGGTAAAGATGAAATGGCGTGGCTGAAATTTTTCTATGATGCCGCTCAGAAAGGTGCCCGTGCGCAACGCGTGACTATGCCGATGTTTAATGCCTTCTGGCAGCAAAATAAACTGATCGAAATGCGCCGCAGCGAGAAGAACGAACAGTACGTTCGTTATGGTGATTTCCGCGCCGATCCGGTGAAAAATGCGCTGGGTACGCCAAGCGGCAAAATTGAGATTTACTCCAAAACGCTGGAAAAATTTGGCTATAAGGATTGCCCGGCACACCCAACCTGGCTTGCGCCTGATGAGTGGAAGGGTACCGCCGACGAGAAGCAGTTGCAGCTTCTGACCGCACATCCGGCACACCGTTTACATAGTCAGCTTAACTATGCGGAACTGCGTAAAAAATATGCGGTTGCAGATCGTGAACCAATCACTATTCACACCGAAGATGCTGCTCGCTTTGGTATTGCGAATGGTGATCTGGTGCGTGTGTGGAACAAACGTGGTCAGATTCTGACAGGCGCGGTGGTGACTGACGGGATCAAAAAAGGCGTGGTATGCGTGCATGAAGGTGCATGGCCAGATCTGGAAAATGGCTTGTGTAAAAACGGCAGTGCGAACGTGTTAACGGCGGATATCCCCAGCTCGCAGCTGGCAAATGCCTGTGCCGGTAACTCTGCGCTGGTGTATATCGAAAAATATACGGGCAATGCGCCGAAGTTAACGGCGTTTGATCAGCCAGCTATTCAGGCATAAGAAGTGAATAGCGCCCGGAAACGGGCGCTGAGGTTATGCAAACGTAAAGCTGCCTGATGCGCTATGCTTATCAGGCCTACATAGTCCCTGCAATATATTGAATTAGCAAGGTTTTGTAGGCCGGATAAGGCGTTCACGCCGCATCCGGCAGTAATACCAGACCTTTACGGCTTGCGCGCAATCAGCACCGCGCGTTTAGGTGCCGGATAACCTTCCACCGTTTTACCCGGATCATGTGGGTCGAGGAAATCGGCCAGCGATTCGGTAACCATCCATTCGGTGCGTCGCTGCTCTTCTGTGGTGGTAACGCTCACATCCGCAATGCGGATATCTACAAAACCACACTTCTTCAGCCAGTTTTTCAGCGCCAGCGCGGAAGGGATGAAATAGACATTACGCATTTGCGCGTAACGATCGCCTGGTACCAGCACCGTGTTCTCATCACCATCAATAACCAGCGTTTCCAGCACCAGTTCACCTTCATTGACCAGTTGATCTTTCAACTGCCATAGATGCTCCAGCGGTGAACGGCGATGGTAAAGCACGCCCATCGAAAAGACGGTATCAAAGGCTTTCAGTGCCGGAAGTTGTTCAATACCTAACGGTAACAAATGCGCGCGCTGATCATTACCCAGTAGTTTACGCACCGCTTCAAACTGGCACAGAAAAAGTTGCGTAGGGTCGATCCCCACCGCGAGGTGCGCGCCTGCGCCAATCATGCGCCACATGTGATAACCGCTGCCGCAGCCGACATCCAGAATGGTGCGTCCGGTTAAATCAGAAAGATGGGGCAGAACACGATCCCATTTCCAGTCGGAACGCCATTCGGTATCGATGTTGACGCCATACAGTGAGAACGGCCCTTTGCGCCACGGCATCAGGTTGCGCATCAGCGTTTCAATGCGTTTAATTTGCCCTGCGCTCAGTGGCTCTTCGCTTTCTGCCGTAACGCTATGCAATAAATCAAGACGATACGGTTTAATTTCAGGTAGAAACTCCACCGCATTTGACCACTGCTTAAACAACCCGTAAAAACGGTGTGGT
>OGZO01000259.1_pt1 | contig 36821 bp, 50 predicted proteins | sample 1576721 | NCBI WGS metagenome assembly OGZO01 (sample SAMEA3541516, study PRJEB24748) | human gut metagenome | biome: human gut; feature: human-associated habitat; material: faeces | place: China | collected 2012 | reverse complement strand
TTACGAGCAGAAATCGAAGTCAATGAAAAAGGAATCCTTGCAGCAGTTGAACGGGTGAGAAAAGCGCAGACGGTTTTTAATAACGCTTTGTATGAGTTAGAAAAAGAGTTGCAGAAAACATCACTCAAAGAAAAAGGGGATTCCGAAGAATCCCCACAGGTCTAAAGTTCATTGAGCAATTCATAGTTGTATTTTCTCAAAACTTTAGAAAGAACACTCGAATTGATTTTGATTAACTTTCTGATAGCATCCTCTGTTGAGAGTGATTTCATGTCGAGACCTTTTGCAATATATGCAATGTCTTGATAATTTTCGGAATATGCGTCAGAGATAGCGGTTTCAAAATCAAATTCAAAATCAACATTTGCCATGTTGCTCACCTCCTGTCTTTTTGAAATGGTCGCACATTCATTATATGACCGGAGGGGTAGCAGGGCAAGGAAGAACAGGAGGGATAAGATGGACGAACTGAGAAAAGACAAGATACACCAAGCGGTGAAAGAAATGAGTGAAACATTTGAAAAGTTGGGATTGAATATGACCGAAATCGAAATCGTGACAAGGTCGGGGAATATAGCTGCAAAAGTAAGAATGGCAAATAAACAACTTGAAGATGAGGCGAGAGAACTCACAGAAAAATCGCAGGAAAAAGTAACAAAAAGGGTTGTCACATTTTTACCTGCGATTACATCAATAACAGCGATTATTATTTCAATGATTAGCATACTTGCAACAGTATGGAAATGATGGAAAGAATCAGAGCGAGCGTTGCAATCGCTGCGTTGTAATAGTTAAAACGATTTTGATGACGTTCGTCTTTGATTCGTTTTGCCTCAACATAATCAACGTGGTCACTGCTCGTCTCGGTCGCAAGTTTTTGATATTTGTCCATGTTTTTCACCTCCTGTCATTTGAGAATGGTCGCACATTCATTATATGGCAGGAGATGCAGCAGGACAAGGAAGAACAGGAGGAAATGAGATGTATTTATTTGTAGCACATTATATCAATATGGATACGGACGAGGAAATTAAGAGAAAGATTGAAATTGAGGAACAGTTTTTTTGAAAGCGAGAGAGAAAATCATCTGTATGCAATGGGGAGAGCATATGACATGAAAGAGAAAAACGAGTGCTTTTCATCACTTGAGTTTATTGGATGTTAGGGCAGGAGGACAGGAAAATGAAAGATATTAGAAAATGTCCGGTGTGCGAAAAAGAGGTTGAACGTGCTGACATGTATTTCACGAGAGACTGCCAGGGAATAACATTCAGATTAGTTTGTTGTTCATGCTATGAAAAATTGATGGAAAAGGGATATGACGGAGAATACTACGACGAAAGCGATGAACAGATAGAAGATGACTATTAAAAGCCGAAACGGAGGCAGCAACCTCCGTCAGTGTCCGGATGGCGACCGACACTCTGACGATGGCAAGCCGAAAGACATCATCGGGATACCGTGAGAAATATGGAGGCGATTGCACCTGCCAGAAAGTGCATAGACGGTCAACAAGTTTTCAGTGATTTTTTAATGTGAAAAGTCACAGTACGGTATACATTCGCCGGAGCAGAGGTGAGGTCATGAACAGACCGAGAGAACCACCAAACAGGAGGAGAAAGATGAAATTCTATCATGCTACACCGAAAAGCAATATCGGCAAGATTGCCAGAGATGGGGAAATCAAAGCGTCTTGGGACGGATGCGTCTATCTTTGCAAAAATGCGGGAGACGCATGCAAATTCGTAGCGGTGAGAGGAGTTCGGGACATGTGCGCGATAGAACTCAACATTGATGAAAAGGATGTCGAGGAGTCGTTCGACCACTCTGAGGATTTCTTCCAGTGCAAAGCATACGCACATAAGGGAGGCATCGCGCTCGAAGGGACAGAGACCGTCTATGAGTTCGAAGCATAGTCGAAACGGGCTGCAGCCCGTCCGCGTGGGTTGACCGCCATGCGCTGATGATGACAGGTCACGGAGAGGAGGATATCCATGTCTAATGATGAAAGGAAAAAGCTGCTGGAAGAGATGGCAGAAAAGTTTGTCGGACTGGATGACGGCGACAAGCGTTATATTGCCGGATATATGGCAGGGAAGCAGGAGGAACGCCAGAAGTGGGAACAAAAAGAACTTGCCGCAGCAATGGCATGACGGCAGCAGGAAACGGGATGCCCCGCCGGAGATGGCGGGGCAAAGCGGAGGTGATGATGTGCAGACATTAGAGAACACAATGGAGCGCGTGACGACAAAGCAGGCGGCGAAAGAGTTGAACATGGATGTTGAGGCTGTGACTTATCTCATGAGAAACAACAGGCTGCCGATCGGGTATGTGATTAAGAAAGAGGGAAAAACGCGGCACGCTTATTACATTTATAGAGGACTGCTTGATACATACAAAAGGCAGATGCAGGGAGGATGACTCTGACTTTGAAGAGTACGGCAGAAAATAAAAAAGGACATTGGTTGCAGCCAATGTCCTAACATCAGAGACGTTCTCGTCAGTGATAAAAACCCTATATTCATTCTATCAAATCACTGCACGAGCGTCAAGGAAAAACGCCAGAAAAGCCGCATAAACTCAAGGTTTTCCGTCCTTGTAATAGATAGTAACACATCGACGAAAACCTATAGAGAGGCAGTAGGCGGGAAAGGACGCAAGAGGCAGTGAGTGGGGGAATGAAGAAAAAGAGAGGGATGATATTCGTCCCTTATGACTACGAGGCGGCATTCGCAAAGAGCATTGAGGATATCCACGAGTATTTTGTGGAACAGATGCTCAAACATAGATACAAATGTGTATATGCCTTAAAAGAGATAATAGCAGGGGAGCAGCTTGAGATTGAGGTATATCCGGAGTTTAAGTCAATGGATGAAGTGCCGGAGGCAGGAAGAGTCAAGAGGGACAATTCAAAGGCGCAGAAGAACCTCAATGATAAAAATTCGCGGAAGTATGTGGAGCGGCTGCTGAATGAGAATTTTGGCAATGAAGATATCTGGGTGACGCTCACCTACAGCGATGGGGAAGAACCGAAAGACATGGATGAAGCGGTAAAAAATATGCAGAACTACATCCGCCGGATTGCGTACCAGCGTAAAAAGCGCGGATTGCCACCTGCAAAGTACATATACATCACAGAGCACAATCCGGATGCGGACATCCGGTGGCATCATCATCTCGTGATGGATGGGCTGCTCGACATGGACACGGTAGAGGCTGCATGGAAGAAAGGGCGCAGGAACGAAACCCGCAGGCTGGACAAAGATGAATACGGATTGACCGGAATGAGCCACTACATCACCAAAGAGAAAAACAGGAAGAAAGGGGAGAAGAGGTGGAACTCTTCGCAGAACCTAAAGCAGTTTCGTGTCCGCAAGGTGCACAGCAAGCCGACAGTGGCAGCAGGCGGCAGGTATAAGCCGATCGGGACGTTCGTGGATGGATTTGTCAAAGATGCTGCGAACATCCGGCAGCAGGCGGAACAATGGTATCCGGACTATGATTTCACGGATTCCGGAGTATATTACAACGATTTCAATGGGATGTTTTACATCCGCGCAAGAATGAGGAGGAAAGAGAAAAATGAGCGAAAGAGACAAAGTGACGTACATGGCAGCATTTCTCGTGGTTCTGGGAATGGCAATAGCAGGAATCATCATCGACAACAGGATGGAAAAGGAGATGGAGCAAAGTTGGGAAAGACCGTGGGAAACTTCGGAGATCACAGAGGTGGTTGCAGCGGTAAGCGGTAGCAGTAAGCAGGCAGCAGGCATCGGGGCAGTGTTTGAGGAATGGCAGAACGAGGCGGAAAAGCAAGAGGAGAAGATGATGCAGGGGTTCTCGTTCTATGAGATTCCGGAAGAATACGCACAGTGCGGCGGAGAATTGCCGGAAGAGGTGCAGAGATACATCTATCGGCTTTGCAGGGAGGAAAAGGTGCGCTATGCGCTTATTCTGGCGATGATAGAACAGGAATCCGGATATAAGAGCAGCAGCATCGGAGACGATGGGGAATCGTTCGGGTACATGCAGATTTCAGAGCGGAATAATGAGGACAGAATGGAACGCCTGGGCGTGGATGATCTGCTCGACCCATATCAGAATATCCGCGTAGGAGTGGACATCATCAAAGAACATATAAACAGGTATCACACCATTCAAGACGCGCTTGCAGCCTATAATTACGGCGTTCAAGGAGCATGGGACAACCTGTGGAGCAAAGAGATTTATGTCTATTCCTACAATGAGACCATTATGCGGCGAATGAAAGAGATTGAGGAGGTACTGGGCAGTGAGTGAATGGGAAAAGAATCTCGATGTTACGCTGCTGAATAACAAAGAGAAATATTTCAAAATCGCAGAGAAGCGAATTAAGGCAGCAGGATTTGAGGAGATGCTGCACATCGACAGGACACAGTTCACGGCATCCGCAAAGGGCTATGTGAAAGTGTACTTGCAGGCGGTCAGAAGAGAGAAGAACTTCCGGAAGTGGCAGAAAGCGATGAGAGAGGTTGCAGGATTCACATCTGTGACAATTACCAGAAGGCGTAAAAAGTGGGAGGAAAAGGACATTTACCTGCGGGGCTATATCCGGATTGAGGAGGGCGATGAAAAATGAATTTGAGAAACGCGGTGCGCAGTGAGGACACAGAACAGATCACAGTCATCAACTGGGCGGAATGGAACAGGCAGAGGTATCCGGAATTGAAGTGGCTGCATCATTGCCCGAATGGAGGCAGCAGGAATCGCATGGAGGCGGTCAAATTCAAGCAGATGGGCGTCAAGGCAGGGGTGAGTGACTTGTGCCTGCCATATCCGAAAGGCGTATACTGCGGTCTGTATATCGAGATGAAATACGGCAAAAACGGTCAGCAGGATTCGCAGAAAGAGTTTCTAGCAGATATGGCGGCGGCAGGTCATTTCGTGGCGACATGTTATTCTGCGGACATGGCGATCGAGGTGATTCAAGAGTATTTGAATTTACAGCCTGTTTTCGCATATGGAGCAGAGGACGAACTCGCAGAGAAGAGCATGAGTATTCCGAATAACAGCATCTTAAAAGATGGCAAGGTCAAAGGGGGCTGAATGTATGGGGTACACTGCGCAGCAGCTTGAGGAGTGCATGAAAAATGCATACAGCTATGAAAACAGGGAAAAGCATGGAGCGGCAGGATTTCAGACAACATACATCGGCACAGTGCAGAGAGGTCGGAGGCTCTATGATTTGTACATAGACACGAATCAGAGTTACTGGTTTAAAAACCGGATTATCACGGATAGAGGAGTGGTTTCAGAATACGAGTCAATCTTCGGACATCCGGAAAGGAGGGCAAAGAGGGGATGAGCGCGGTTTTATTGGCAGCAGCAATCGTCGCAGTGGCGGCAGGCATCGTGATCGGCGTGGCAGTTTACAGAGAGGGAAAACAGATGAATGAGAGCCGGACATGGACATGCGATAGGGGACAGCAGCACCGGAGGAACTAAAGGGGACAGACAACAGGAGGAAACACTATGAAAATTATTGCAGTAATGTCGCCGAAAGGCGGTATCGGGAAAACAACGACGTCGGACTCCATCGCCTACATTCTGGGTGAGGAACAGCACCGGAGGGTGTTGATTCTTGAGGGAGACCAGCAGGGGGACACATCGGAGACGTTCGGATGCTACGAACCAGAGGGGACGGGCATGAGCGAGTTGCTTGAGCAGCATGAGCGTGTCGGTGGAAGATTCAGAACCAGCGATCTCATCAAGACGACGCCGTATCCGCACATCGACATTATTCCGGCAAATGGCTATCTCATGAAAACGGACATGAATATTCTCATGAGAACGGAGGACAATCAGATTCTCCGGCTGCGGAATGCGCTGGAAGAGGTGGCGAATGCATATGATTATTGCATTTGCGACTGCGGCAGATTGTTCGACATGGTTGTCATTAACATTCTCATGGCAGCAGAGGTCGTCATCGTTCCGGTCAAGGTCGGCGGCTTCGAAGTGCGGGCGTTGAATAATCTGGCGGAACAGATTGACGATCTCCGGCAGATGAATCCGGCTCTGAGGATTAAGGTCATTCTGACGATGCGGCAGAAAAACAAAACCTCGATGAATTTCGAGGAATGGCTGAAAGATGAGTCAGATTTTGACACATTCATCACTCCGGTGAGGCGGTCGGTCATTGTGGAAAAAGCGGCGATCGCGATGCAGCCACTCCCGAAGTTCTCACCGAAGAGCATTGCATCGCAGGACTACCGGAATGTGGTTCACGAACTCGTGAAAGAGATGGAGGGGCGAGATGGGAATTAAAAAATATGGATACACAGAAATTTCCTGCGATGTCTGCGGCGAAGAGATTTCGATTGGAACATGGAAGAGGAGAGAATAAGCAACAGGGTTTTTAGACGATAGGAGGAGAACGATGGCAACGGGATTCAGCGTTATGGACGCACTGAATAAAAACACAAAGGCAGGAGTCGAGGATACCAGCCCGAAAGGAAAGTTTCGAACGAAAGACCTGTCTATTTTCAAGATTTATGCGAATGAAAGCAATTTCTATCCGCAGGAGGACATCGAGCAGAAAGCGGGGGAAATCCTTGCGCTGGGGCTGCTGGAAAATCTCGTGGTGAAATATGAGCCGATTGAGGGCGTGGGCGAATACAAGCTGATCTCCGGCGAGAGGAGATGGCGAGGTTTGAATCTGCTCGTCGAGCGCGGCTATAAAGAGTTCGAGTTCGCTACATGCAATATTATCGCACCGAGTTCAACTCAGGAGGAAAAGGTCGCTCTCATCATCGCAAACAGCCAGCGCAGCAAGAGCATCGAGACGACGATACGGGAGGAGCAGGAACTCAAAGAGACGCTTGAGGACATGAAAGCGAATGGAGTGGAATTAAAGGGCTATAACCTGCAATCCGGTCGTCTGCGTGACATAATCGCCGACATGCTCAATGTCTCAAAGACAAAGGTCGCCCAGATCGAGGCGGTGAGTAACAATCTGATTCCGGAGTTTATGGAGGAATTAAACCAGAAGCGTCTCACATTCTCCGCTGCATATGAGTTGAGTGGGATGTCAAAGGACGAACAGAGAGAAGCCCTGGGCGTGTTTATCGACACCGGAGAACTTACATATCAGACCATAAAGGAGATGAAAGAGAAAAGGGCAAAAGAGGCAGCAGGCGCACAGATTGAGGGACAGATGAGCATTGACGGAACGCAGCCGGAGCAGAAAGAAGAAACGGAGCAGCCGGAGCGCATAGAGCCGAGCAAAGAAGAAATCCGGATGCTGTACGATTATCTGAATTATGGCGTGGACAGGCAGAGCGCGGAAGAACTCCGGAATGAGTATGGGAAAAGATATAGTTATCGAGGCTCAACAGAATTAGAAATACAGTGCACGCCGCGAGGAATCGCAATCAATAAAAGCGACGAAATCACATGGAAAAAGGCGGTTTCTTTACTGGAAGAGTTGAGACAGGCGGAGGAGCGGATTTTGTGCCATACGTGCAGCCAGTACGAGAAATGTACGAGAGCAGACAAGGGGACATCTGAAAGCTGCGGAACGTATTTTGCATATCACAAGAACAGAAATGCGGCAGCAGGCGAGGAATATCAGGCTCCGCATCCGGACGGAATTACATCTCTCTGCTACTCGTGCGTGAATTACGAGACCTGCAATGTTAAGACCGGAACATGTACCTCATGCGATCAGTACAAAAACAGAGCGGAGGCGTACAAAACCGAGGAGCAGCGTTATTCGGAAGAGCAGGACGCAATCGACAGGGAGACACAAAAGAGGCTGCGCGAGCAGAAAGAGCGGGAAGAGGCGGGAAACCAGACTCAAGAAAATTCGGACAGCAAGATCATCAGAGTTTCTCCGGACATGATGAGGGAGATTGTTGTCGATCACACTCGACCGTACATGATTTTGAAGAATGCGGGATATAAGGTCGGCGATGTTCTGAAATTGTTGGAATTTAAGGACGCAAGAGCGACCGGAGAAGCGGCTGACATGAGAATCACCTGCATGGACGATGAAAACTCATCGACTGCGATTGACTGGGGGTATTGCATCGTAGGTCTTGCGCACGTTCAATGCAGTGAAGAGGAGGCAGCAGGAGAATGAAACAAGAACAGAAACATGTGACAGACCTGCGGGAGTGGTTCACAGAGCGGATGCTCACAGGAGATATTGTCGAGGGACTGTGGTTGATTACTGACGATGACAAAAAGGAACTTGTAATCAAGTTCAATGGAAAACTATCGAGGGCAGAACGCCTGATCTATCTGCAAATCGTTACAAAGAATTTGATAAACACGGCAGTAGAAGAAGATACGGAAGCGGGTGGGAAATCCGCTTTTGGCGATCTGATGGACGGAATGCAGTTGAGAGAATGGAACGCGGAGGATGAGGAGACCATCAGAAACGGGATTCCTCATGAATTTGGTGAAGTATAGGAGAAAGAGACACAATGAAACAGGTGGTTGTATTTATAAACGTCGATGAAGTGAACGGAGGAGGACGATGAGAAAAAAGCAATTCACAGAGGTTTTCAAACAGGCAATCAGCCAGCACGCGGCGTATATCGGTGTCGGCGTTCAGACAGAGGGCAGCAGGCGTCCGGAAATCATTATCAATCCGAATGAGAATTTCAAGGAAAAGCTGGAATACTATCGCGCTGCATATGACGAGGATATGGCTCTCGTATCGGCAAAGGGAAAGAAAGATATTCGCATCGTCTCTGTGTGCTGGGGCGATTCGTTCGCAGACATTGAATTTCAGATGCAGGTTGACCGTCCAGATTGGAAAAAGACCATTTCGGATGCGGTTGACAGAGTGGTGCGCCGGATGTTCGACGAGAGTCCGGAAATATCACAGGAGGAGCGGGAAGTATGGGAGGTTGTGCTCGAGGGCTATAAGGAGCAGTTCTTTTCGAGAAGATACAGCATCAGCCAGCAGAGATTCATCACAGAAAACGGCGCATTATATGAGGACATGTTCGAGACCTGCATGAATGGCAGCAATGAGGAGTTTAAAAAGAAATTCCTCCATCTGTCGAAAGAACTGAATAATCACGCATGAGGAGGTGTGGAAAATGAGGATGTTGGAAATGATCGGAGTCGGAATCGGGACAGTAGTAGGGCTGATTGTTCTGGTGGTGCTGATTGCGTTTTTGGCAGAACTTGTCAAAGCGTTCTGGTTCGAAAAGAACAAGAAAGATAAAAAGGGTTGAAACACCCGGCGAAGCCGAAAGAAACAATCGTATTTGTCATGGGAATATATATCACGGAAAAACCATGAAGTGCCAGCGGCGGGGCATGCCGCCGCAAGGAGGGGCGGAGATTATGGAGCAGACAGAAGCAACAGCCATCGAAAGAACGTATCTGTACCTCGATAACTACAATGAAATGCAGAGATATATCAAAGAGGCAGTGAGTGAAGCGACACAGGTTGAGGAGACGGATGTATATAATATTTCTGCTGAAAGAGCATTCCTCAAATCTATCAGGGAATGCAGGACAGAAACGATCATTCTGTTTGAGCACATCAACAAATCATTGGATGCATTGCGGAAAGAGGCAGAGGCAGCAGGTGAGGGATACAAGTTCGATGCGCTTTGGATGCACTACATAGAGGGGATGTCATACGAGGATATCAGAAAGCGTCATAGCTGCGGGAAGAATGCACCGAAAACATGGTGCAAGACAATGGCGGAACGGTTGGCGATTAAGTTATTCGGAGCAAAAGCAATAGAAAATTGCAAGATTCCTGTGAAAATGCCGTGAAAAGCCCGTGAAAATGCCGTGAAAAGATGGTGAACACAAGGCGTTTTAAAGGTGTTAATATGATAGCGTGAACAGTTGTAGAGAGCGATTGCAAAAGTGCAGTCGCTTTTTTCTTGCCTTGTTCACCCTCCTGTTATCTTAGGCGGCAGGACGCGGATGCGTAACCACCGCCTAACACCCGAACGAGGGAACATGGCAGCAGGAGAGCAAAGAGAGGCAGGAATGATGCTGTACAAGGTGTGCAGATGCGGCGTGATGATACCGCAGACGATGAAGATGTGCGAGAGATGCGAACGGCGGCAGCAGTCGAGGCATGTGGTGTATAACAACACAAGGCGCGACAAGAGAGCGGCGGAGTTCTATCTTTCAAAGGAATGGCGGGCTATTCGCCCTGTGATGATGGCAGTGTATGACTACATCGACATATATGCGCTGTACGAACTGGGTGAGTTGATAACGCTGAAAGATTCCGACCCAATCCATCACATAGTTGAGTTGGAGGATGACTGGAATCAGCGTCTCAATCCTCTGAACCTGCTGCCTGTTAGTCAAGCCACACACAACGCCATCACAGCACTATACAAACAGGATAAGGCAACAATGAGAGCAATGCAAACGAAGATCAGACAGGTGATTTCGAGGCATTTTGAAGAGGCAGGGGGTATCGAAAAAGTTTTGAACCGATTCTCCAAAGTCGCACCCATCCCTCGCCTTGGAGAAAACTCCCCACGGGAATCCCAGATATAAGGGGTAGGCGAATGGGTGTCAGAATGTGACACGACATCACCGCAACATCAGGCGGAAAGGAGGTTTGCTGCTCATGGCAGGAACACGACAACCGACCGATCTGGTGGTTATGAAAGGAAAAAAACACCTCACAAAAGCAGAGATTGAGGCGCGGAAAAACGCAGAGGTCACAGCACCATGCGATAAGGTCAGACCGCCGACATATCTCTCGCCGGAATTGAAAAAGAAATTCCGGAAACTGGCAAAAGAGTTGCTTGAAATAAAACTGATCGCGAATGTGGACTGTGACGCATTAGCGAGGCTACTGATCGCACAGGAGAAGTACCTTGAAGTGACGAAGAAACTGAGCGAGACACAGCTCACGGTCATGGTTCCGGTTTTTGGAAAAGTGATGAATGAGGAAACCGGAGAAATGGAACATCAGCAGATCGGGGAGAGGGAGGTCGTAAATGGCGAACAGGAACGGCTTTTAATCATTCAAGACAGATGTTTCAAGCAGTGCAGGCAAGGGGCAAGCGATTTCGGGCTGACGGTATCCAGCAGATGCCGTCTGGTAGTACCGAAAGCGCAGAAAGCACCGCCGGAGAATAAGTTTGCGAAATATGCAAACTAACCTATGGCGAAACAGGTTGAAATCATAGACCGCTGCACACAGTACGCAGTGGATGTCATCGAGGGGCGCGAAACAGCCGGAGAACTTGTGCGGCTGGCGTGCAAGAGGCACCTTGACGACATCGAAAAATCAAAGGCTGCACCATACATCTACTATTTTGACGTGGAGCAGTCGGAGAGAATCATCAATTTCGCAGAGGAACTCGTCATCGCAGAGGGAGACGAGGAGGAGCAGGTCACATGCTTCCCGTTTCAGTGCTTCATTTTAGGTTCACTGAACGGGTGGAGAAAGAAAGTTGCAGACCCGAAAAGCGGGGTGCATCACCGGAGGTTTCGAACCTCTTATGTGCAGTTAGGGCGACAGAACGGCAAATCATTTCTGAATGGTATTCTCGCCGCGTTTTACGGGAATTTTGATGGCTATAAATACGGGAAAGTGTTCTGTACTGCGACAAAGCAAGATCAGGCAAATATCGTATTGCAGGAAGTAATCAAATTCATAAACAGCGATGAGGAATTGCAGGAGTGGTTCAAAGTCCATGAGCACAACAACACGATTGACTGTTTGCTGACTCATTCGGTCATCAAAGCTGTATCAGGTGATACAAAGTCGATGGACGGTTTCAGACCGTACCTTGGCATCGTAGACGAATATCACGCACACAAGACCAATCAGATGTACAAGCTGCTTGAGGGCGGCATCAAGAAACTGAAATCAGCATTGATTTCGGTTATCACGACGGCGGGGTTCGACCTGAAATCGCCGTGCTACAAGCTGTACGAATATTGCTGCAACCTGCTCAAGGGGATTTTTGAGAACGATGCACAGTTCGCATACATCGCCCAGATGGACGAGGGAGACGACCTGTGGAAGCCGGAGAACTGGATAAAAGCGAATCCAATTCTTGCATTCGATAGAGATGCACTTGAAAACTTGATTCCGGTGGCAGCAACCGCGAAAGATATGGGCGGCGAGGATTTGAGAGATTTCCTTGTCAAACAGTTGAATCAGTGGATTCAGTGGTCGAATCATCAGTATATCAAAGATATCAAGAAGTGGAAGCGGCTGGCAGTTCTCAAGACACTGGCGGATTTCAGAGGCGCAAAATGTTATATCGGCGTAGATTTGTCGTCCGGTGGCGACCTAACATCAATCGCGATTGTTATTCCGTTCGTGGATGATGAGGGAAACAAAAAGTATTTTGTCAAGACGCACTCATTCATCCCGTCGGGCAGGGTGGACGAGCATATCAAAACGGATAAAGTCCCTTATGATGTGTGGGTGGAAAAGGGTCTTGTGACGCCTACCTATACGCTTGGAGGCATCAAAACAGACTACAAATACATCTTGTCATATTTGAGCGACTTAATTGCGGAGTACGACCTCAAGCCGCAGATGATCTGCTACGACCCACACAACGCATCGGCGTTCCTGTCAGACCTTGAGGAGCTGGGATGGGACGCTGTCGCAATCACACAGACAGCGAAAGTGCTGAACGATGCGACCGTAGATTTCCGGCTGGAAATCCTTGTCGGAAACGTGGAAATCGAGGGAGTAGAGGTTGGAAAAGGAAAGAAAGTCGTACCACGCGACGAACTCCTTACATGGTCGATTGCGAATGCAAAGACCATATCAAACAATTATGGCGAAATCAAAATCGACAAGGATATCAGCGAGGAGAGAATCGACCCGATTGACGCAATCATAGACGCATGGATTCCTGCGATGAAAGATGAATACAAGCCAGATGCGAATGAACTCGTGAATGACTGGCTTGCAATGAATGAAAAGTATAAGCAAAAAGGAGGTGAGAGCCGATGAATCCATTCAAAACAGCATACAGCAACTTAATGCAGAAATGGAAATGCAGAAATGTGATGGTGAATGCAGCAGAGCCGGAAGCGTATAAAACTTTCGGAATCAGTTCGCTGGATTTCTTCGGATTCCTGAGAAATAAGAACCGAAACCCGATGGCAGAGGTGACGTATTTCACATGTCTCAAGATGCTGTCGGAAACGCTGGCAAAGATGCCGATTAAATTCTACCAATCGACGGAGGAGGGCATCATAGAACCGGAGGAAACCGATGTCTCTCGCCTTTTGAAGATCAGACCGAATCCGTTCATGACGCCGACAGTATTTTGGAATACGGTCGAGATGAATCGAAACCATTATGGAAACGCATATGTGTACATCCGGAGAAAGTTTGTCCGGAAAAAGTATGGCGGCGAGATTCGGGTTCTGGATTTGTGGGTGATGCAGTCGAGTTGTGTGCAGATCATTGTCGATGACGCAGGCATCTTTGCGGGTGTTGGACGGTTGTGGTACGTCTACACAGACCCGACATCTGGAAAACGTTACATATTCAGTACGGACGAGGTGATGCACTTTAAGACCTCACACAGTCTGGACGGCATCACGGGAATGCCCGTGCAGAAAATCTTGCGGGACACCGTGAACGGCGCGTCTGCATCGCAAGATTTCATGAACAAAATGTATGAATCGGGACTGACGGCAAAGGCGGTGCTTGAATATTCGGGCGACCTCGACAAGGGAACAAAAGAAAAACTGAGGGAAGCATTCGAAGAGTTTGGCAGTGGGTCGAGGAATACGGGACGAATCCTGCCTGTGCCGTTAGGTATGAAGTTGACGCCGCTTGACATCAAACTGACAGACTCCCAGTTCTTCGAGTTAAAGAAATACTCATCCTTGCAGATTGCGGCGGCATTTGGTGTCAAGCCGAATCAGATCAATGATTACGAGAAGTCCTCGTACTCAAACTCAGAAATGCAGCAGTTATCGTTCTATGTTGACACGACACTTTTTGTCATCAAGCAGTACGAGGAAGAAATCAACTTTAAACTGCTCACGCTAATCGAGCAGGAAGAAAAGAAGTATTACAAATTCAATGAAAAGGTGTTATTCCGGACGGATTCCAAAACGCAGATGAGTTATCTTGCGGAGGGCGTGAAGAACACAATCTTGAAGCCGGACGAGGCAAGAAGAAAACTCGACTATCCGAATGTAGAGGGCGGCGATAGGCTCTATGCAAACGGGAACATCATTCCGATTGAACAGGCTGGCATGCAATATGCCAAAGGGCAGTAGGTGTCCGAAGAGAATACACCGGAGGGAGGTGAAGAAAATGCCGAAACGGTTTGATTTTACAAAAAAAGACATGAAAACCGGACAGATCAACAAGGTCGGCTATCTGGATTTGAAAGAGGATGAGGAGAAACAGAGATGCTCTCTCTATTTCTACGGCGACATCGTATCGGCGACATGGCAGTCGCAGTGGTACGAGGAGGACAAGTGCCCGCAGGACATTGCCGATTTCCTGCATGAAATCGACAACTATGAGGACATCGACATCTATTTCAATTCCGGCGGCGGTGACGTATTCGCTGGGCTGGCAATCTACAACCAGTTAAGACGACACAGCGGTCATAAGGTCGGATATGTGGACGGAATGGCTGCGAGCATCGCATCCGTCATCATGTTCGCTTGTGATGAACTGCATTTTGCATCAGGCGCGCAGTGCATGGTACACAAGCCTCTGTGCATTGCCTGGGGAAATGCAGATAAGTTCGAAAAAGTCATCGCACAGTTAAACAAGTGTGAGGATTCCATCCTTGATATTTACATGGAGCACACACTGGACGGCGTCACCCGCGACACGATCAAGAGCATGGTAGATGCGGAAACATGGATGAACGGCAGCGAAGTCGCAAAGTATTTCGATGTAGCAATCGACGAGCAGCAGGCAGTCGCAGCCTGCGCGTCGGATTTCTTTGAAAAGTACGCACACGCGCCGGAGGGATTGAAAAAGACCGAAGAACAGGACATTGTATCGGAGGTCATTGCCGCGCTGGATGCCAGATGCAAAGCGGAGGCAGACAGAGCGAGAGAACAGGAAATCAAAGACCTGCTCGTCGATTTGGACGAGTACGGGATTTAAGGACGAGAGGAGAATCAAAAAGATGAACAAAGAAATGCAGAAGTTATTGAAAGAAATCAATGACAAAAAGAATGCAGTGCGCTCTCTGGCGAACGAGGGAAAGCTGGAAGAGGCAAAAAAAGCAAAAAAGGAACTGATCGAGTTGCAGGATAAATTCAATCTGCTGGCGGATTTGGACGACGATGACAAGAGTGGCATTGAGGACGATCTGGATTCCGGAAGAGCAAAAGACCTCACAGGCGCAGCGAACAAGAAAGCTAACAAAATGAATCTGGTGAAAGCGTTCGTCAATGTCGTAAAGTGCGGTTTCTTGAAGAGAGAACCGGACGAGAAAGATGTGCAGGTGTATAAAGATGCGCTTTCTTCCGACATTACACCGGACGATGAGGGCGAAATGGGAATCGGTGTGACAATTCCGGAGGATATCAGAACAGACATCGTCGAACTGAGACGCTCAGAGGATAATCTGGAACAGTATGTCAACGTCGAGGGCGTAGCAACTGCCAGCGGCACTAGAAATATCGAAGTCGATGCGGATTCCACGCCGTTCGATAACGTAGATGAAGAGGCAGACTTCCCTGATATGGATGAGCCTACTTTCAGAAAGGTAAAGTACACTGTAAAGAAAAAAGGCGGCATTTTAAAGGTCACAAAAGAACTCTTTGAGGATACCGCCTATAACATCATGGCGTACATCAACAAGTGGATTGCGAAAAAGACAAAAGCGACCAGAAATGCCATGATTCTCAAGGTACTGGATACAATCACAGCAGGAAATGAGGTTGTAGTTTCCAATCTGGACAGCTTAAAGGACATTTTTAATGTGCAGTTAGACCCTGCAATCGCAGCAGCCTCCGTCGTGATTACAAACCAGAATGGTTTCAACTACCTCGACAAGCTGAAAGACACAGATGGTAACTATATTTTGCAGCCTGACCCGACACAGAAAACAAAAGGCAAGCTGCTGTTCGGTGAATACCCGGTCATCAGATTATCAAAGAAAACGCTGAAATCCACAAGCATTCTCGCAGAAGATGGACAGACAGTGACTGGATACAAGCATCCGGTGTACTGCGGCGATTTGAAAGAAGCAATCACCCTGTTTGACAGAAATGTCCTCACGATTGACCTGAATGATAAAGGTGCAGGTCTGTGGGAGAAAGATATGACTGGTATCAAAGTACGAGATCGCTTCGATGTGCAGGCAATCGACGAGGATGCAGTGGTAAAAGGCGAAATCACAGAAGTGGTGCAGGGATAAGCGCAAACGGGGGCGGCTTTCCTATAGTCGCCCCATGAAAGCAGGTGCAGGGAATGACAGAGGAAGAAAAGAAGATGCAGCGGGCAGACCTGTTCGAAAAAAGTAAAAAGTATGCCCGCATCGACTATGAGGACGACGATGACATCGTTGAGTTAATGCTCGATGTGACGCTCGAAGAGATGACGAAGCTGATTCCGAATTTCAGCATGGAGACGCTCTCCCACCGTCAAAAGCTGCTGATTCTCGTATCTGTGAAAGATTTGTACGACAACCGTGAAAAGCACGGGAAAGACCCGATGCTGCTGCACAGGGCAGTGTCCTCACTACTGTTGAAAGAAATGTACGGAGGCGGGACATGACGGGGAGAATCGCAATCATGAGAACCACCACAAAAGTGGTGGAGGGCAGAGATCGGGAGACAACGGCAGAGCATTATAAATGCTGGTGCGAGGTGTCTGATCTTCTCTCTTCGGAAAAATACGAAGCGTTGCAGCAGTCACTTGAGCAGACAGCAGTTTTCAAGGTCAGAAGATGCAAGAAAACGGATGAGATGTGGATGCATCAGAAAGAGTTTTCAGTCATCTACAAGGGGGAAACATTCGATATTTTCTCCATCGTTCCGGTGGAAAAAGGCGCGCGCTATCTGCTCAAGTGCAGCAGGGCGGAATAAGGTGTCAGAATATGACACAAGGCGGTGAAAATGCGGATTGAACTGGAATTTCAAGGGCTGGATGAACTCGTCAAAGCGTTGGAGGAATGCGCGACAGAAAAGCAGATTCAAGGGCTGAATCGGAACATCGTCACAAAGGCGCAGCCGCTCATTCAAGAGGAAATGAAAAAGAGAGTGCCGCGTTCCGAAAAGCAGGAGTTTTCGGGCAGAGGTTTCGGAACGAAATCACATCCATCCGGTCACGCGGGGGACGCTGTTCCGCTTGGAAAAGTGAAAGCGAGCGGAACACGAGCAGAGGCAGATGTCGGATGGACGAAAACGGACAACAGCGAGCATTTCTATGTGAAATTCATCAACTGGGGGACGGTGTACAGACCGCCGAAAGAGTTTATTTATGCATCGGGGCGAGCCGTTGACGAGCAGATTCAGAACATCGCAGAGCAGGAATATCAAGAATTTTTAGACAAGACGGTGAGGTGATAGGGTGGCAGACATCATCAAAGACGCAGCGGACGCATTGAGCGAGGTGTCAGCCTCTGGAATTGCGGTCTTGCAGGGGTGGTATAGAAAAGACATCAAGGAAACCCATGTAACATTGTGGGACTTGGGGGAAACGGACGACGGGCATTCAGACGACAATGCAGAGGGCGTCCGACAGGCGTTGCAGGTGACAATCTTTTCAAAAGCGGACGAGGTTGCACTCGCAGCGCAAATAAAGAAGTTAATGAAACATCATGGTTTTGATTTCGAGGGCAGGAACGCGGACGACGCGCAGCCGCAAAACGGAATCTACATGAAAGCACAGAGGTTCAGCAAGTTTTATGAAGAAAGCGAGGAGAAATAAAAATGCCAGAAGCAGCAAAAACAATCGTTCGCAGTAGATATTGTGGTTTGAGAGATATCTATGTAGCGAAAATCACACAGAACACACCGACAGCATACGCGACAGAAGAACCGATTAAACTGGCACGGGCAATCAAGGCGAAAATTTCCGATAAGTATTCAAGCGAAAAGGTGTATTCCGACGACGGAACGGAGGAGGTAGTAAGCTCCTATGAGGGAACAGAGGTGGAACTGGAAATCGCGACACTTGTGCCGCAGGATAGATCGTTACTGATGGGGCATTTGTACGAGAACGGATTCCTTGTTAAAAACAGAGATGACATCGCGAACGAGGTTGCGCTCGGCTACCGGACAAGGCGCAGAAACGGCAAGTATGAATTTGTGTGGTTCTATGCTGGAAAATTCGGAGAGGGCGTGGATGATGAGCACGATACCATCGGCGAAAAAGCGACGGGCAAGAGTAACACAATCAAGGGAGGTTTCTACGACCGCCAGAAGGATGGCAGATACCATATTTCTGTAGATGAGAGCAATCTGGTTGCAGAGGACGTGGACGCGGCTGCTGCGATTGCAAGCTGGTTCGAAAAGGTGCAGGAAAAGGAAGCAGCGGCAGCAGGTTAATCGACACGGGATAACAGGAGGACAAAAAATGGCACAGCATAAAATCACAATCAATCACAGAGAGTACACAATGCCCAGAATTGGCGCAGATAAATACATGGACTATCTGGAAGCGTCAGAAGTAATCAACGGCACGACAAATGCCGGATACAAAAGAGAACACATTCAGTTAATGTGCGAATGGATTGTGAAGCTTTACAACGATCAGTTCACGATTGAAGAATTGAAAGATGTGGAAATCGGACTTTCTGCGGATGAAATCATCGCAGAGTTCATGATGGTGGACGTGGACATCGCGGAAAAGATTCAGAAAAAAATGGAGAAGATTCAGGAAAATTTTACCGTCGTCAAGTGACACCGGAAATATACATAGCATGCGGAGACCAGCGTTTTTTTGTGAGCCACATCACAGTCGGTCAATATCGGCAATATGCGGAATTGATGAAGAAAAACGATGGCAAGCGGAAATCCGATGCAATGTTCTTTAATCAGAAAATTGCGCAGGAAATTTTCGGATGCAGGATGTCACTTGAAGAACTGGGAAAAACAGATGTCACTGAGGTGCTGGCGGCTGCAAAAACGATTCATTTTGTGATGCAGGATGTCATCACACCGAAGTTTCTGGAATTGATGGATGACGAGCCTGTGGAGCAGGAGAAATCGGCATTCGATGATTACGACAAAGAAAACGGCTATGAGGAATTAGAACCGGAGAGAAATGTCTGGGAAATTTGCGCAGACAATGTCGATCGGGTGATTCAGATGGCTATCAAATTATTAAACAATTCATACAGCCAATGCCTTGAGACTGACATCGTGGCATTGCTAGATTACATGAAGTTTGTGATCAGAGCAATAAACGAGAATCAGTAAGAGAGGAGGGAACTGAATGGCTTATGTAAGCGTAAAAGCGTCTGCGGATGCGAACTCGTACCAAAAAGCGATGAAGCAGATGGCACAGGAGGCGCGCGCACTCGCGAGCGAGTGGACAGTGACGCAGGCGAAAGCAAAAGCATTCGGTTCTCAGACCGATGTATTAAAGAGTAAATCTGAGGCATTATCTGAAAAGATTAAGCTACAGAAAGAAACCGTGAAGCTGGTGGGCGACCAGTACAAGAAACTGACCGACCAGCTTGCCACCCAGAAGAGCAAGCAAGAGGAGTTAAGAGCAAAGGTCGAAGAGGCGAAAAAAACCTATAAAGATTCTGCGGATGCGACCGGAGAAAATTCGGAAGCGTCGAAAAAACTGAAAGAAGAACTCGAAAAACTGAAAAAAGAGTTCGACGAGAATAAGGACGCAATCGACCGGACAGAAACATCCCTCAATAAGCAGGCGACCGCAGCCAACAATGCAGAGACGAAGCTTGTCGGCATGGAGGCAGAACTCGAAGATGTCAACAAGCAGTTAAAAGATCACAAGCTGGATGTATTTGCAGATGCATGTGATAAGGCTGGGGAGAAGATTGAGGCATTCGGCAAAAAGATGACGATTGTCTCGACGGGTATCGCCGGATTTGCGACCGGAGCGGCGAAAATGGCTCTGGACTTCGAGGACTCCATCGCACAGGTGTCCACAATCATGGACACGGGCGAGATGTCTGTAGGCGACATGAAAGATGCCATTGTCGATCTGTCGAATGAAACGGGCATCGCTGCAGGGAATGTCGCCTCCGATGTGTACAATGCGATCAGTGCGGGGCAGAAAACCGGAGACGCCGTGAATTTCGTCCGGCAGTCCACAAAACTGGCGACTGCCGGTTTTGCGGAGTCAGGAGACACGCTCGACCTGCTCACTACGATTCTGAACGCTTACGGGCTGGAAGCAGAGCAGGTCAACAATGTTTCGGACATGCTTATCCAGACACAGAATCTCGGTAAAACGACGGTTGCAGATTTGTCCTCTGCAATGGGTAAGGTTATCCCGACAGCGAATGCGAACAATGTAGCACTCGATCAGTTGTGCGCAGGCTACGCAATCATGACGGCGAATGGCGTTGCGACAGCAGAATCCACGACGTACATGAATTCGATGCTCAATGAGTTGTCGAAAACGGGCAGCGATACAGACACCATCCTGCGAGAGAAAACCGGAAAGTCGTTCAAAGACTTGATGGCTGACGGAGCGAGCCTTGCGGATGTTCTGGCGATTATCGACGCAGCAGCGAAAGAACAGAATCTGTCAATGGCGGATATGTTCTCATCGTCAGAGGCTGCGAAAGCAGGCATGATTCTGCTGGAAGACAGCGCGAGCAAGTTCAACGATACATTGGGGCAGATGCGCGAATCTACCGGAGCGACGGATTCAGCTTTCGAGAAGATGAAAACGCAGCAGTACGACATCAAAGTGTCACTCAATGAGTTGAAAAACACGATGATGCAGTTCGGCGAGTCGATTTTGACAGCGGCTGCGCCGATGATTGACGAGTTTTCGGATAAGGTCGGAGCATTGTGTGACTGGTTCGGTCAACTGGACGAGGGACAGAAACAGACAACCATCAAAGTGGGAGCGTTTGTGGCAGCAGTCGGACCCGCCGCAGTGGTAGTCGGAAAATTGTCGTCCGGCGTTAAAAAGGCGGTTGACGGATACAAGTTAATACGTGATGCGATTCCAAAGGTGATTGCAAAGATAGTTGCAAAAACGGCAGCAGATACGGCAGAAACGGCAGCATCGACAGCAAGCGCAGCAGCAACAACCGCGCACGCGGCAGCACAGATAGCGGCAACGACGGCAACAACGGCAGCGACAACGGCAGCAAAGGGGTTTGCTGCGGCACTGCTCGCGAATCCGATAACGTGGATCGTGGCTGTCATAGCAACACTGGTTGCAGGGTTTGTTGCGCTTTACAAAAACTGTGAGGGATTTAGAAATGTCGTCAATAAGCTATGGACGACAATCAAGGATGCATTCGGGAAAATTGGAAAAGTAGTATCAGATACGTTCGGAAAGATTAAGGATGCGGTCTCGGCTGGCATGAATAAGGTCAAAGAGACGATGGGGACAGTCCTAGATGCTGCAAAGAAAACAACATCCGAAAAGCTGAATAACATCAAAAAAGCCTATGAGGATAACGGCGGAGGCATCAAAGGAGTAGTTGCCGGAGCATGGGAGGGAATCAAGGGGTACTACACCGCAGGAATCTCTTTCGTGGATAACCTGACCGGAGGAAAACTCACAGAAATAAAGAACAAATTCTCGGAAAAGTTGAACGAGGTAAAACAAACAGTTTCCGAGAAACTAGAAGCGGTGCGAACCTCATTTTCTAATGCATTCGAGAAGTGCAAGGAAGTCGTTTCGAGTGTGTTCGAAACAATCAAGAATGTCATCACGGTGGCATTCTTGGTGATTCGGGGAATTATTAGCGCAGCTGTATCAATCATCACACTGCCATTTCGGTTTATCTGGGAGAACTGCAAAGATGTCGTTATCGAAGTATGGAACGCCATCAAGGAACAGGTTCAAACAGCAATCGAGGCAGTACGTTCGGTTGTGGAGTCGGTGATGACGGCAATCAGCGCAGTCATCACGACGGTATGGACTGCCATTAAAACCACAATCACAACGGTTCTGGATGCGATTAAAGCTGTTGTAACAACTGTTTGGAATGCGGTTAAGACGGTAGTAACTACAGTTGTAAATGAAATCAAATCAGTCATCACGACGGTATGGACTGACATTAAGACCACAATCACAACGGTCATGACAGCGATTAAGTCAACAGTCACAACCGTATGGAACGCAATCAAAACCACGATTACAAATGCAATCAATACAGCAAAAACGGCTGTAGGGACGGCTGTGGATGCGATCAGCAGCACAGTGAGCAGCGTTTTCGAGGGAATCAGGAGCACGGCGGAGGACGTTTGGAACAGAATTAAGTCGGCTATTACGAAGCCGATTAATGACGCGAAAGATGCCGTATCGAATGCAATCGACAGGATGAAAGAGAAGTTCAATTTCTCTTGGGAATTGCCTAAACTGAAACTGCCACACTTCTCTATCAGCGGTTCTTTCAGTTTGAACCCGCCGTCTGTACCGAGTTTTGGGATTGATTGGTATAAGACGGGCGCGATCATGATGAGTCCGATGATTTTCGGAATGAATGGAAACAATTTCCTCGCAGGGGGCGAACCGGAGACGGGAGGAGAGGCAATCTTGCCGCTTGCGCCGTTCTATACAAAATTGAATCAGATGCTCGACAAGAAGCTGGAAGCGGTACAGCGCATGCAGAATGTGTATGTCGAGACACACACCTATATCGACAGCGATGAGGTGGCAAGCAGAACCGTCACAAAAGTCGATGATAAAATGGTGACAGATAAAAGGAAAGGGAGGTAAACGGGAATGAAAGTAAACGGCATAGACATCCGGAAATATGATGCGAAGCAGTTGAAAGCAGACTTGCAGCCTCCCTCTCTTTCTGTCAATTACGAATGGATGAAAGGGGCGTTGATGCCGACAGAGTTTGAGACTCCGGTGCAGATGGGACACTTAAAACTGTCGGTATATTTCAGAGGAAAGAATCGGAACAGCATCATCCGGACGGCTTCGGAGTTCATGGCGAATTTTACAAAATCATGCGATCTGGAACTCGATGGGTACAAAGGAAGATATAAAGGATTCATCACGGCGGACGATTACCAGAAAATGAAAGTGAAGAACAGGTATATTTTAAACCTTGAATTTGATGGTTTTCTTTATGACGATGAACTCGAAATTGTATTCGACGGGAAACTGTCCGGAAAACATTACATGGTAGGTACGAGAGAAACGCCTTGCGTAGTAAAAGTGTATGCAAAAGAGAATTTAGAAAATTATGCTATCAGCGGATTCGGGGAGAGCGACATCATCATCGAAGATGCGGCAGCAGGGGAAACAATCGTCATTGATGGTATGACGGGAATGGTGACATCCAATGGAGCAAGCGCATTCGATAGAGTGGATTTGTGGGAGTTTCCAGTTCTGAGAACGGGAGAAACATCTCTGTCATTTTCGTCCGCATCGGCAATCGTAAAAATGAGATACAAACCTATGTGGATTTAGGAGGCGGACGGGATGCAGATTTATGACGATAAAGGAAAAAGGGTCGGCGTCCTGGCTGGATTTCGAAACAGGGCGATCACGACGACATTGAGCAGCGGGGACAAAGAACTGTCTTTCGAATATCCGGCAGACGGGGCGATGGTTATGCTGCTGAAAGAAGAATATTACATACGGACAAAGACGGATGAGTTCGTATTGAAAGCGACCGAAAGAGGGGAGCAATACAATAAATACACGGCGATGCTCAACGTGGAGGGACTTGAGGGTGTTCAATTCCCGTATGGTTTCGCGTCGAAAGAGCAGACCATTCGCGCATGCTTAGAGTTCGCATTTGAGGGAACTGGTTGGAGCGTGCGGGCGTGCGAAGTAACAAAAAAACGAACCATCAACGAAGATGAGAGTATTTCCGCATGGGGAGTTCTGCAAAAGTGCTTGAGCACATATCGGTGTGAATGCGCGATTGACTCGCTGCACAAGGCAGTCGATATTTATGAGCGGATTGGCAGCGACAAAGGCTGCTATTTCATGGAGGGGTTGAACCTGCGGAGGCTGACGCCAAAGTCGGACACCTATGAGTTTTATACAAGAATTTACCCGATCGGAAAAGACGGCATCACACCGGAGTGGCTGATCGGCAAAGACTACATCGACAATTTCCAGTACAGCAAGAAAATAAAGGCTTTTGTCTGGAAAGATGAGCGATACACGAACACCACGAGTCTGATTGAAGATGCGACAGCGAAAATCGAGGAAATGTCGAAACCTTATGTTGCTTTCGAGGCGGAGGTTCTCGATTTGGCAAAAGCAAATCCAGTTTATAAAGAGATTCTTTCATTCGGTATCGGAGACACGGTGAAGCTTGTCTCAAGGAGAAAGCGAACAAAAGAAAAACAGCGCATTGTTAAGATCACAGAATATCCAGAGACTCCGGAAAGAAACACGGTTGAGTTATCCAATGCGATCAAGACATTCGCGCAGATTCAGCAGGAAGAAACCGACAAGGCAAAAGAGGAAGCTATCTCGATTTCCAATAGGGCAACGAAGAAAATTCTTGAGAATTATTCGACAACCGAGGAAATCGAAACAAAAATAACGGCATCAAAAACTGAGATCGAACTGGGTGTCATGCATACGCTGGAAAGCTATTATGATAAAACTCAGACGGACGCCATCATCACCGCAGCAAAAGGGGAAATTGAACTCAGTGTTTCGCAGACATACCAGACAAAAGATGCGATGGGCGACTATTCGACAACGGCAGAGATGGTCGCGCGGATTGAACTGGAAACGGATGCGATTTCGCTCGAAGTTTCAAAGAAAGTTGACGGGAGCGAGATTATTTCGAAAATCAACCAGTCTGCGGAAAAGATTGATATTGATGCCAACAAAATAAATCTGAATGGTATTGTGACAGCGAATAGCAATTTCAAGATTTTGGATGATGGCAGTATGGAAGCGAAGAACGGAAAGTTTATCGGAACGGTGACAGGCTCTACAATCCAGACATCGGAAATCGGGAAAAGGGCGGTTCTCGATACGTCGAGTGCACTGAAAGGATATGAGGGGGATACACTGTATAACCTGCTGGATATGGCATCGGAAGGAGCAGAGATCCAGATGACGATAGATGCAAAGAATATGCTTGCGATTAGAGCACCAAAACTCGGTGTTATTAACAAGTCATACGGAACGGAAAGCGGAACTGTTAATGTAGCAACTACTGGAAATCTAAGCTATGTTTATGATGTAGACAAAGACAGAGACGGTTGCAAGGAACTGTGGGTAGAAGATACGGTATATTGTACGCTTCCAGTATACTTGAAAGTGTATTATCGAAATATACCATTTACACTCGGAATGTGGACGGGCAGCGGGACAACATTTTCAGAAAGGGTATAGGAATGATTATTACAAAAAACGGGGAAATCGTTGAGTGTTTTTGGAGAGAAAATGGCATCGTTGTAAAAGATGGGGAATTTTCGATATGCCTTGAATATGACGAAACCCAAAAAAAGCAATACACAAGAATGCGAGAGTTGAAACAGAAACTGTCTGAGACAGATTACAAAGCATTGAAGTTTGCAGATGGAGCACTGACAGAGGTTGAATATGCACCAATCAAAACGGCGAGACAGTCATGGAGAGATGAAATAAACGAGATTGAAAAGACATTCAAAGAACCGACGATAACAAGAGAGGAATTAGATGCAGCGGAGGCGACAGCAATGCAAAGATTAAAGGAAAGGGAGGCGAGACGCGGTGACTGGACAGATACCATTTTCAATTAGGATGGAAAGCGCAAAAGGAGAGATGAACAATGCGGTCATTGAAATTCGTAGAAAATACGGACTGCCTAATGCAATGATGGACGGAATCCTCTCCTCTGTTCTGGCGGATGTAAGAAGCAACGTGAAAACAGATCTCATCAATGAAGTGAATGAAATTCTGAGGGATAAAAATGAAGAACTCGAAGCGGCAAAGGCAGCAGCAAAGAAAACTCTTGAGGACGAGCCGCAGGCGGAGCAGGAAGAACGGGCTTGAGATTCATGCAGAAGAGAGGAGGTGAGCGACTTTGGAAAGTTTAAAGCAGTTGACAACACATATCAATCTTGAGATGTCGGGAGATACAAAAAGATATTTGGTGTCTGCTAAACAGGGCGACAGGAGAACGAGATATATTATCGCGAAACTGCTGAATAGCGGTGAGCCTTATTCAATTCCGGAGGGCGCGAGAGCAGTCATCAACATCAAAAAACCGGATGGGAAGCATGTATATAATGCATGTACATATTCCGGAGCAGATGTGACAGTGGAACTGACAAGCCAAACGCTGGCTGCATCAGGGACGGCGTACTGTGACATCGAAATAAGAGCAGAAGATGACACTCAGGTTATCACATCGGCATCGTTTACGATGGAAATTGAGGAGTCGCAGCGAAATGATAATGCGATTTTATCCTCGAATGAGTTTACAGAGTTAGAGGACAGGCTGAGAGGATATAAGGAAGCAGAAGAGGGTAGAGCCGAAGCAGAAAAACAGCGAGTAGAAGCAGAAGCCGATCGTGCATCAGCGGAGGCGATTCGGCAGGAGAACGAAACCGTCCGCGTCCGGCAGGAGCAGGAGCGCGAGGAAGCAGAGACAGCCCGCGCATTAGCAGAGGTTATCCGACAGGAAAATGAAACCGATCGCGTCCAGCAGGAGCAGGAGCGTGAGGAAGCAGAGACAGCTCGCGCATCAGCAGAGGACATCCGACAGGAAAATGAAACCGATCGCGTCCGGAATGAGCAGGAGAGGAAAGAGGCAGAAACCGCACGCGCATCAGCAGAAATTGTCCGACAGGAAAATGAAACCGTCCGCACCAGACAGGAGCAGGAACGACGGGAAGCTGAGAATGTCAGGAAAGAAAACGAAACTCTCCGCGTCGAACAGGAAACAAAGCGGCAGCGGGACACTTCGCAGGCGGTGAAGAACGCACAGGACGCGACTGAGAATGCGGTATCAGCGACAAATAACTGCAAAGATGCAACAGAGCGAGCGGAGGATGCCTTGCAGAATCAAGAACAGCTTGAGGCGACGCTGAATGCGGCAGTAGGTATCCGGCAGGAAGTGTCACAGATGCAGCAGGCAGTTGAGGCGGCAAAACAGCAGGTGGAGCAGGACAAGCAGGAAATCGACGAGACAATTCAGAACTCTTTGCTTGCATCGGCTGAGAAAATTCTTGAGAGCGTGCAGGACTATTTCGAACGCGCAGAGGCGTTGTATTCGAGCATGTATCTCGATTGCGACGGGGAAACGCCATATCTGCGCAGCGTGACTCCGGTATTCATCGACGGGGCAACACCGCAGATCAGGAGCGTGAATGCTGGAGTGGAGTTCGATGGCGGAACACCGATGTCGAGACAACTTGCGGTATAATTCCACGATTGTGGAAAGAAATGAAAAAACAGACACAAAACCGTGATAATGTGCTATATTTCACAATCGCGGAGCGAAGGAGGATTGAAAGCAGATGGCAGCAATCAGACCATGCACCGGAACGACGGCGGACTGGGAAGCGGTCAAAGACATGCTGATTTTAAAAGAAAGAGAAATCGGCGTGGAACTGACAGCGGACGGTCACTATTTAATCAGACAGGGAGATGGTAAAAATAAATTTCTTGACTTGCCTATTATCGTAAACAATGCCAGATATGAGGAAATTTTGAGAATCACCGAGGGGCATATGCTTGAGGTTGGTGAGTTCGCACAGAACATGACAGAGGCGGCGAACAACGCAAACGGAGCAGCAGCAACAGCAAAAAACGCGGCAGCGGAAGCGGACGCAGCAGCAAAGGCTTGCGAGGGAATCGTGGACGGTCTCAACACAATGGTGGATACGGTAACAAATAAACCCTGCGTCCTTTCGGTGGAGGACGGGATTTTGACAATCAGGGAGGCATAAGATGGCGAGCGGAGATTTAATTGTTAAAGTGGCAGATAAAGAAACTCTCGACAGAACCCTTGCGAATACCAATGCAATTTTGGCAGCGGTTGGGGAGAATGAGAGAGTAAAAGGTATTAAGCGGTACGGCATTAAGATAAACAAAGGTGACAGCAATCCGGCGACACGCTGCACTTACCTTTTTGATGCGGTGGGAATGGCACCTGCATCTATGAATTACACGACCGGAGTATTTGATTTCGGAGACTGGGCGGATGTTTTCTTTGTGAAGAACAACTACCCTGCGATGGTGAAATACGACGGCACTGAGGACTATAAACTCGACCCGAACGACCACACAAAGAAAGCGGACGGAGTGACGGGGTCAGATGTCGCTAACACTGCATACGGCGGGAATGCGATGAGTGTTTTTGACGGCAGTGGCGACAAGGGAAAAATCTGGCTATCGCAGTATGAAATCGGAAACTATGAATATATGGTGATTTCAAATGCGCAGTATGATGAATCGTTCAATGATGATGCATATGTGAGAGAGGATGGTTCACATGCTGAAAAGCTGTATTATCCGATGTTTGGCGGTTCATTTGACGGCACTCGTCTCCGTTCTGTGGCGGGACAGACGCTCATGTACAACACGAGCACGCAGACAGAAATGACGAGGGCGGCAGCGAACGGAGCAGGATGGAGCATTGCAACATGGAGCAAACGAAACTTGCTGAACTGTATGTTGAAAATCATGGCAAAAACAGAGGATACACAGGCAGCATTCGGACAGGGGCAGACATCTGGATACGTTAACGATGCTGCACAGAACTATGGACATGTACCGACCGGAACACTGACAGACAAGGGGCAGTTCTTCGGATACAAAGACGCGGCGCACGAGGTCAAGGTTTTCTTTATTGAGAAATGGTGGGGCAACCGGCACGACCGAACGCTGGGACTGGTAATGAAGAAAGGCAGGATTCTTGCGAAGATGATGCCGCCGTACAATCTGACGGGGGATGATTACATCGACACGGAAATCACATTCGCGGGCAGCGAGGGAGGATATCAGAAAACGACGAAGTCCGGACGATTCGGCAGATTGCCCGTGGAAATCGGCGGTAGCAGTTCGACATACATCACTGATGGTTTGTGGTTCAATGATTCGGCGACGACAATCGCGTTTTTCGGCGGCAACTGCAACGCTGGTTCGGGTTGCGGGGCGGCTTGCTTGATTCTGAACAGTTCGGCTGCGGTTGCGCGCTGGAGCGTCGGGGCGTCCGTTTTTCTGGAACAGCCTAAAGCGGCGTAGCCGCAGGGGGAGGAACGGAGGGGGAACGCCTCCGCATTCCCGCCGATAGGCGGTCGTTCTTAAAAAGAATATATGGGATATAGGGTGCGCTGTCAGGGTGTTTCGCGCCTGCGCGTTATTCGGCGGCAACTGCAACAATGGTTCGAATTGCGGGGCGGCTTACTTGAATCTGAACAATTCGGCTGCGAATGCGAACTGGAACATCGGGGCGTCCAATTTCTTCTCAAATAGGAGCGTTAATCAAATGCAGCCTATATTCCACGCCACAAGGCGAAAATTATTCCGGATATAGGGTCGGTTGAGTAGGCGAGAGCACAAAGACCGATAGGAGATAGAAAATAATTGAAAAGCTACAACAACCTATATGAACCAATGTTAGAGGACGACTACATCAAGAAGTGTTTCAAGGATGCATCAAAGAAGAAAAAAGACAGAGACGACGTTCGGAGCGTGCTGGATAATCTGGACAGAGAAACAGAAATTTTAAAAGCGATGCTGCAAAACGAAATGTTCATACCGGACTTTCATGAAAAGTCAGTCATAAATGACGGCAGCAAAAGAAAAGTGAGGAGAATTTTAAAACCGAGTTATAAGTATGAGCAGGTGGTTCACCACTGCGCAATAGGACAGTTTAAACCGATTGTGATGCGTGGGCTATATGAATTTTCATGCGGGAGCATCCCTGGGCGCGGCGTGCACTACGGGAAAAAGTACATGAGAAAATGGCTGGACTCATACAACGGGAAAAAGATGTACGTCTTAAAAATGGATGTCCATCATTTCTTCGAGTCAATAGACAGAAAGAGACTCAAAGAAAAACTGCGGAAAGAAATTCGAGATGATAGATTTTATAGACTGTTATGCGTTCTGATCGAGCACGACAGAGTTGCAGAGGTTGTCAAGATATTGGAAGATGCAGCGGTGGAAATATCGCTGGAAGATGCCAGAGAGTTGGTTTCATGCATTGCTTTCAATCAGGATGACTCCGCAATAAAAATCCTCAGATCGGCGGGAATTGCGGGTGAAGATTTCCGGAAAGCGGAACAAATCGTCAGGGGCAAAAGAAAGGGCGTGCCGCTGGGGTATTTCACATCTCAATGGTTCGGAAACTTTTACCTCAAGAAACTCGATCATTATGTCAAAGAACAGCTACGCGCAGAACATTATATGCGCTACATGGACGATATGGTCGTTCTGGGGAAGAGCAAAAAGAAGTTGCATAATATCCGGAAAGAAATCCAACGGTATTTGAACGATGAACTGCATCTTGAATTAAAAGGGGATTGGCAGATATTCCGGTTCGAATATCCGGTAAAAAAAGACGGAAAATTTGTAACGGACGAAAATGGAAAAATCAAGACGAGAGGACGGATGATCGATTTTATGGGATTTCAGTTCCACCACGACCGGACGACAATCAGAAAGACGACCATTGAGGGCGCGAGGAGAAAAGCCTATCACATCGCGGGTTGCGAAAAAATATCATGGTACAATGCAGCGGTTATGCTGTCTTACATGGGATGGTTTAAACATACAGACACCTACGATTATTATTTGAGATACATAAAACCGAGTGTGAATGTGAAGAAACTCAAAAGGATAGTTTCGAAGCACAGCAGAAAGGAGAACGAGAAGCGTGAAAGAATGGAAAATGCAGAGAGGGTCGCAGCGTGAGCGTCCGGAGGAGGTAGATAAAACATCCTCACCGACAACTGTATACCTGCGCAGGAAGATCGAACGGGTGGAGATTCTGACGGAGGGAACAGAGGCGGGCACATCGAATGAGTGGCAGTACGAAGAAATGGAAATGAGCAGGAAAGAGTACGATCAGATGTTACTCATGCAGCAGGTAGCGTCGGAAAACACTTCGACGATCGTGGCATCGGTGACAGAGTTTCAGGAGTCGAAAGTCATCGACGAGTACACAATGCAGCTTGTAGAGGAGGGATTGCTGTGAGAACAGTGGTGGAGAGTTTTAAAAGATTATTTGCTGCAGGACGGCTCACAAAGGAGCAGATCGCGGACAGAGTGATGTCCGGAAAAATTGATGCAGCAGAGTATGAGTATATCACAGGGGAGGTCTATGAGGCATGAGACCTCTTGCGATAATCTCGGAGATGTGCGAAATCATCAACTCGATGGCGACCATCGTTAAAAAGCAGCAGGAGGAAATCGAACGGTCGAAGATTGAAGAGAGCGTAAAAGAGGAACTCCGGACGATGGTTGAGGACGCTGAAAACAGGATGGACATAAACGAGTACCACCTGCGGCGGATAGCAGACACTGATGACGGAGAAAATGCCGAGGAGGACACAAATGACGATTGAGGTTGCACTCTTGCTGTCTGGTGTTTCTGTAGCCTTTGCAATTTATTTCGGGATTGCCTCGAAGCGGCGGAACGAAAAAAAGGACACACAGGAAGAAACGGCAGCAAGCACGGCGGTGATGATGAAGCTGGAAAACATTGCGGACGATCTCAAGGAAATAAAGGCGGAAAACAGAAATTTTCGCGAAGATATTTCGATGTTAAGAGAACGGGTTGCAAAAGTTGAATCGTCACTAAAGAGTTATCACAAGAGACTGGATGGGGAAACACATCCGGAGGGATAAAACAGGAGGGTGAACTTGGCGAGGACGACTGCACAGATGAAAAGGGAATGGAACGAGGAAATGTTGAAAGAGCAGAGGCGACAGCATCGGCATAACCGGAAGATTCGGAAAATGCAGATGCAGAAAGCAAAGGCAGACAACAAGGTTTCCGGCAGATTCATGAACCGGATTGTTATTGCAGATATTCTCGCAGCACTTTTATTCACGATTGTGATGATTGTGGTTTTCGTCAAAACGGGTTCAGAACCGTCAACGCTGATTCAGAATGTGTTTCAATTTCTGTCAGTGGAGGGCGGAGTAATGGGAATGATTAAGGTGAGCAAGACCTTAATGAAATCTAAGGAGAAGAAAAAGCAATACAATTCGAGTGAATTGATACCACCGGAGGAAATGGAGGATTGAAATGAACTGGATTGTAGAAAATTGGTTTTTGATCGTGGCACTGGCAGCGGGTGTCGGAAGCATCGCCTGCGTGGTGTACAAATTCGCAGGAATGCCGACAAAACAGCAGATCGAGAACATCAAAGAATGGCTGCTGCTTGCAGTGACAAGTGCAGAAAAGGAACTCGGCGGGGGAACAGGTCAGTTAAAGTTACGGTATGTGTACGATCTGTTTGTAGAAAGGTATCCGGTCGCAGCGAAAGTTGTTCCTTTCGAGATGTTTTCTGAATGGGTAGATGAAGCACTCGAAAACATGAAAAATATGCTCAAGAACAATCAGGCGGCGAGGAGACTGGTAGAGGGCGTTGCAGAGGGAGAAAAGGAAAATGGTTGATAAACTTATTAAAAAAGCCGTTTCCTTTCTCGACGTATGCGAGCCGTCAGGGGACGATTATTTTATTCAGATGTACAACGAACTGACTGGGGCGGGGTTTTCAATGACGGTCGCATGGTGCGCAATTTTCGTCACAGTAGTGGCGAGACTGGTTGGAGTTCCCACAAGCATCATTCCGACATTTGCATCCTGCGATGTAGGAGCGCAGTGGTTTCGTAAAAAAGGACGCTATGAGAAAAGCAGATTCTACGGGGGCAGCTATGTTCCGAAGCGTGGCGATGTGATTTTCTATTCATCGAAGAGGACACAGAACGATTCGACACATGTCGGATATGTGGTGAGTGTGGCTGGGGAGACAATCAAAGCGATTGAGGGCAACAAGAATGATCGTGTAGGATACCGAACGATTAAACTTTCGGACAAGTACATCATCGGGTACGGGAGAGTGTCGGACTTTGCGGGAGGCACAGAGCAGGGCAAGGAGTTCCGGTGCAAGGTGAGCGACTTTCAGTCATACCTTAACAGGCAGTACCCGAACACAATCCGGACAAATTGCGGGGCGTTACTCGCGGTTGATAATGAGTTCGGAAAAAAGACCAGAGATGCCGCACTCTGCACATGGAAGTATGAGATGAATAAAAAGAAAGCCGGATACTCATTTGATCTCAAGAACAGAAATTTCCTTTCGAAATGCCTTGAATATGCAGAAAGATTTGCGGTCGTAAAAGATGGCAGCAAAGGACGATTTGTGTATCTGGCGCAGGGGTTACTTTGCGCAAAAGGATTTTACAGCGGAGACCTTGATGGGACGGCAGGGGTTATCATGCAGGCGGCGATCAGAGGATTCCAGACAGCGAACGGACTGAAATCGGATGGAATCTGCGGAGCGCAGACATGGAAAAAATTATTCTCATAACAGGAGGAAAAGCTAAGTGAGTGAAAAAATGAAATATTATCTCGGAACAGGAACGACATTTAATAAAGCGCAGTGCAGAGAGTACAAGACTCCTGATGGTGCGCTGAATGCAGCGAAAAAAGATGAAAGCCTTGTTGTATGGGATGAAAACGGAAACTGCATCAGCTCTCTGACAGACGATGTTCCGGAGGGCGCGTTGGAAGAAAATGAGCAGCCGGAGACGGGAACAGAGACACCGACAGTAGAGCCGCAGGGGGACGAAAATGAAGCCAAAACAGAAGCGGCGGAGAATGTGACACCTGCGGAGAATGACGGCGAAAATGAGGCAAATACAGCACCGGAGGACGAGGAAGAAAGCGGAGAGGAAACAGAAGAGATTCCGGCAGCAGGCATCACAAACGAGCAGATCGGGAAGTTTAGCGTTACAGTCGTATGCGATGGCAGCCTTCGTTTGAGACGTTCCGCGTCATGGGATAATTCAAATGAATGCGGGCGGGCGTCAAGAGGGCAGCAGTACACAGGAAAACGCCTCTTTATGCTTGACGGCGCACCGATGCTTGAGACAGTTGATGGTCTGTTTTTATCAGCAGCAGCCGAACATGTGAAAATTGAAAGATAACGTTTGAAAAGAAAAGAGTGCAAATGAAAACGCCACCGGATTGAGTGGCGTTTTTCTATGCCTGATTGAGTTCGAGAAGTTCCTCGACAGTAGAATCGAGAGCGGATGCCAGCTTATAGACGGTTTCGGCACATGCACGATTGATATTTTTTTCACCGCTCTCATACTTGCAGACAAGGGAACGACTAACACCGGACAATTTGACGAGATCATTCTGACTGAGACCGCGTTGTTTCCGGATGGCTTGCAGGTTGCTCAAGAAACTGCCTCGCAAGCGACGCTATCGAAATAGAGTTCGTCGGGGCAGAGGTCTTGACCGTTCGCCCATTCGACGGAGTAGCCATTTGCGAACACGCTGCCAAAATATGCAGGGTCAGAAAGTTCGCTATACCAGTTGCCTTTGATGTATGGCTTTACATCAAAAATTTTCACCTCACCATTGTCGAACTGGATGCGGAGCATGAAGTCCGGCAGGGGAGTGACGGTTTTTGCGGTAGGTCTAAGCATATTATCACACACCTTTCAAAAAGCCCCTTTCGGGGCGGTGAGATTATCTAAGGGGGTCAACCTTGAAATAACCATCACCTTCACTCAGGAGTTTCCAGTTTGCGAGGAGTTCATCCTCGTGAAGCGTCATCCACGCTTCAATCAGTTTTAGCTTTTTGCTTGGGATATTTCCCTCTAAAACTTCGCCATCTAATGCAATTACGATTTCATCGTCTCCGAAAATACAATGAATATGCGGTTTGTGGTGCTTGCCACCTTTTTCGCTTTGCATCCGGACGATGATTCCATAAAACATTGATAATGTTGGCAAATCACTCACCCCTTTCTTTGTGATATAATTATACCACTATAGTGGCATAATGTAAAGGAAAACTTTTATATTATTATAGAAGTATTGAAACGGGATAGACGGATATAATTGGAGATAAAATGAATTGTCAGACAATAACTGGTTACTCGTGGGAGACAAATTGCGACGGAGAACCAGCAAATACACGGCACGTTGAGCCATTGCGATGAACGCCCAGGGTATTGTATAAGAAGATAAAGAAAAGCCCGGAAAGGTTGAATATTCAGCTTCGGCAAAAGATATGTAAAACAGAGAAGCGCCCGTATCAGCATTTATGCTGGCACGGGCGCAAATCATTTGAGTCTTACTTTGCAAGTACAACGGAAATTTTGATCTCCTTTTCCGCCTCGCTCAGGTCGAATGCGCCGCCGTCCGCAACGCTCACACGCAGCTCATACAGTGTGCCGTCAGAAAGCGTATCCACGGCGCTGCCTGCTTCATCCGTGATTGACCACAGTTCGTTGCTGACCTCCGCCAACGTTCCGTCCGCACTGTAGGCATAGAGTTTCAGCTCAGCGGTGCTTCCGGAAAGATTGTTCATTCGGAACGAGACTGTCGTGTTGGGGTGGACGTTTTCGACTGTCACGGTGTTGCGCCAGCTTGCAACCGCTCCTTTGCCGCCATCCTGTTCAAACTGCGCCTGCGACAGCATGTTTCGCGCGGACTTGTCGAGATCGACCTTGCGGTAGGGCATTTCGGGAAGATACACAAAGCGATCCTGCAAGCACAGCAGCTCCAGATAGCCCGTCGGGCAGTAGAGCGCGTTGCCACTGTTTCCGGCATACATACCGATAGCCATGTTATTGTAGCCATATTTGTTGGAGACGTCCATGGTGAATACCGTCTCGCCGGTGGCAAAGTCCAGAATGATGTACTGCCACATGCCGCTTTCCAGATCCTGCACATAGCCGTAGATATAGCCCGTCGCGGTGGAGAGCTTGAGAATCGATGTATCGCTCAGGTCATTTCGAGACCAGATGCTCTTCATCTCATAGCCGCTATCGGTTTTCACGGTGTCCACGCGCTCGACGCCGGGCGCGATCATGCAGTTGCCCTTTGTCAGCCAGTTTGTGTCATAGATGTTGGCATAGCTCTGGATGGAAGAGTCACTGTTGGGATCGGCAAGGCCTGCGCTGCCTGCGCCGAACCAGTTGCACACGATAGTGCTGACGGTGCCCTCACTGTCGTCATAGACGATGGCAGAGTTTTCAATCGCCACCTGATAGCCCTCGGGCAGATCATCCAGCACCGGCATGCTTGCAACGATCTCACCGGTCTTCATATCGAGCGCCAGCAGCTTGACTGGATCCGCGTTGTCGGTGAACATCACAAGATCCGGCGTCAGCGACGGGGAGCAGCCGCCGCCCCAGGCAAGACCGCCGCCGGTGGTCTTGTCGTTTTCGCCGCTGACCTTCGCGCCGACGCTCTCATACGGTGTGCACCAGACAGCCTCGACACCGTTATTGGCACGCAGCAGATAGCAGTTCTGGTTTGTCAGGATGACCGCGCCGTCCTTGGAGGCGGCAATCCCGTTTTCCGCGCCCTCGCCGAGCGCCAGCCCGTAGACGAAGACGGCCTTCGAAAGGTCGGCCTGCTCTCCGTTCAGGATCGCCTCGATCGCCGAGTGGGCGATGTAGCCGAGCACGCCCTGCTGCTCACGCTCGGGATAGATGCGGAAGCCGCCGGTTGCAAACCAGAGGTTGCCGTCGTAGTCAAAGACCACGGAAAGAAGATTCTGCGTCAGCTCCTTGCCGAGCGCAGCTTCGGCTGCCG
>OGZO01000255.1_pt1 | contig 37184 bp, 50 predicted proteins | sample 1576721 | NCBI WGS metagenome assembly OGZO01 (sample SAMEA3541516, study PRJEB24748) | human gut metagenome | biome: human gut; feature: human-associated habitat; material: faeces | place: China | collected 2012 | reverse complement strand
AAAGCCGATTTCCGCCAGCTGCGGCTTGTGTGGGTGTACGCAAGCCACCTGATCGGATAAGCCGCCAGCCACCACGCGAGGGAAGCCTTTACGGGCTTTCCTCTTTTTTTTGCGTCAATTTTTCGGCCATACGTTCCAGCAGCTCCCAGTCCGCCGGGCTCAGACCCGCCAGCATTTCAACAAAGCGCTTTTTAAAGGTGTCGCTGTCATCCTTGGTCAGGTCAGCCAGGAAGGCCGCTACCTGTTCGGACTGGGCGTCCTGCACAAACATTTCACCTTCGCCGGTACGCAGCCACGCTTCCCGGACGCCGAACTCCCGGCAGATGTCGCTGATCGTGCGGTCGCTGGGGGTTCTGGAGCCATTTTCAAGCATCCATAAATAATTACGGGAGAGATTGATTCTGTCCGCAAACTGTTCCTGCGTCAAGCCTTCGTGTTTTCGGACGGCTTCGATTCTTGCGTTCATTTTGTTCACCTCCTTTCTGTTCTCTTCAATTCGTATTATATTCCGTAAATCTAACTGTGTCAACATTTATTTTTGACCTTCTTCAAAATCCAGGCTTGAAAAATCTAACAGAGTGTGCTATATTGTTCTCACAAGGTTAGCAAATCAATGCCAACCAAGTCAACGAAAAGGAGGTGAAGAAGATGAAGAACAACATCCAGAAAGAAATCCAAGAGCGCCGCGAACACGCCGAGCGCTTAAAGAAAATCGCCCTCAAGCTGTTCGAGCAACTCAAGAGCGAAAAGATTGATTTTTCGGACGCGGAACGCATCGTCAGTATGCTGTCGGCATCCGTGAAATCGGAGCGGGACAATCGGATGCTTTAATCCATGCTGTACGGACTGAACAGTTCATCGTCCGTCAGTTCAATGAGTTCATCCAGACAGGCTCTGTACCAATGTGCCAGCGCGCAGGCCGCCTGTGCAGGATCATCCAGATCAAGATTCTGCGGATGCTCTCCACGCTGAAGCGCAATCTGCAGCTTATTGTTGGCATAAGCTAATGCCAGATTGTGCCGCACCTTATTTCCGTCATTCACAGCGCTCACCTCCCTTCCTGTTTTTATCTATTGTACCGCAGACGGGAGCGCCTCACAACCCACCCGATGATGGCCCGGCGGCACGGGCCGAAACCATTCCGGTGACGCCGCCGGGATGGTCGTGGGAGCCACCCACAGAAAGGAGTGCTGACTATGGCACGCAAGAACAATTCCCTGAACCCCGCTGTGTACGGTCTGACGCAGCAGGACGTGGATCGCGTGATCCGCATCCACTCCATGTGCAAGGACATGGACGAGGACGCATTCGAGCAGATGGAGACCGCTGCGGCATCCATCAATCTGGTGGCCAGTCTGAAGAATCTGAACAACCGCCCCGTGGCATGAAAGGAGGTGAACTACATGGACAACAACAAAAAGCCCAGCGAACCGCTGGAGACGGAACGCTGGACTTTGAAGAATGCCTCGACCGAACAGCTCGTTACAGAACTATCAAGTCGAGAAGGTGTGGCATCTTACCGTGTCGAGCCGTATCAGTTCAAGACAGTAACTGCCGAGGGACCTGCGCTTGTTTTTATCGTCACCGATTAAGCAATGCGGCTATACGGATACACGTTACGAATGTAAGCATGGAAATACTTACCGTGCGAGGAAGCAGCCATCAGCCCTTGATAGACACTTTCCGGCACGCCGGTGTATTCGTAAATGCGTCCGCCGTGGAATGCGATGCAAAGAATACCATTCTCATAGCCAACGCTTTCCAGATTCGACGAAGAAACGGGAATCATCCGCATAATTTTCACCTCCTTTCCGCTCAAGTATACCGCAGAAGGGAGCCACCCACAAGGAGGTACATATTCACCATGAACGACTTGACCACATTCACTAATCCCGAGTTCGGGCAGGTGCGCACCGTCGAGATCGACGGCACACCTTGGCTCGTCGGCAAGGACGTTGCCGTGGCGTTGGGATATAAGAATCCCGGCAAGGCCATCATTGCCCACGTCGATGAGGAAGACAAGCGGCTTGAGATGCTGCCGCAGGAGACAGATTCCCAAAATGGGAATGCGTCCCCCGCATCCAAGACCGCTCTTATCAACGAAAGCGGCCTGTACAGCCTGATCCTGAGCAGCAAGATGCCCAAGGCAAAGGCTTTCAAGCGCTGGGTGACCAGCGAGGTGCTGCCCGCCATCCGCAAAACAGGCGCTTACGAGAGCTTTCAGGCACAGCAGCACATCGAGCAGCTGGAAGCCACCAACACCCGGCTGAACGCCGCCATTCAGGCGGTGGGCACCGCAAAACAGCAGCTGGCCGACGTCATCAGCCTGCGCAACGACTTCATCGAGCACCGGGACAACTACAAAGCCCGGTACATGCAGGCCAAGACCGACTACAGCAGGATCTGCGACAGTCTGCGGCAGGCCGAAGGCCTTGTGGCCAAGGCACAAGCCGATCTGGACAGCCGCATCGACCAGCTGAGCATCGTGGCCTTTGGCCTGCCCGGCTTCGACGAGATCATGAACGCCGTCATCGGCACATTGCCCGCCAAGAAGGAGGGATAAAATGTTGAACACATCAACCATTCTCGGCACTTTCAAGCAGATCCCGTACTGGAAGCTGCGGGGACGGTTCCACAGCTGCGGGTTCCGGGATCAGGAGATTGCAAATGCAATCGGCATCGGAACTGACACAATGAGCAAGCGGATGAACGGGAAGCAGCCTTGGACAAGCACTGAGATCGCAGAAATTTGCAAGACGCTTGATATCCCGCAGGATGAAATCGGGGAGCTGTTCTTCCCTACTGTTGAGAAAGGAGAATCCGCATGAGCAAACCTTACACCCTTGCATCCGAGCGGGCCGACGCGCCCAACGGATGCGCATACGTAGCACCGACGTTCTGGAACAAGTGGTTCCGCTGGGATGGAAGCCGGGCATCCGGCTGCTATCAGCTGGGCGGGCAGGTCAAGGACGAAAACCACACCGGCCTGCAGGTTTTTGCAGATGGCGAATGGCACCCGGTCATTGGATGGACATTGGACAGCTGCGGCCCCGCAACTGACTATCAGGAGGTAGGAGCATGAAGCTTGAAAGTGAATACGTTCTGCGGTCTGCCGCTATTTTGGCGCATTCAGCGCTTGATGATGCCAGTGCTGTAAACTCTGCGCTTCAGTATGGCGGGACGCCCGACCAGATGGCTGCCGTAAAGAAAACTGCTCAGGCGGCCAATGATGCAATCGATCATGTGCAGAACCTTCTCTATATTTTAGCTGATTTGGAGGGCATATCCTTATGAGAATCAAATCCGGCGTGTGGTATTGGCTGGCCGTGGCCAGCGGGGCCGTGGGCCTGCTGTACGGCATGGGGCTTGAGGGCAGCTTCCAGACCGGCGACACCGTCTCGGACGGTGCGTTCATCACGGCCATGGTGCTGATCCTGCTGGCGGTATTCTTTGCCCGTCTGGGCTTTGCCGCCGAAGCACGTGAGAAGCGCCGCCGCAAGGTGCACCAGCAGCCCCGCAACACTGTGAAGAGCGGTAGGAAGGCGGGCTGACACCACCCATGAATAAAGGAAAGCACTTTACCCGCGTTTGTTTGGACTGCGGCAAGGTGATGGAAAATGTTGCTGGCAACCTGTGCTTTTGCGCTTCCTGCCGCAGAGAGCGCCACAACCAATATTGCAGGGATTACAGGGCGCATAATGAAAAACCTGCCCGCGTCATGTGGTACACCGTCTGGGACGCAAAGACCGGCAATCTGCTGGCATCCGGCACGTCCGAGATGTGTGCCCGGCGGCTGAGCTACAAGAGCGCGAACAGCTTTGCGTCTGCCGTCAGCCATGGGCTCAGCGGCAGCCATCGAACTTACAAGTACACATTTGCGCGGGAACGTATCGACCGCAGCGAGGTGGACAGCCTGCCGCCGGTACGCACTATACGAAAAAAGCCCGCCGGTGCGCCAACACCGACGAGCTGCAAGGGATGATGAGTTTGAACGACTTCATCACCCCGATGATATCACAAAATCGGAGGTTTTACAATGAAAGGAATTTTGATCGAACCGGGCAAAGAACCGGTAGTCACCACCCTGCCGGACACGCTGCAGGGCATCGAAGCACTGCTGCGGTGCCCCTGTGAGCAGAAAGTCCTGCCACGCACCCCGGCAGTGCTGGTGTACGGCATCATGGGCAGAGACCTGAACCGTATCTATCGCGGCCAGCATATCTACGGGCCCATCCTCTGCTACGGCTGGAAGGGCAACAACATCCAGCACATGAGCAAGGATGTGCAGGCCGAGATGCTGGATCGCCTCAAGGACACGGAGGTGCGGGTATGACGGACTACATCATCAGTTTCAAGCTTTCCAACGAGACGGTTTATGCCTGTTACCGCGGCCGTTTCTGGCGCTGGAACGGCAGCATTTGGAAAGAAAGCCACCTCATGACGCAGAAATTCGAGCGGGCCAAGGCAGCAGACAAGAAGCTGACCCCGCAGGAATTCCTGTCTAACGGCGCGGAGTTCGCCCCGTTGGATGAGTACGAAATCGACTGCGCAATGCTGGACGCGTTGGAAAATGCCAAGCCCTGCAAGAACGCCCCCATCGAACCGATGGAAGAACACCCTACCCCATCCACGCAGTGTTTGGATGCTGCCACTGCTGCGGAAAGTCAAACTGCGGCATCCCCGACAGCGCCGGAGGGGTCAAGCCCTACGACGGAGACGGCAGATGCTGCCAGCGGCTCCGATGCTCCGGGCAATGCAACCGGAAAGAATGCTGCACTATCCGCCACCTCCGGCAGCTCTTTGAGTAATCCCGCCGCGCCCACCTTTGACTTTGGTGCAGACGACCAGACAAACGCCCTGCTTTTGCAGGATGCGCAGACCTTCATCACCGGCAATATGGCCCGCATTATGGCCACAAAGCACGCCCACGATCTGACCGTAAACCACTATCAGGGCAGCTGGGGCAAGTGGTGCACCGCTGTCGGTATCAGCCGGGACACCGGTGACAACATGGTGAGAGTTGCCGAACAGTTCGGCAACATCCAGCTGGAAGGCAAGTCCATTCTGGACGTTCAGCCCCTGAAGCTGCTGTATGCAGCGGCCAAGCCAAGCACCCCGGAGGTGGTCAAGCAAGCCGTTTTTACCGGTGACATCACTACTTACAAAGAGTATCAGGAGCTTATGGCCCAACTCAAAGCCGAAAAAGAGCGCGCCGATGCTGCCGAGAAGTCCGCTCAGAACGCCCGCAAGGAAAATGCCTATTTCAAGGAGCTAGTGAAAAGCGCCGAAGCCCAGACCCACAAGGACGCGGAAAAGCGGGAAGAAGCAGAAAGCCGCTACGAATCCGCTCTTGCGGATATCAATGGTCTGAAAGAGCAGAACGCCCAGCTGAAAGAGCGCGCCGACTCTGCCGAAGCCCGGGAAGAAGAAGCATGGAAGATGCAGAGCAAGGCCGAAGCCCGGGCCAAAAATGCTGAGGGCCAGCTTTCCGGCTCCCGGCAGGTGGCCGAAGCGGCAAAGCTCCGGGCGGATAAGCTGCAGGAAGAAAATGCGGCCCTGAAAAAACAGCCCATCGCCGCCGTGGTGGACGAGGAAGAAGTGGAACGCCGGGCAAACCAGCGGGCCCATGACATCGCCGAGGACTTAGCCGCCGAGATGACCGCCGACCTGCAGGCGCGGCTGGAACAGGCCTCTTCCGGCAGCGAACAGGATGCCCGCGATGCCTACGACAGCATCATTCTGGCCGGCCGTTCCATTACCAGCATCGTTCAGTCCGCCAAAATGCAGTTCCGCAAACTGCCGAACGACCAGCGTGAGACCGCGATCAACCAGTTCGTTCACACACTCGCATCCGCTCAAGGGGAGGTATCCGCATGTCTGTAAAGATCACGGCTCTGGAAGCCGAAAACGTCAAACGCATCAAGGCCGTTGCACTCACGCCGTCGCCCACTGGCCTCACCATCGTGGGCGGCAACAACAATCAGGGCAAGACCAGCGTGCTGGACGCTCTGGCATGGGCCCTCGGCGGCGACCGTTTCCGCCCGGACGCTGCCCAGCGGGACGGGGCCGTGGCTCCGGCGCATCTGAAGGTCAAGCTTTCCAACGGTGTGGTGGTGGAACGCAAGGGCAAAAATGCCAGTCTGACCGTCACTGACCCCACCGGGCGGCGTAGCGGGCAGCAGTTGCTCAACGCCTTTGTGGAGCCGCTGGCGCTGGACTTGCCCCGCTTCATGGAAGCCACCGACAAGGAAAAGGCCGATATCCTGCTGCGGATCATCGGCATCAGCACTGAGCTGCACACCCGTGACATGGAGATCAAGGCCCTGTACGACAAGCGCACCTTCACCGGCCAGCTGGCCGCGCAGAAAAAGCACTTTGCCGAGGAGCTGATCTCCTACCCGGATGCACCGGAAAAGCCGGTCAGCGCGTCCGACCTCATCCGCCAGCAGCAGGAAATCCTTGCCCGCAACGGCGAGAATCAGCGCAAGCGCCAGCAGTTCCATGAGCTGGCCCGCCAGCGGGATGAAGCACTGGAAGAAATGCACCGTCTGGATGAGCGCATCGCCGAATTGACTGCACAGAGGGAAGAAGTAAGCAAGAAGCACACGCTGCTGTTCACGCAGGCCATGGATGCCAGTAAAACGGCGGAACAGCTGCAGGACGAATCCACTGCCGAACTGGAAGCATCCATCCGGGATATCGAGGAGACCAACCGCAAAGTCCGCGCCAATCTGGAAAAATCCCGCGCCGAGGACGAAGCCGCCCAGTATGACAGTGAATATAAGCGCCTGACCGAAGCCATCGCGCAGAAGCGGGCCGACCGTATGGCCCTGCTGAACGGTGCCGACCTGCCCCTGCCGGGCCTTGGCGTAGAGGACGGTGCCCTTACTTATAACGGTAAGCACTGGCGGGACATGTCCGGCAGCGACCAGCTGCGGGTGGCCGCTGCCATCGTACGCCGCCTGAACCCGGATTGCGGTTTCGTGCTGCTGGACAAGCTGGAACAGATGGACATGACCACCCTGCAGGAGTTTTCCGCATGGCTGGAAGCAGAGCACCTGCAGGCCATTGCCACCCGGGTCTCCACTGGCAGCGAGTGCCAGATCATCATTGAGGACGGCATGGTGAAGGATGCCGAAACCACCCTGCCGCCCGTCACCGAAAAGCCCCAGCAGAAAAGCTGGACGAAAGGAGCGTTCTAAATGAGCAAGTATGCAGTCACTGCCGGGGTGCAGGATTCCCCGGTCAAGACCGTGCTGTACGGTCCGGAGGGCATCGGCAAAAGCACCTTTGCATCCCATTTCCCGAATCCTGTTTTCATCGATACCGAGGGCGGCACCAAGCGGCTGAACGTCAAGCGCCTGCCCCAGCCCACCAGCTGGGCCATGCTGCTGGATGAGGTGGCCGAGGTACGCAAGGGCAGTGTCCCCTGCGGCACGCTGGTCATTGATACCGCCGACTGGGCTGAACGCCTGTGCATTCAGGCCGTGTGTGCCAAAGCCAAGGTGAACGGCATCGAAGATTTCGGCTACGGCAAAGGCTACACCTATGTTAAGGAAGAGTTCGGCAAGCTGCTGGACGCGCTGGAAGAGGTGCTGCAGGCCGGGCACAACGTGGTGGTGCTGGCCCATGCCGCTATTACCAAATTTGAGCAGCCGGATGCCGTGGGCAACTACGACCGCTGGAGCATGAAAACTTCCAAACAGGTGGCCCCGCTGCTGCGCGAGTGGTGCGATATGCTGCTGTTTGCCAACTACAAGACCGTTGTGGAAAAGGTGGGCGACGGCAAGAACGCCAAGAGCAAGGCCAGCGGCGGCAGGCGTGTACTGTACACCGCGCATCACCCCTGCTGGGATGCAAAAAACCGCTTTGACCTGCCGGAGGAAGTACCCTTTGACTATGCCAGCATTGCCGCCTGCATCCCCGGCGCAATGTCTGCACAGGCACTGAAACCGGAACCGCAGCCGCGTTCCCAGCCGGAAGCCGACATCCTGCCCAGCCCGCAGCAGGAAGCAAAGCCGGTGGCTCAGCCGCAGCCCGCACCGCTGCAGGAAAGCTCCGAGAAAAATGTTCTGCTCAGTCTGGGCGTGCCGGAAAAGCTGGCCGCTCTGATGAGCGCCAACAAGGTCAGCTGTGAAGAGCTGCAGGGCGTTGTGGGCAAACGGGGCTATTTCCCGGAGGATATGCCCATCAAGGACTACCCCGCTGACTTTGTGGAAGGCTGTCTGATCGCCGCATGGCCGCAGGTGTTCCAGATGGTGCTGGACAACCGTGATATCCCGTTTTAAGGAGCCAACCCTCTCACCGGGCCCGTCCGCCCTGCGGCGGCGCGGCCCCGGAGCTCCCCCGAAGGGGGAGCCAAGAATCAAGGAATCATTATAAAGGAGATATATTATGAACGACATGAATACCACCGACCGTACCCTGAGCTGGGACGACGAATTTACCAACGAGCAGCAGGAGTTCGTGCTCCTGCCCGAGGGCGAGTATGCCTTTGAGGTCACCGGCATGGAGCGTGCCCGCTTTGAGGGCAGCGCAAAGCTCCCGCCCTGCTCCATGGCAAAGCTGACCCTGAAGATCTTCGGCGGGGCCAAGGGCGACACCACCGTGACCCACCGCCTGTATCTCCACACCAAAACGCAGGGCCTGCTGGGCGCTTTCTTTGAGAGCATCGGTCAGTGCAAGCGCGGCGAGACCTTCCGCCCCCGCTGGAACGAGGTCGTGGGTGCCAAAGGCATCTGCAAACTGGGTGTCCACGAGTACACCAGGCAGAGCGGCCCCCACGCGGGTGAGACCGGCCAGAGCAACGAGGTGGCGCGCTTCCTGCCGCCGCCGGAACCCAAGGCCGCACCCACTCAGGGCTGGACGCAGGGGGCATTCTGATGGGGCAGGAACTGAGACCCTACCAGCAGCAGGCCCGCGACCACATTCATGCCGAGTGGGAGAACGGCCACACCCGCACCCTGTTGGTGCTACCTACCGGCACCGGCAAGACCATCGTGTTTGCATCGGTAGCTGCCGATCAGGTGCGCGCCGGTGACCGGGTGCTCATTCTGGCCCATCGCGGTGAGCTGCTGGAACAGGCAGCGGACAAGCTGCAGCGTTCCACCGGCCTTGTCAGCGCGGTGGAAAAGGCAGATGCCACCTGTCTGAATACATGGTTCCGCGTTGTCGTGGGCAGCGTGCAGACCCTGCAGCGCACCGCCCGGCTGGAACGCTTTCCTCATGATTACTTTGGCACTATCATCATCGACGAAGCGCACCACGCCATCACCGACGGCTACCGCCGCATCCTGGACTATTTCGGGGATGCAAAGGTGCTGGGTGTGACCGCCACACCGGACCGCGGCGACATGCGCAATCTGGGCGAGGTGTTCGACAGCCTTGCCTTTGAGTATAAGCTGACCGATGCCATCAAGGAGGGTTATCTGTGCAGGATCATGGCCCAGACCATCCCCCTGAAGCTGGACATTTCTTCTGTCACCATGAGCGGCGGGGACTACGCCGTGGGAGACCTCGGCACGGCGCTGGACCCCTATCTGGAACAGATCGCCGCCGAGATGGCCCAGCGCTGCAAAGGCCGCAAAACGGTGGTGTTCCTGCCCCTCATCAAGACCAGCCAGAAATTCCGCGACCTGCTGAACTCCCATGGATTCCGTGCCGCCGAGGTCAACGGCCAGAGCACCGACCGCAAGGAAGTGCTGGCCGATTTCGATGCAGGCAAATACAACGTGCTGTGTAACTCCATGCTGCTCACCGAGGGCTGGGACTGCCCCAGCGTGGACTGCGTTGTGGTACTGCGGCCCACCAAGGTGCGCAGCCTGTACAGTCAGATGGTAGGGCGCGGCACCCGGCTCTCCCCGGGCAAGAGCGATCTGCTTTTGCTGGATTTTTTGTGGATGACCGACAAGCACGAGCTCTGCCGCCCGGCGGATCTGGTCTGTGAGGATCGCGCCGTGGCCCGGCAGATGACCGAAAATCTGGCCCAGACCGGATGCCCGGAGGACATCGAGGAAGCAGCCGTGCAGGCCAGCGAGGACGTGGTGGCCCAGCGGGAAGAAGCACTTGCAAAACAGCTGGAAGAACAGCGCCGCAAAAAAGCCCGTCTCGTGGACCCGCTGCAGTACGAAATGAGCATTCAGGCTGAAGACCTTGCCGGATATGTGCCGGCCTTTGGCTGGGAAGCAGGCCCGCCCACCGAACAGCAGGCCGCCGCGCTGGAAAAGCTTGGCATCCTGCCGGACGCGGTGGAATCCGCAGGCAAGGCTTCCCTGCTGCTGGACCGGTTGAACAAGCGCCGCGCTGAAGGCTTGACCACACCCAAGCAGATCCGCGTGCTGGAACGTTACGGTTTCCAGAGCGTGGGCACATGGAGCTTCGATGCAGCCAAACACATGATCGACCGCATTGCGGCAGGCGGCTGGCGCGGCGTGCCCAAGGGCGTGAACCCAAAGACTTACACTCCTGCACAGGAGCCGCCCACATCAGACATTGACTTCGGATGGTAACGCGAATGGAACATGAAAATGAACTCAAGGAAGCATTGGACTTCGTATCCCCGTCCGCCCTGACCTATGACGAATGGCTCATGGTGGGCATGGCACTGAAGGATGCTGGTCTGCCCGTTACCATCTGGGAACAGTGGAGCACACGCGATGCGGGCCGCTATCATAAGGGCGAGTGCGTCAGGAAATGGGAAAGCTTTCACGGCGGCGGGGCCAGCCCCGTCACCGCAAGCAGCATTTTCCAACTGGCCTACTCCCACGGATGGAGCGGCCCCGCAGGCCACGCTCTGGACTGGAACGATGATATTTCTGCCGGCACCAGCACACAAAACGAAGGCCGCGTGGTAGACCCGCGCTGGGTGGAAGCCCACGAGCTGACTTTGCCCGCAGAGTGGCACCCCGCCGACCAGCTCAAGCGCTACCTGCAAGCCCTGTTTGAGCCGGATGAATATGTGGCCTATGTGACCGAAAGCTTTATGGCCGCCGACCGCCGCCGCCCTGCAAAAGGCAGCTGGACCCGCACCGCAGGGCAGCTCATCACCGAGCTGGATGCCTGCGGCGGCGACCTCGGCAAGGTGGTGGGCGACTGTGATCCTGAAGTAGGTGCATGGATCTGCTTCAACCCTGTGGACGGCACCGGACGCAAGGATGCCAATATTACTGCCTACCGCTACGCCCTCGTGGAGTGTGACAACATGGAACTGGGCAAGCAGCAGGCCATCATCAAGCAGCTGGAACTGCCCTGTGCGGCGCTGGTCTACTCCGGCGGCAAGAGCGTCCACGCCATCGTGAAGGTGGATGCCCCGGACTACGCCGAGTACCGCAGGCGGGTGGATTATCTCTATTCCGCCTGCCAGAAAAACGGCCTGACCATCGACCAGCAGAACCGCAACCCTTCCCGCCTTTCCCGGATGCCCGGCATCCCGCGCGGGGACAAGAAACAGGTGCTGCTTGAGACCAACATCGGCAAAAGCTGCTGGGACGAATGGCGGGACTGGCTGGAAGCCGAGACCGACGAGCTGCCGGACACCGAGAACCTTGCCGCCGACTGGGCCAGCCTGCCGCCGCTGGCCGACCCGCTCATCTTCGGGGTGCTGCGCAAGGGGCACAAGATGCTGCTGGCAGGCCCCAGCAAGGCCGGCAAGAGCTTCGCCCTCATCGAGCTGTGCATCGCCATCGCCGAGGGCGGGTCGTGGCTGGGGCAGTTCAGCTGTGCGCAGGGCAAGGTGCTGTACATCAATCTGGAGCTTGACCGGGCATCCTGTCTGCACCGCTTCAAAGACGTTTACACCGCCCTCGGCCTTGCGCCGGAGAACCTTGCAAACATCGACATCTGGAACCTGCGCGGCGCGTCCGTGCCCATGGACAAGCTGGCCCCCAAACTCATCCGCCGGGCAAAGAAAAAAGGGTACACTGCCGTCATCCTCGACCCCATCTATAAAGTCATCACCGGCGACGAGAACAGCGCCGACCAGATGGCAAAGTTCTGCAACCAGTTCGACCTGGTCTGCCGGGAGCTGGACTGCGCCGTCATCTACTGCCATCACCACAGCAAAGGTGCCCAAGGCGGCAAGCGCAGCATGGACCGTGCATCCGGCTCCGGCGTGTTCGCCCGCGACCCGGATGCCATGCTGGACATGACCGAGCTCACCCCCACCGATGCCATCCGGGAGCAGCTGCATAACAAAGCAGCCTGCCGCGTAATCAAGGCCATGTTGGACAAACGCGGTCATGCGGATGCCTACGGCTTGGATGATACCCTCAGCCGCCACCGGATGCTGACCATCGCAAAGGAAAAACTGGGCCTTGCAGATCTGCGGGCCATCGATGCCGAGGTCGCGGCTGCCGAGAAAAAGGCAGACGGCATGACCGCATGGCGCATCGAGGGCACCCTGCGCGAGTTTGCCCGCTTCGACCCGGTGAACCTCTGGTTCGACTACCCTGTGCACAAGCCGGACAGCGGCCTGCTGGAGGACCTGCAGCCGGACAGCGATTTCAAAACGCTGGGCAGCCGCGGTGCATCCAAGCGCTGGGGCGATAAAGTCAAAGTGACCAAGGACAAAAAGGCCGAGCTGGACACCGCCTTTGAAGCCTGCATGATGGACGGCGAAGTTACCGTCTATGCGCTGGCCGAGTACATGGACCTGAAGCCCCGCACCATCAAGACGCGGCTGAAAGATGACGGACGGTTCTGGATCGATGGCGAGAAAGTGGGACGCAAGGAACCCGGCAGCGCAGGTTAAACATTTTGTAATAGCTTCAATTACAGCTTGTTGTAAAAATGCAGAAATAGCCGCTATTTTGCACGACAGGAAAAACTGCAATTTTGCAGTTATAGCCGCTATGACTGCAGATTTTGCAGTGCAAAATAGCCTATATATAATAGCTAAAACTGCAACTGCAATTGTGATGGGGCATCCCGAAGGATGGGGCGTACACAGCCCCCATCCATTCGGGGAACCCTCCCCATCACGTTGGCGCTAAAACCTGAAAAAAAGAAAAACGAGGTGAACCCCATGTACATGCAATTCTTTATCCCCATGCAGCCGCCCACCACCACCCACAACGCAAAGCAGCTGCACGCCTACATGAAGGGCGGGCAGCCGCACGCGGTGCTCCACGACAGCCCGGAACTGAAACAGACCCGTGCCAAGCTCCACGCCCATCTGGCACCCCACGCGCCGGAAAAGCCCATCCCCGCAGGCCGTCCGGTGCGTCTGCTGGTCAAGTGGTGCTTCCCTGCCGAGGGCCGCAAAAACGGCAGCTGGCGCACCACAAAGCCGGACACCGATAATCTGGAAAAGGCCCTCAAGGACGAAATGACCCGCCTGCACTTCTGGGCCGACGACGCGCAGGTGTGCAGCGAGATCGTGGAAAAATTCTGGTCGGACCCCTGCGGCGTGTTCGTCCGGGTGGAGGAACTGTAATGACCTACGAAGAGAAAAAGGCATGGCTCTGGCGGTACCGGACGGCAAAGCGGTTCGAGCTGCTCAAACTGGACGAGCTGGCCACGCTGCAGACCGATGCCACCCACACCACCCAGCGCTTTTCCCCTGTGCCGGGCGGCAGCGGCGACGGACAGGCTCTGCCCCGCAGTGTGGAACGCATCGACGAGGCCCGCCGGGCCGCTGAGGCGCAGTCTGCCGTGTGCGATGCCATCCGGGCCGAGATCATGGAGGTGTTCAGCCAGCTGGACGATGAGGTGGATTTCATGATCCTGTTCCGGCGGTACATCCTGCTGGAGGACTGGCCGGACATCGCGATCAACATCCGCAGTTCCCGCAGCCAGATGTTCCAGCGCCACAGCGCGGCCATAAAAAGACTGAATATCAAAAGTCCGGACTGAACCGGAGCGAACCGGACTTGATAATACTGTCAACCCCTGCTAAAATTTAAAATGCCGAAGCCCGCAGGAAAGACTTACTCCCTTCATCCCTGCGGGCTTTGTGCTGCCTGGCTGACACAGAGGATCACCTTTCCCGACCAACAGCCTGAATGTACCAGCCGGGCGTTTTTTTGAATATCCTGCCGTTCGGATCTTCCGGGCGGCTTTTTGATTTTACGGCAAGAGAGGTGGTGACGTGGCCAACGAAGAAAATCTCATCCCGTTCAACGAACGAACGGAGAGCGAACAGAGACAGATCGCCCAGAAGGGCGGCATTGCTTCCGGTGCGGCCCGCCGCCGCAAGCGCAGCATGAAGGAAGCCGCCGACTACTACCTGAGCCTGCCGGAGACCGACCGCCGCCGGGTGAATGCCCTGCTGCGGGATGAGGTGGACAATGAGGACATCGACAATCAGATGTCGGTGGTCATGGGCATTACTGAAGCCGCCAAGCGCGGTGATGCCCGTGCCGCCGGGGTGCTGCTGAAGATGCTGGGCGAGGAGACTGTGCAGGAGAATCCGGCAGCGGATGCACTGGAAGCTGCCCGTAAGCTGCTGGGAGGTGTGGACAGTGCCATTGACTGAGTTTCAGCAGGAGTTCCTTCGCAATTGCTCCCACCGCTGGAACGTCAAGACTGGGGCCACCCGCTCCGGCAAGACCTATCTGGACTGCGCTGTTACCATCCCCAAGCGCATCTGCGCGGCCCGGGACGAGGGCCTTTGCGTCATGCTGGGCAACACCCTCGGCACGCTGGAGCGCAACGTGCTGGAGCCCATGCGGGCCCTCTGGGGTCCGGAGCTTGTGGGCGTGGTGCGCACCTCGGCGTCCGGCAACATCGTGCAGCTGTTCGGCCGCAAGGTGTACGTGCTGGGTGCCGACAACAAAAAGCACATTGCCCGCATTCAGGGTGCAGCCTTCGAGTACGCCTATGGGGACGAGATCACCACATGGGACGAGGGCGTGTTCCAGATGCTCAAGAGCCGTCTGTCCTGTCCACACAGCCATTTTGACGGCACCTGCAACCCGGATAATCCACAGCACTGGTTCAAGCAGTTTCTGGACAGCGACGCGGACATCTACTGTCAGGCCTACACCATCGACGACAACCCCACTCTGCCGCCGGAGTTCGTGGCTCAGCTGAAAAAGGAGTACGCGGGCACGGTCTACTATAACCGTTTCATCCTCGGCCAGTGGGCTGCAGCGGGCGGCATCATCTACCGGCCCTTTGCGGACAGCATTGCCGCCGGGGATGGGCGTTTCCTCTGGCCTGCGGACAAGCCCTGCCGCCCGTGGCGCATCCACATCGGGGTGGACTTCGGCGGCAACGGCTCCCGGCACGCTTTTGTTGCTGCCGGCATCCTGCCCTACTACGCGGGGGTCGTGGGGCTGGCATCCGCCCGCATCGACCCGAAGGATCAGGATGCAGACTTCCTCGCCGCGCAGCTGATCGATTTCTGCACCGCCGTGTTCGCGCGGTACGGCGAGATCCACTATATTTTCTGCGACAGCGCCGAACAGACGCTGATCAACCACATTCGCACCCGGCTGCGTGCCTCCCACCTGAGCTGGCTGGCCGACCGGGTGCAGAACAGTGCCAAAATCCAGATCATCGACCGCATCCGCCTGACATCCATCCTGATGGGTGGCGGGCGCTTTTGGTATCTGCCGGAGGCTGCCACCCTGCGGGACGCCCTTGCCAGCGCCCTGTGGAGCCAGAAGCACCCCGGCGTGGATGAACGTCTGGACGACGGCACCACCGACATTGACACCCTCGATGCCTTCGAGTACACCATCGAACGCGATTACAGGAGACTGACTGCAAGATGAACGTTGCCGCTTTTATTGAATACCTGAACAAAACCAGAAATCTGCGGCTGGATGCAGACTACTACGGCAATATCGAAATCTGGCGGCAGTGGTGGAAGGGCGACGTGCCCGACATCCACGACCAGAAAGAGGACGCCCCGGACGGCAGCGTCATTTCGCGGCGTCTGGCTTCCCTGCGGATGCCGAAGCACGTCTGCGAGGACTGGGCAAACCTGCTGCTCAACGACAAGACCACTCTCCAGATCGGCGATGCATCCACCTCTGCCTATCTGCTGGGCAGCGATGAACAGCAGACCGGGGGCCTTTTGCGGCAGCTGCATTTCTGGGAGAACGCAAACCGGCTGGTGGAGCAGGCCTACTGGTCGGGCACCGGCGCTTTTGTGATGAGCGTGGAGAACCTGACGGTGGATGCCTCCGGCAACGCTCTGCCTTCGCCGCAGGGGAGCATCCGGCTGGACTACGACCCAGCCTGCTGCATCCTGCCCATCAGCGTGGAGCGCGGCGTTGTGACCGAAGCGGCCTTTGTGTCCGAGTGCATGATGGGCGGCAAGCCTGCCGTCTACCTGCAGACCCACACGGTCAGGAACGGCAGCCGCACCATCACCAACGAATGGTTTGAGGTGACGGACGATATCTCCGGCACGCCGAAATTCGCGAAGGCCAAGACCCCGCCGGGCATGGTGGAGAGCATCACGGTCAGCGGCTCACCGGCATGGTTCAGCCTGTTCAGCCCGGCGGCTGCCAAGAACATCGACGGCGGCATGGGGCTGGGCATGAGCATCTTCTCCGAGGCGCTGGACGCGGCACAGATGGTGGACTACGCCTTCGACAACTACCGGCAGGACATCCGCCTCGGCGGCAAGAAGATCTTCTATGACCGCTCCCTGTGCCGCAAGTGGGTGGACAAGGAAGGCACCGAGCACGCCGTGCCGCCGGATGCCGTCCACCGGCAGGTCTTCTACGAGCTGCCCACGCCGGAAGGCGGCATCGACCAGCCCGCTGCATGGCGGGAGTATAACCCCGACCTGCGCACCGCTTCCAACCATCAGGCGGTGCAGGACGCGCTGGACATGATGAGCTTCAAGTGCAAACTGGGCTGCCACCGCTATAAGTTCGATCAGGGCACCGTGACCACCGCCACCGAGTACACCGGCAGCCGTCAGGATCTGGTGCAGAACGCCAACAAGAACCAGATCCCCATTGAAACGGCGCTGATCGGCATTCTGCGGGCCATCCTGTGGGCGGCAAAGAACCTGCTGGGCGCACCGGTGGACCCGGACACCAGCATTTCCGTCAACTGGGACGACAGCTACATCGTCAGCGAGCAGGAACGCACAAACCAGCTGCGGGAGGACGCCATTGCGGGCCTTGTGCCCCGCTGCCGGTATCTCGCTGCCCGGTACAGCCTGAGCGAGGACGAGGCCCACCAGTGGACAGCAGAAGCCAAGGCAGACAGCCACACTGACGAAGCCCTCACCTTCGGGGGTGCCTGATGCTGCCGCCGAGCTATCTCGACCAGATGCCGGATGCCTTTGTGCAGCTCTGGCAGCAGGTCGAAGAGCAGATCCTGCAGGACGTTGCCCGGCGCATCGGCAAGATGGACAAAGTGACTGCTGCTGCAAACTGGCAGCTGTGGCGCTACCAGCAGACCGAAGCGCTGCGCAATGATGTGGTCAAGCTGCTGGCAAAGTACAGCGGCAAGAGCGAAACGGCCATCCGCAAGCTGCTTTTGCAGGCCGCCACCGAAGCCATGGAGCGGGAAGATGCGATCTATTACCACTACGACATGGAGCCGACCCCCTTTGAAGAGAGCGCCGCCCTGAACAATTTGCTGGATGCCGGTGCGCGGCAGACTTGCGGCACGTGGCAGAACATCACCGCCACCACGGCAAACACCGTCACAGGGGCCTTTGAACGCACACTGGACGCTGCATGGCTCAAAGTGAGCACCGGTGCCTTCGACTACAAAACCGCCGTCAAGCAGGCCGTGGACAGCCTTGCAGACGAAATGCCCATGGTCACATACCCCAGCGGGCATAAGGACAGCATCGAGGTGGCCGCGCGGCGTGCCGTGCTCACCGGTGTGAACCAGACGACTGGCAAGCTGCAGGTGGCCCGCGCCGACGAGATGGGCGTGGCGTTCTTCGAGACCACCGCCCACGGCGGGGCACGACCTTCTCATGCAGAGTGGCAGGGACGGCGCTTCCACCGGGGCGGCGCGGTGGACTACAAGGGCAGGCACTACCCGGATTTTGAAGCTGCCACCGGCTATGGTACCGGCGCAGGCCTTTGCGGCTGGAACTGCCGCCACACCTTTTTCGCGGTGTTCCCAGAACTTGGCGACCCGCCCCAATGGACACAGGAACAGCTGCAGGAGCTGAACGCCCGGAATATCGAGTACAACGGCAAAAAGTACACCGCCTACGAGATATCCCAGATGCAGCGTGCCCGGGAGCGGAACGTCCGCCGCTGGAAAAAGCGGTATCTGGCCGAGGATGCTGCCGGGCTGGACGCCACCGACAGCGCTGTGCGCCTGAAAGCGGCCCGCCAGAGCCTTGCAGAGTTTGCACAGGCCACCGGTGGCCGTGTGGACAGCGCCCGTGTCAGCGTGCCGAAGTTCGGCAGGAGCGAAGCCAGTAGGGCAAGTGCAAAATCTCAGGCGCATCACACCGACTGGCTCAAGTCTATCAATGCGCAGAGTACCAGCCTGAATACCGTTGCAAAATATTATGATGCACGGTATAATAATACCGAAGAATATCGGTTGCTGATGCAATATGCCAACAGCGTAAAAAGAGGCTGGCTTTCGCCGCTTGCAGGTTTTGACCTGTACAAGAGTACGCACGAGCGCATCCAGACCGAGCTTGTGGGCAAGACTACTGCGGATGGTACTGTTATTACTGGACATACCGCCCATTTCATGGAGCGTATATTCGGCACATTGGTCGACCCCGATAAGTTAAAATATGACCTTAAAATCATCCGGCGAAGCGGTGTTGGCTATGAAGCCATGCGTGATACCGTTTTGAATCCTGAGCGCATCAACCCTGTAAAAACGGATTCAAGAGGAAAGCGAAGCGTGCGCCTTATTGGCAAAGCGATCGTCACGATAAACCCAGACACGGGACAGCTGATTCAGCTGAATCCAAGGAGTGAGCAAAAATGACCTTTTGTTTTGAAGATTTAGATACTGATTCCAAGGAGTTTTTGAAGAAGCATGTTCCCAGCGCTGTAAACTGCAGGAGTCTGGACGAGCTTCTTTTGGAGCTTGATGATTTCATCACATCGACCTTTGACGAAAATGACGAGCCGACAGCTCTTTCTCGTGAGGGCGAAGCAGTGTACGACAGAATCTACTGTTGCACGCCGTAATTCATAACATCAACTGAACCACGATGCACACGCACCGTGGTTTTCTTTTACCCATTTTTCAGGAGGTACACTATGGTTACTACGGTTCTTGTTGTTTTGATGATCCTTGCCCTGCTTGAGATCGTTCTGCTGAACGGTGCCCGGCTGTTCTTCATGATCGTATCTGCCATTCAGAACGCGCAGGACGACAAATACACGCCGCACCCGCACCCCAAAAAGTAACACCGGATAAAACACCCCTGTTTTAGTCGATATCAAGCACGATGCAGTTTGCACCGTGCTTTTTTCATGCCGTTTTAGCTCATGTCGGAAGAGCGCCGGTCTCCAAAACCGGAAGCGGCAGGTTCGAGCCCTGCAAACGGTGCCATGCGGCGGGCGGCGCGTACCCCGCCCAAGACCGAATACTGACAGAGAACAGTGTAAAAAACTGAGGTCTCACACACGAAAGGAGTTTCCACCATGAAGCGTGAAGACGTGAAGAACAAGATCCCCGGCATCACCGACGAGCAGCTCAACTGGATCATGCAGGAGAACGGCGCAGACATCAACCGGGAGAAGTCTGCCGCCACGGCTCTGCAGGCCCAGCTGGACAACGCAAACGCCCAGCTCAAGACCGCACAGGACGGCCTGAAAGCCTTTGACGGCGTGGACGTGGCAGGCCTGCAGGAGCAGGTCACCAAGCTGAAGGCCGACATGAAGGCGCAGGCCGAGGGCTTTGCCTTTGATAACGCCCTGAATGCCGCCATCATGAGCAAGAAGGGCCGCAGCGTCAAGGCAGTGCGTGCTTTGCTGGATCTGGACGCCCTGAAGGGCTCTGCCGACCGCAGCACCGACATTGCCAAGGCGCTGGACGAAGCCGCCAAGGCGAACCCGTGGGCGTTCGGCGAGGACGGCGCAGCCGGTGTGGCTGTGGTCTCCACCGGTGCCGAGCACGGTGCCCCTCCTGCCAACGACAGCGATGGTGTGGAAGCCGCTTTCAAATCCCTGAACCCTGAACTGAACCTGTAACAACGAAAGGAGATTTCTATGGCACATGCAAGTCAGGAGCGTTACTCCGCTCTGGTGGATGCAAAGCTGCGTGCGACTCTGGTCACCCGCGACAATACCATCTTCAACAACCGCTATGAGGGCAGCCCCAAGGCCGGTAAGGTCAAGATCCCTGTCCGCGACACCGAGGTGGCCGTCAAGGCCTACGACAAGGCAAACGGCGTGGATGCCGATGCCGGCACCACCACCTATCTGGATCTGGACATCGACAACGACGAGGCCGTGAACGAGATCATCGACGGCTTTGACGCTGCATCCGTGCCCGACGACATCACCGCCGAGCGTCTGGACAGCGCAGGCTACTCCATGGCTCTGTCCATCGACAAGAAGTCCATCGAGGCGCTGCAGGGCGCTGAGGGTGCCAACATCAGCGCCACCAAGACCGCCTGCACCGTTTCCACCGCCTACAAGGAGGCTCTGGCTGCAAAGCGCACCCTGAGCCGCAACGGCGTGCCGCAGGCCGGCCGCTGGATGATCGTCAGCCCCGAGTATCTGGAGATCCTCATGCAGGACGACCGCTTCATCAAGCAGGGCGATCTGTCCCAGCAGCTGGTGCAGACCGGCGCAGTGGGTCAGATCGCGGGCTTTGCGGTGTACGAGTCCAACAACATGGATTTCGAGAACACCACCCGCGTGGCCAGCAAGAAAACCACCACCGAGTTCATCTGCGGCCACCCCAACTGGTGCCACCGCGTCATGGAGTGGCAGACCCCGGTGCACCTGCAGGATCTGGGCGGCTCCGGCAAGTACATCGGCGCATCCGCTGTGCAGGGGCGCAAGGTGTACGGCATCAAGGTGTCCAAGCCCAAGACCCTGTACATCAAGCGCATCGAGGCGTAAGGCCATGCTCTACTGCACCTATGACCAGTATGCGGCGGCGGGCGGCACGGTGCCGGAAACGGCGTTCGGCGTGCTGTGCAGCCGGGCTTCCCGCATGATCGATGCCGCCACCTTTGGCCGGGCGGAACACCACGCCGCAGGGTGCGAGGCCTGCCGGGAAGCATTGGCGGACGCCTGCGCCCAGATCGTCGGCCTGCTGGCCGCTGCGTCTGCGGCGGGCGCTGTGCCGGGCGCTGCCAGCGTCTCCAACGACGGCTACAGCGTCACCTTTGGCAGCAATGCCAGTGTGACCGCGGCCACCCGGCAGGAAGCCTATGAGATCATCCGCACCGCGCTGGGCAGTGACCCGCACGATTTGCTGTACAGGGGGATTTTGTGATGCAGACAGCCATTACTGTGGTGAACCTCATCCACGACACTGCCACCGAGACCGACAGGCCGGTGTGCTGGGTGTTCCCGGGGTGCAGCTGGCGGGAATGCCGCTCCACCTCCGGCTCCGGCACCGCCAAGGACCCGGAGCGCACCACCCACATCCGCATCCCGGCCAGCGTGTGCACGGCGGACTATCTGCCCTATGCCCAGTGGGCGGCGCTGTCTGCGGCGGAAAAGGCCAAGCACTGGACCCTGAAACGCGGCTGGAAGCTGGTGCAGGGCGCGGTGGCTGCCTTGACCGCCGAAGAGTACGCCCACCTCGAAAAAACGCACCAGTGCTGCACAGCGGCGGCTGTCTCGGACGACCGGGAACCGCTGCTGCCGCACTGGCACGTGGAAGGGAGCTGAGAACATGAGCGAGATCATTCCCTTTGGCCCCGCTGCGCCGTCGGCCAAACCGGTCTTTGAGCCGCCTGATGGTTGGAAATACCGGACAGACGGCGTGCAGATGGAGTTGAAATGGCGGCCGGATTTTGGAGCCGAAAAGACTGCCGCCCTGCAAAAGGCACAATATGCCCTTGCACAGGAAGCTGCCAAGCTGATTGACAGCTATGTGCCGTTCGATACCGGCACGCTGAAGAACAGCGTCAATCTTGCCAGCAAGTACGACGAGGGCTTGCTGGTCTATAACACGCCCTACGCCCGCAGGCAGTATTACCTGCACGAACAGGGCACTTGCCTGCATGGCGAGACCGGCCTGCGCGGCTCTTACTGGGGCCAGCGGGCACTGGCAGATATCGGTGCGCACCTTGCTCTTTACGGCGCGCGTGCCGTCACGACATTCTGGGGAGGGATGGGAAACTTATGAGCGAGACCATAAAGCCCACCATTGCCGCCCTGCGGGCATGGCTCAAGACCTGCCCGCTGATTGCCGACGAGCAGGAAGCCACCGGTGCGGCCTTCCGCATTGCCGGACTGGAAGAAGAATCCACCGCCTTTTCCATCGAGGACAGCCCCGGTGACCCCATCATCACCGAGTACATCTCCGGTTGGGAAATGGCGAAGAATTACCTCTTTCTGTCCAGACGGGAGTACAGCGAGGTGGATGCCGTCAACATCCAGAACAGCGGCTTTTTCGAGCAGCTTACCGAGTGGGTCATGCGGCAAGATGCCCGGCACAACCTGCCCGACCTCTCGGCCTGCGGCGGGGGCAAGACCCCTACCGGCATTGCCGTGACGAACAGCGGCTACATCGTCACAAACAGCGCGGGCAGCTGTAAGATGCAGCTGCAAATGCGCCTGACCTACTACATGCCAAAATGAAAGGAGTTTTGATATGACTGTATCCGAAGCCATTACCAAGTCCGGCCTGACGCCCAGCGCCAGCTACACCGGCATTGAGACGGCGAACGATTTTGTGCTGGCGTTCCAGATCGATAGCACCCAGACCAAGGAAAGCCAGTGGATCGTCTGCGCCGACCATGTGAAGGAGCATTCCGGCTCCCTGAACGCCACCACCGAGGATGCTCAGTACATCCGTACCGGCAACGTCACCGAAAAGACCGGCACCCAGCGCACCCTTGCCGTCAACGGCGACCGCTGCGTGGGCGATGCTTTTCAGGATTTTGTGCTGAGCCACAAGATCGTGTACGGCACCGGCAGCGATATCATTGTGCCCTACATCTACTTCAGCCTGCGCACCGGCAAGGGCGAGAAAGGCAGCGCTGCCATCATCGTCACCAGCGACGTGGGCGGTGCAGCCGGTTCCAAGGCCACCTTTGCCTGCGACGTGAAGGCCGTCGGCACGCCGGACGAGTTTGACTACAACCCCGCCACCCAGTCCGCTGAGCCTGCAAAGGCCGTCAAGGGCTGATTTTTTCAAACACAGTCCCCGCTCCGCACCGGAACGGGGATTTTTTATGCCGTGAAACAGTAAAAGAAGCTGGTGCAAATCCGGCACACGGCCCAAGAAAGGAGCCAGAACATGGTTATTTGTGGACAGGAATTTGAATTTTCCCTGATGAACGCCAACGACCTTGACCGCTTTGAGGACGCCAACGAGCAGATGCAGCGCCGGAGCGCCGAGGAGACGGAGCATTTCCATCGCGGCGGTGTCCGTCTTGGCGACCATGCACGTGCACAGGCACGCATTGCCATGGACTGCATCGACGAGATTCTCGGTGCAGGCGCGTCCGACCGTCTGGGGCTTAACGAAAACTACATGGCACCCATCTATGACGTGATCGAGGAACTGGGCAATGCCTTTGCCGCCGAGAAACAGCGCTATGCCGCCAGAGCCGCCCAGCCCATGAACCGCCAGCAGCGCCGTGCCGAGCAGAAAGCCCGGCAGCGTACCCGGACGGCGGGGCGCATCGTTGAAACCAACGAAATCATCCGTATGCCGCCCAAGGTAACTATTCACGAGGACCCCGCAGACAGGGCCCTGCGTCTGGCAGATGCCCGTGTCGCGGTGGACGCTTTGAAGGACGACCCGGAGGCCATGCAGCAGCTGGCCGACTACGCCCTGAAGATCGCAGCGGAGCGCCATGTCTGATCTGCTGACGGACGCACTGCCCACCGTATGGCATGGCCGGGCCATTGACCCGGACTTTCGGCACATGGTGTGGCTGAGCAATGTCTACCGGCGCGGGGCCGGAGACGACCCGTTGGCACTGGCGTGCCGCGCCGTCCGGCGGTTTTACCGGGACCCGCAGCCGCTGCTGAGCAATGCTCAGGCGTGCATGGAAGCGTATCAGCATCTCATCGAGTTTTGCATTGCCGGAGAGCAGGCCGCAGAACCCACGGCCAGCGCTGCCACCAGCGGCCCGGAAAAGCCGCCCGCCTTCGACTACCAGTGTGATGCCGGTTACATCGTGGCGGCGTTCCAGCAGGCCTACGGCATCGACCTGACCCGCGAAAAGATGCACTGGTTCCGGTTCCGTGCGCTGTTCGCGGCCCTGCCGGAGGAGACCCTCATGGCAAAGATCATGAGCTGGCGCACCATGGATCTTTCCGAGTACGAGGGCAGTATGCGTGCCCACTATGCCGACCTGCAGGAGCGCTTTGCCCTGCCTGCTGAGCTGAGAGGGGGTGCCGCCCGTGTCGTTTCGGTCGAAGAGCACGATGCCGCGTTCCTCGCGCGATTCCGGCACTAGCCGCGCCCCGGTGCCCTGCCCATACTGCGGGCGGGCGCTGCCGGTGTGGGCAGAAAATGCCGCATCCGCCCATGGCCTGTGGGTAAAATGCAAAAATCCTGCCTGTAAGCGGGAGGTAGAGATCAAGTTATAACAGCCTGTGCCCTTGTGCCCGCGCTCTTTTGGAATGGAGAGAGGTGGACACAGTGGCAGATTTCAGCATCACCGGCGAAGTAAGGCTAAACAGCGACCCGGCAGAAAAAAGCACCAGCAAGTGGACGGTAGCCGCCGGTCAGATGATCGCGGACTTTGCAAAACAGGCTTCGTCCAAGCTGGCCGAGGTGGTCAAGAGCGGTGTGGATTACAACGCCACCATGGAAAGCTACCTGACCAACTTCAAGGTCATGCTGGGCAGCGAGGAAGCCGCCGCAACGAAGCTTTCCGAAATTCGTAAAATGGCGGCATCCACGCCCTTCTCGCTGGACGACCTGACCAGCGGCACCCAGACCCTTTTGCAGTTCGGCATTGCGGCAGACGACACCACCGGCGTGCTGCAGCGACTGGGTGATATCTCTCTGGGCAACGCCGAAAAGCTGCAGACCCTGACCCGCGCCTACGGCAAGATGTCCTCGGCGCAGAAGGTCACGCTGGAAAACGTCAACATGATGATCGATGCGGGCTTCAACCCGCTGAACCAGATCTGCAATGCCACCGGCGAGAGCATGTCCGACCTGTACAAGCGCATCTCGGATGGCAAGGTCAGCTTCAGCGAGCTGGAAGCGGCGGTGGAAGCCGCCACCAGTCAGGGCGGACAGTTCTACAGCGGCATGCTGGAAGCCAGCCAGACCTTCAGCGGGCGCATGTCCACCCTGAAGGATAATGTCAGCGCCCTGACCGGTGAGCTGACCAGCGGCCTGTTTGCAGCTCTGGGTGAGCTGGTGGTCAAGCTGAACGAGGTGGTGGTCTTCTTCCTCGACAGCGACGAGAAGATGGCCCAGCTCAAGGAGACCATCGGCATTGCAACGGCTGTTGTGGCCGCTGCCGGAACAGCATTCCTGACCTACAAGGGCTATGTGGCTGCCGCTACTGCAATCGAAGTGATCCACACAGCCGCAACCACGGCCATGACCGCTGCCCACAAAGCCGCCGAAGCCGGGGCGACCGGTCTTGCAGTCGCGCAGGCAGGTTTGAACGCGGTTCTCAAGGCGAACCCCATCGGTCTTGTAGTGGCGGCGCTGGCGGCTCTGGCGGCGGGTCTCGTGACGGCCTATAAGACCAGCGAGACCTTCCGCAATGCCGTCAACTCGGCATTTTCGGCGGTCAAGAACATCGCCCAGAGCGCCATCGGCACGGTGGTGGACTGGATCAATGATCTGGTCGCAAAAATCGAAGGCGCAGCGGCAGCGCTGGCCAACCTGAAGAACGGCATCGGCGCTGCAGCAGATGCTTATAACTCCGCCTACAACAACGCCATCAACAACTACAACAAGCGCAAGAACGCGAAACAGTGGGACAGCTCCCACAAAGACCTCGAATGGGACGATGACAACGGATGGGTCCCGAAGGGCACAAGCAGCTCCGGCAACGGCAGCAGCCGTGCCGGGAGCCAGACAGCCATGAACCCCTACCCGGCCATCACCAGCGGAGCCAAGAAGGCCAGCAAGGCCACGAAGCAGGCCGCCGCAGAAGTCGTCAAGTCCATCTCGGACACCACGACCGAAATCGACGGCAAGATCACCCGCACCACCGAAAACATCACCGAAACGCTCTCCAACGGCAAGACCCAGCAAAAGCAGGTCATCACCGAGACTTCCCGCCAGATGGTGGGCGGTGTGCTGAAGGACATCAAGACCATCACAGAGGTGGCTGCGGACGGCACCAAGACCGTCAAGCAGACCATGGAGACCGTCCGCGAAACGGCCAAGACGGTCACTTCCACCTTTGAGACGCTGGCAGACGGGGTCAAGACCACCACCCAGACCGTCACCGAGACCCTGACCGACGGCACCGAGACCCAGAAGCAGGTCATCACCGAGGTCTACGACGACGTGGTGGACGGTGCCCTTGTGACGGTGGAGAAGATCAAAACCGTCGCCGCCGACGGCACCGTGCAGGTGGCCGAGCAGATCAAAAAGTCCAGCGCGGACACCTTTGACGGCCTGTGGAAGGAGCTGCAGACCGAAGCAGACAGCGGCATGCTTGGCACCTTCGATGACCTGTACACCGCCGTCAAGAATCAGGACTGGCTGGGCATCGGCAAGTGGGTGGCAAGCACCATCTACGACGGTCTGACTGCCAACCAGAAGAAGCAGGTGAAGTCCTTCGCCCTTGGCATCGTGACTAAGCTCAACGAAGCGCTGGGCGGTGCCCGGGACCAGCTGGTACAGGGTGCCATTGATCTGGGCGGGCAGATCGTGAACGGTCTGACCGGCGGCTTTTCTGAGGTCTGGCAGCAGGCGCAGGGCCTCGGCTCCACCCTGATGGAGATCTTCGGCGGGCTGAAAACACCGCTGCAAAGTGCGGCCCTTGCCATCAGTCAGGGCATGAAAGGCGGCCTGATCTCTGCATTCCCGGAGATCCTCGCTTCGCTGGGCAGTCTGATCGGGTCTATCGGCGGAGCGTTCGTAGCAATGCTGGATGCCATCGCTGCGGCGCTGTTCCCTACTGGCTTTGGCACTCCGCAGGCTCTGCTGATGATCGCAGCGGGCGTAGCCCTTGCTGCCGTCATCGCGGGCATCGTTGCCTCGATCGGCGGCTCTTTCAGTAAGAAAGGTTCGTCCGGGCGCGGCGGCTCTTCCGGCGGGTCCTCCGGCTCCGGCGGCATGGGCAGCGTGGATATCACCACCGGCACCGGCAGTCTGGAAGATGCCATCAACGCCAACACCAAGGCGCTGGAAAAGACCAACTCTGCCCTTGCCGATATGATCCGGCAGGCGGGCAGTCTGGTGCTTTCCGACAACATGCGTCTGGGCAGCACCGTGGCCGCATCCGGCACCGCACAGGTGGCTGCCGCCGCCAACAGCTACCACCGCGAGGGTGATACCAACATCACCCAGAACTTCTACAACGGCCACGACACCGCCGCCGCACAGCAGCGGGAAGCCCGCTGGGAAGCCGACAAGGCCAAGGCTCGCAAACGATGAAAGGAGGACACTGTGCTATTTAAGGACCATCTCGAAATCGTGACTGATGCCGGTGCCGTCCTGCATCTAGGCTGGGACTACGACATCCCCTACTTTCTCGACCCGCTCAACGGCATCGACGTGGACTTGAAAACCGCGCAGGGTGTCAATCAGGTAGGCGACACTGTGGAGGGGCAGAGCGTCTCCGGCGTGTCCCGCACCCTGTCGGTCGTGTTCTGGGGCAGGGATGCGTTGACCCGTGCAAGAGCTTTTACCAAAAAGCTGCCCTACTTCACCAAGGGTACCCTGTACTTTGGCGACCACTACTTCACCCGCTTCGTGCTGCAAAAACTGCCTTATTTTTCCAGCTACACGCCGGACCCGCGCTGTGAGCTGATGCTCTACAGCGAGAAACCCTATTGGTACGATCTGAACGCCGTCAGCAGCGTGCTGGGTGGGTACGAAAAGGCGTTCCGTTTCCCGGTGTGCTACGACAACCACATCTACGGCATCAAACGGGACGGCACGGCGGCAGTGCTGCGCAACGAGGGCAGCCTGCCGGTGCCCTTCACGGCCACCCTGCGGTGTGACATGCCGGTGACCCACCCCAAGGTGGTGGACCTGCAGACCGGGGCCTTTATCGGCTTTGACCTGACCCTGCAGCCGGATGAGACGCTGGAGATCTACCGCAGCACCTCCGACCGGCTGGCCTGCACCCTGACCCGGGCAGGCGTGACCGAGAATATCTTTGCAAAGCTGGACGAGGACAGCACCCTCACCGAGCTGCAGCCCGGCGATAACGTGCTGAGTATGCAGGCCGAGAACGGCTCCGGCTACCTGCAGGCATCCGTCAGCTTTTACCCGATGGAGGCGGGCATCCTGCCCGAACCGCTATGAGAATAGACGTTTTGGACGCAGACACCCTTGCCCGCGTGGGCTGGGTAAAAGTATGGCACTCCCTCTACTGGGACAGCCCCTATTACTCCGAGGGTGGCTTCACGCTGGAAGTACGCCCCACCACCGAGAACCTGCAGCTTTTGCAGGAGGGCCGCTGGCTGGTGCGCAGCGACGAGAACCCCCGCATCCCCATGCGCATCTGCTCCCGCACCAACCAGAACGAGGACGCGAATTTGGTCGTGAGCGGCTACCCGGCAACGTGGCTGCTGACCAAGCGGGTGTCTGCGGTGAGCATCAAGAACCAGCCAGCGGAAGCCGCCATGCGCAGCCTTGTGAGCGCCGCAAAGCCGTGGCCGCGCCTTGAGCTGGGCACCGAGTACGGCTTTGACACCACCTTTGAAAAGCAGACCTCCGGCGGTACGGTGTTCGACTACTGCAAGACCATCGGGCAGGCCTGTGATCTGGGGTTCCGCATCGTGCTGGACGGCAAGGGCAGCAAGAAAAAGCTGCTCTTCGAGTGTTTCCGCCCCACCTTCGACCCGAACTGCAGATACAGCCCCCAGTGGGGCAATCTGCTGAATGCCGGGTGGAGCTTTTCTGATACCGATTACGCCAACGTGGCCCTTGTGCAGGGCGCTGGCGAAGGTGACGAGCGTGCCACCGTCTGGGTGGGCGATGTGAACGCCACCGGCGCTGATCGGCGGGAAATGTACATCGATGCCCGGGACGTGCATCCGGATGAGGACAAAAACGAGACCAACACCAGCCAGAGCTATCTGGAAAAGCTGGCCGACCGGGGCGGCGAAAAGCTGCTGGGCCAGCTGCGCACCGGCAGCATCGAGTTCGACGTGGACGATGATACCCTGCAGGTGGGCGACGTGCTGAGCGCCAGTCTGCCGCAGCTGGGCTACACTGCAATGGTGCGGGTAGCCGACATCATCACCCAGAGCGAGGACAGCGGCACCACCCGCACCATTCGGCTGGGCACGCCCACATGGCACAAGACCTAAGGAGGACTTTATGGCTGATATCATTACTTACCCCGAAAACGGCATTACCTACGATGCCGACGACGCTTCGGGTTACCTCGCCACCCGCCTGAGCGGCGTATACAGCGCCGAGGAGGATTTTGCCGTCACGGCACAGGGCGGCCTGAGCGTGCAGGTGAGCGCCGGTCAGGCATGGGTGCGCCCGGCGCGGTTCAAGGGCCGCAGCATCATCATGGAGCAGCCCGCCACACTGTCCCTGACCGCCGCCGATGCCGTGCGCAGCCGCATCGACCGCGTGGTGCTGCGCTACGACGCTGCCGCCAAAAAGACCCGCCTGCAGGTGCTGGAAGGTGTCCCGGATTCTGCCGGGCCTGCTGCCCCGGCCATCACCCGCACCGAGCTGATCTACGACCTCTGCCTTGCCGAGATCAAGCGACCCGCAGGCTCCACCGCCGTTACCGTCGCCGACATCTACGACACGCGCGCGGACGAGACCGTCTGCGGCGTCATGCGGGACGGTGTGCATGGCATCCCAGCGGCAATGCTCATCCAGATGCTGCGGCAGAAGATCGCAGAGGTGGACAGCGGCAGCTTCTACACCAAAGAAGCCGTGGATGCCATGCTGGCCGTGATCCAGACGCAGGTCGCAAAAGCTGGCGCGCCGACCGAACGTCTGGCCTTTGTCACGCAGATCTCTGCAAACAGATGGGGTTGGAACCAGACCATGAGCTGTGAAGCCACCATTCCTAAAGGTGTGGATTTCATCCGCATCACTCCGGATAATTTCGATTCTCCGTATGTGTTCCAGTTTTCTGCCAATAAAGATTTAAGCCTTACAGGCGGAAACAGCAAGGCGGTATCCGCGATCTGCGCATCTAATGCTGATTTCAAATACACTGCCAGCGACCGCAAGATCAAAATAACCGCCTACGATATCAGTATCGGCAGAACCTGCATTCAGGGATACAAATACGGCACTGCTGCCACTCCCTGCATCGTCTGGACTGAGGGCGACGGCACATCCGCTAAAGACCATAACATCGATTATATCGAGATCAAGGAGCGGTATAATGCAACCAGCTCCGACGATAAGAACACCGTGGAAGCTGTTGCCCGCGTCGTGAAAGGCAGCACGTATACGACCGCCGGCGGTGCCACAGTCACTTTTGCCAGCGACGGCACCGTAACGGCCAGCAAATATTCCGGCACGCTTGTGGGCTACCGGTACATGACGCTGACAGAAGTTTCAGAGCAGGTAGCATCCACTCAATCCGCTCTTGCGGACGCAGACGCTTTGAACCTTGACCAGGACTACCGCCTGACCCTTTTGGAGCTGGGCGTGACCGATGATGAAACCACCGCATAAACAGAAAGGAATGACTACTATGGCACTTTACAACACCTGCAAACGTATGATCGAGCGCGGCCAGACCGCCGGTATGGAAAAGAAGCTGGATATCTTCTACGCCGCCGCCAAGCTGACCGATGAACAGTACGCAGAGCTGACCGAGATGCTGAACGAAAAGACCAGCGCCTGACCGGGCCGTGAAAGGACGTGATACATATGGCGATCAAACAGTACAGTCTGAAGAAGGACGGCGCAAAGCAGCTCTCTCCCGCGTTCCGCGTGCGGGAGTTCCGCTGCCGCGACGGCACCGACACCGTCCTCATTGACGAGGGCCTTGTGGTGCTGCTGCAGTGCATCCGGGAGCACTTCGGCAAGCCGGTGACCATCACCAGCGGCTACCGCACCGCCAGCCACAACGCAAAGGTGGGCGGCTCTAAATCCAGCCAGCACCTGCTGGGCCGGGCCGCTGACATTCAGGTACAGGACACCGACCCGCTGGCCGTGGCCGCCTACGCCGAGAGCCTGATGCCCGGCTGGGGCGGCGTGGGCCGCTACCCGATCAAGGCAGGCCGCGCAAAGGGCTGGGTGCACGTGGACACCCGCCCGAACAAAAGCCGGTGGACGCTGTGAGGGGGACAACATGAGCAAGACTATTTTTATCAGCCAGCCCATGGGCGGCTTGTCCGATGAACAGGTACTTCAGGAACGCACCGCCGCGATCAGCAAGGCAAAGGCCCTGTTGGGTGAAGATGTGGCTCCGCTGGAAACCTTCTTTGATGATTTCGGCCCGGCAGCAAAGCCGCTGGACTATCTGGCCCGGAGCATCGAGTTCCTTGCAAAGGCCGATGTGGCAATCTTTGCTCCGGGCTGGCAGAATGCGCGTGGCTGCCGCATTGAGCACCAGTGCGCCGAGGACTACGGCATCCCCGTGATGGAGGTGTAAGGCCAGTGGAAAGCATCATCTCAGCCATCCTTGCCGGTGCAGTGACCCTGATCGGCGTACTGATCGCCAACAGCCGCAGTCAGGCCGTGACCGACACCAAGCTGGAAGAGCTGACCCGCGAGGTGCGGGAGCACAACAATTTTGCCCGCCGCGTCCCCATTTTGGAAGAGCAGATGAAGGTGGCCAACCACCGCATCGCTGATTTAGAAGCAAACGAACACGAAAGAGAAAGGAACTGATTATGAACGCACACACCTACAACGCCCCCACCATCTCCGCAGGCACCATTGCCCGCACCGCCTGCCTGCTGCTGGCCCTGACCAATCAGGTGCTGTCTGCACTGGGCAAGCCCGTGCTGCCCATCGAGAGCCAGACCGTGGAGCAGCTGGTCACCGCCGGTATCACCACCGTGGCCGCGCTGGTCGCGTGGTGGAAGAACAACAGCTTCACCCCCGCAGCCCTTCAGGCAGATGCCGAGTTTGACCGCCTGAAGAAGCAGGTCAAGTAAGCTACACAGCGCTGCGGCGCATCGTCTCCCGCGCGCCTACGCGCAGTGCGTACCATGCGGGAGACATAACACTTAGCCGCTCCGGCGGCAGGCCGAAAGGCTGCATAGCATGACAACAGCCCTGTGGTTCCGTTTCAGGCGGTTCCGCGGGGCTGTTTTTGTTTGGCGTGTTTCGACGCTTTACGACGTATATCGACGCAATTAACAAATTTCAAGTGTTTTTCGGTTAGAGTTGACGCAAAGAAAGGACGTGTCAACTATGATTGTTTCCGAATTGTCCACTCAAGTCAATGATCTGCTGCGCCCGATGGGCATTACACGTAACCTGAGCGCCTACAGTATCCTGTGCCAGTGTCTTGAGCTGGTCTGTGAGCAGGAAGACCGCCTGCAGGCCGTGGAGAAAGATATCTATACTCCTATCGCCGACCGCAGAAGATGTGAGCCAAAAGCGATTCAAAGCGCTGTCCGCCGGGCAGCTAAAGGTGCATGGCTCACAAACCCGGAGTATGTGCAGCAGCTGGCAGGCTATCCGCTGACCGGTGCGCCCAGCGCGGTGCAGTTCATTGAAATGCTGTATAATGCGCTGGTGAGAGCAGTCTGAAAACTTAATAGTGTTACCAAAAGTGTTACCATGATAAGAAAAAACACGCTGGTTCTGTACGAATCAACGTGCTTTTCTTTGTATGCGGGTAGTGGGGGTCGAACCCACACGCCTTGCGGCACAGGAACCTAAATCCTGCGCGTCTGCCAATTCCACCATACCCGCGTATTCTTCTATTCTGCAGCTGCGGCCAAACCGCCTTAATATAGTATCAGTTCCGGCGGCAAAAGTCAATCACTGCATTGATATTTCCGCCCTTCACAGCGCATACTATCGCCGGACGATCGTATCATTTTCCATGGCGGAAAGGGGCTTTTTGCCGATGCGCAGATCAAAACTACGCCGCGCTGGCAGCATTGCGGCAGCTTATCTTCTGGTGGCCGCGCTGGCGGTGCTGGGCTGGCTGTGGCACAGTCTGCCTGCTGAAATTTTGCTGGAACCCGGCCAGACCCTTACCCTGCCCCGTTTTGCCTATGTGCAGCCGCTGCGCACCGCTGGCTCCCGCAACGCGGCCAGCACGCAGGCTGCGGGCAGCTATCAGGCCACTTTGTCCATTGGCGGGTGGCTGCCCGTCAAGACTGTGCGCGCTCTGGTGGAAACACGTCCGGTGGTAACCGTGTGCGGTACGCCTTTCGGCGTTAAGATGTTCTCCGAGGGTGCGCTCATTGTGGGCTTTTCCGACCTGAACACCCCGGACGGCACCGCAAACCCCGCCAAGAAGGCCGGGCTGCGGCTGGGCGACCGGGTGGTGCGCATGGACGACACCCTGACCGAGACGAACGACGCCGTGCACGATGCTCTGGAAACGGCCGCAGGCGCGCCGGTGCAGGTGGTCTATATCCGCAATGGTGAGCAATTCCAGACCCGGCTGACCCCCGTGTGGGACAGCACCGCCGGACAGTGGCGCGCCGGGATGTGGGTGCGGGATTCTTCCGCCGGGGTAGGCACCATGACCTTTGTGGACAATGCCGCCGGGGTGTTTGCCGGGCTTGGCCACCCCATCAGCGACAGCGACACCGGTGAGAGCGTGGCCCTGCGCAGCGGCGAGATCGTCCCCTGCCAGATCGTGGGGTGTACCAGCGGCACCGTGGGCAGCCCCGGTGAGCTGAAGGGCCGCTTTCTGAGCACCCATGCGCTTGGCAGCATCTGCATCAACAGCAAGACCGGGGTCTATGGCAGAACACGGGCTGCATTTTCCGGCCCGGAGCTGGAGATGGCTTTTGCGCAGGAGGTTGTGCCGGGCGATGCCGAGATCTGGACGACCGTGGACGGCGAGGTGCCCAAGGCATACCGCATCCGCATTGAAAAGGTAAACGACGCAGACCCCCACCGCAACATGATCCTGCGCGTGACCGACCGGCAGCTGCTTGCCAAAACCGGCGGCATCGTGCAGGGCATGAGCGGCAGTCCCATCCTGCAGAACGGCAGACTGGTGGGTGCAGTGACCCATGTGCTGGTAAACGACCCCACGCGGGGCTACGGCATTTTTGCTCAGACCATGCTCAAGCAGGCCCGCGCTGTTGAAAAGACAGACGATACAGCGCATACGCAGGCCCAAAACGCAAAATAATTTGCGGGTTTCGATTTTCTTTGCCAAAATTTGCCAATATAAACCGTTGAAAGTTCTGGAAAATTATGGTAAAATCCATGGTGTTAAGGGAACTGCACACATTGGAGGAAACAACCATGGACAAAGTGAGATTTTTGATGTCGGATACCGGGGCACAGATCACGGCGGCCTGCCGCGAAGCACTGGAGCAGAAAGGCGTGGAGGTCACGGTCGTGGAAAAGGACGGGAACAAGGTCCTGCAGAAGATGCTGTCCGTCCGGCCGCAGGTGGTGCTGCTGGACGCCTTTATGCCGGGGCTGGATGCACTGGCGGTCAAGCAGCGCTACAATGCCGCCGGGGAGCGGCACACGTCCTTTTTTGTCACCGGTGCATTCCAGAGCGAAGAAATGGTGCAGGAATTGCTGGACGAAGGGTTTGCCTACTATTTTGTCAAGCCATTTGACGAAAACGTGCTGGCATCCCGCGTGCTCAAGGTGGCTCTGGGACAGGAAAAACGGGTGCTCCACACCAGCGTGGACAGCGACGAGCTCACCGTGACCGAGATCCTGCACCAGATCGGTGTGCCTGCTCACATCACCGATTTCTTTGTAATCTAGCGTTTTTAATTTATTTGCTCTGTTGTTTGCCGATATAACATATTCATCAAGTTGCTTTTTTCACGATAAGGTATATCTATATCATCATTATATCTTATACCCATATCTTCGTCAATATTTACATCACCATATTCGTTGCTTTTGCTATTCTCCCAAAATGCAACGTCCGCATTTTGATTAGGTTTCATACTTTTGGGAAATGTATTAAGCCGTTCTTCTTTGCTCATACTTTGCCTTGCTTTAACATCGTCAGCCTCAATTTCTCCTGCGCTTTGGTTTCTGTTTTTGTTATCAGGACTTTCGCCGACTGCAAATCCCTCTCTCACTTGTATTGCGTGTTGTACTTCGTGAATGAGCGATTTTAATTTTTCTTGTGTAGGTAAATTTTCATTTATGAATATACAATCAAAATTAGGCGAATAAATACCATTTGCGTCTAAATTTGATATTTCCTTGACCTTTACTTTTTTCAAATCGGGATATGCTTTGAATAAGTCTTTATGCTCAAGAACTTCGTTTAAGCTCACGGCTTTGCCTAAACGTATTTTATCTTCATTATATTTTGCTTGACTGTCGTCAATTTCAAACTTCCACTTGTTGTCTAATCCTCTACTCCAACCTGTTTCCTTTCTGATTTCTTCTGCACTTGCCCCGTCTTTTTCTAAATTTTCAGCTTGTTTTAATAATCCTATATCTGCGGTTTTGGAATTTTTACCGCCAAAAGAATACTTGACATTTTTATCGCTTTCGGAATTGCTATCCGATTGTTCTTTTGCATATTCTGTGTCTCTATTATTCATTGCATTTGCAAACACAACATCACCATTCTTTTTCATACTCTCAGGAAAAGTGTTCTTGCGTTCTTCCTCAGTCATATTCATGCGGTTTTGTACATCTCGTGCCTCGATTTCACCCGCTGTGTTTTTATATAAGTCCATCGCAGTTTGCTCCTTAAGAGTTCTTAACTTTTTCATTAAACTTATATATTTTTCTGCATATTCTTTTCCTCTGTCAATGTATCCTTCACTTACCTCATAAAGACCTTCCGGCAGTTTTTCTTTTAAGTATGCTTTCGATTTTTTCATATTATCCTCGTCAAATAGGTTTATAAAATCAAGCCCTGTCTTATCCTCAAAATCATCAAAATCTACTAACTTGTCAAAAACATTATTCGCCGCGTCTTGATAAAGTTCCAAAACTCTTGAATTTTTTCTTATTTCTCGCTCAAGACTTTCTATATCTTGACCGTTTTTTACTTTCCAATATTCAACGTTTGCCCCTGTCGCAAAGCCTTCATAATGTTGTATTGCATGTTGAATTTCGTGTATAAGTGTACTCTTATCCTGATTTGAACTGTCGTATGCGTTTAATGTTATTGTATTTAAACTTGGAGTATATTTTCCGTGTTCACCTTTTTGCATTGATGTATCAAATTCAACATCTACCGTTTTCAAAAATGGATAAGCTCGAAACAATTCATCGTGCTTTATATAATCTTGAAGTACAGACGGTTTTCTTACCTCTTTTGTAGTATTTATAAGACCGTTAAGTTCTGATTGTTCTTGCTCGGTGATTGTGCCATTTATAAATTTCATTTCAAGTTCCTTTTTTCTTGCCACATCAGGATTGCTTGTAATTCCACCTTTATCAAATTCCATTTTAGAGTCGTCAATCTCAAATCGCCATTTTCCGTCAAGACCTCTGTTCCAACCTGTTTTCGCTCGTATTGTTTCTGCTTTTTCTCCATTGAGTTCCATTTCTTTTGCATGAGAAAGTTGAGTAATATTTGCGGTTTCTGCCTTAGTACCTGCATAAGAATATCTCGTTTTACTTCCATTGTTACTCCCTATATTTTCCGCTGCCTCTTTTAGCATATCTTCAAGCAAATCATGCGTTTTTTGTAGTTCTTGCATTTGAGAATGTTTACTGCCGAATTTTGCCTTTATCTTGTTTATAAGTTCCTTGATAGCGTCAAGCAATCTGCGTATAACACCTCGTCTTTGCTCTTTATTTTCTATGCTATCAACGAACTCCATAACTGAGTCGGCGTCTTTAAGAATATTCTGAGTATAGTCGTGCACAGCGAACATGATTTGAAGGAGCGATAGCGACGCGCAAATCATAGTGAG
>OGZO01000225.1_pt1 | contig 38995 bp, 40 predicted proteins | sample 1576721 | NCBI WGS metagenome assembly OGZO01 (sample SAMEA3541516, study PRJEB24748) | human gut metagenome | biome: human gut; feature: human-associated habitat; material: faeces | place: China | collected 2012 | reverse complement strand
GTCTTAAGTTACTCTTTCTCTCAATATTCAGGGCATAAATAAAATTATTTAAAAAGCTATATTCCTTCTGTTTTTTCATATGTCTCCTCTTTACTAATGTTACATCTAATTTAATTTTGCGACTTTCATTTTCACATAATTAAAATCAGAAATAAAAGTATACTTTCCTTTTCCTTTAACTTCTTTAACAAAACCTATTTCTTTTAATTTTTTCATAACATTCCTAGCCGTTGAAGTTGAACATTTCAATACTCTCTATCTCAGGAGCACCAAATATCTGATTAGTTTCAATTTCTTCATATATTTTTAATATGTTTTTTCGTTGGTTCATTATAATTCTGACTCTCAATAGCAAACTTTATATTTTGAAAAGACAACTTTTTACTCTCAATAGTTAACTTTTCAGACAAATAGGCATCTTTTTCAACGTTGAAATTATAAATGACTGCGTGCAACACAAAAGCATTTGTATGATAAACTGAAAGCTATTGGTGGATATACATTCTGGTCATATTGGGTTCTCCATCTCCCTGTACCATGCACAAAAATTCCCAACCGTATCTTTCATAGAAACTGGTATGGTCTGTAATCAAATAGACAGGTGTTATGTTTTTTGATTTTAAATCTTCTACAACCATATTAAGCAGATGTCCTGAGATGCCCTGACATCTATATTCCTCTTCTGTGTAGACTGCACAAACATTCGGAGTGAGATCTTTTCGAGCATGGAAATCGTTCTCGATTACTCCCAGCCCACCTACAATTTTATTTTCATCCAAGCAAATATACCAACCATATTCTGTTTTCTTATTCAGATAAGCTTCCATACATTCAAGATAAGCTTCTGTTGGAACTCCCCATTTACTGTGAAACCATTCGGCTGCACAATTTTTTAGTTCTGGCTTTTCTCTTAAAGAAATATACGTGTAATTTTTCATTTTTTCACCATAATCCTTTTTCAAATTTCTTTATCTCTACAAATTTTTATCTATATATTTAAAATAAGGTTTCTTATTAACCTCTGTACTATGTTCCAAATACCATTTAACACTATCTCTCAATCCGTCTTCTAATGATATGGTTTCTGGGTATATTTTGTTTTGACATGATACATTCTTTTGCAAAGTCTATAGCCTCTTTTACACTAATTCTACAACTTACATTTTATTCAAATCAATCCAAAATCTTTGTTCCATAACACCATCAACTACAACTTCGTTTTCTAGTATTCCTCCATTGTTTTCAATACTTTTAGCCGAACCGATATTTCCTTTATCACAAACCATCAGAACTTTATTTATTCCTAGCTTTCTACACTCGTCCAAAGCCAACGATATCATTTTTGTTGCAATCCCTTTTCTTCTCTCTGATGGACGAACACCATCTCCTATGTGTCCACCATTTAATAACAACTCTTCGTTTAAATAATGTCTAATATTTACAGCACCTACAACAATGTTTCGTTCTTCATCTAAGCAAAAAAACGTAGAATCAGGAACTAAGCCCTCACTCGTGTCTTTTACTTCCAGATTGTTACAATAGTAATCAAAATCACTATAATCTAAACGACCAATTACACAAGGTATAATTTCTTCGCCAGTATTATTCCACTCATCCAACATATCTACGATTTTATTACGATATTTATTTGTTGCTTTTACTAACTTAAGTTTCACAATAATACCTCCGTCACTAATCCTTTGTTATTAGAATTTATATATCTCCTCTATAATACACCAATTCCGCTTTGTATATCAAATTTATTTTCTCACATTATATCATCTTCATCTTCTAAATTCCATTTTTCATCTTGGTATTCCCCCTATTTTGATTATTAAATTAATTATTTCTTTACCAATCTTCTCATTATAGATTTTCCTATTTGTAATGTACCAAATCGTATGGATAGTATTTCATATCTTTTAATATAGTGTCATCAATACCTAATAATTTTACAATAGCACCAGCCTCAAAACTCCAATATCCGCAATATGTATAATCGCTTCTATTATGTGAATCATAGTTTTCTCTCCGCGAATTATACCAACCTTTCTTTAATATTTGCTTTAAATCCGATGGATTTCTTGAATTTTCAATGAAATCTTTAAACTTCTCATATTCTTTTTTGAATAACAATTTTATATTATTATCAAATTCTTCACCTATGTAAGTACATGCCAAAAATTCAAGTAACCAATCCTCCTTTTTGCTTTTTTGAAGGAGATTGTAAACTCTTATTATATTCTTCTTTTCTGTTTCAAGACATATTCCTATCGAGAGCATTCTCAATGCCCGATTGTAATTATCCGGTTCAAATACATATATCCATTTCTCAAAAATATTCTCGTACATTTCTTTTATTTCACAAATGTTATCCCCACGCGAATATCTCGCAATCAACATATACTCTTCAATTAAGCTCATTGCATATTTTACAGGTTTTACTCTTTCTTCTTTAACCTCACCTTTTTCAAATGCTGCATTGTATTTCAATAGCATTTCAGTTCGTTTATCAATATATTTATCAAAATATTGTTTAGGCATTATTTTATCTCTCATATTTTACTCCAATACTGTTTTAATAATTTAGTAGTTTACTTCTTCTCCCTGATATCATGCATTCCATATATATTTAAGTTAAACTTACTATATCAGTACTTCTTCTTGGTTTATATTGGCATATTTGTCTATTTCTTTCTGCCATCCTTCAATTGTTTTTTCAGTGATTTTGCTCCAATTTTCTGCCGCTATTACTGCTTTTTTCCGCTCCTCTATCGTTCGTACATGACCTATTTTTTCACTTTTGTACATTGAAAAAAACTCTATTATTGAATCGGCAATTTTCATATCTTTATAGCCTTTCTCATGATCACAGAAGAATATTTGCCCCTTATTATCTTCCTTAACTCCAATAGCATAATAATTGCCCCAGGTATCTTCTCCTATTGGCATACAACTTTTACTTTCAAAATTTTTCATATGTTCCTCTATGCTATTTTTAGTGTTAATTCCATATAAACATCTAACTATTTCTTTTCTTTTTCCCTTTATTAAAATTGTCTTAGGAGTATCCCCTCCGTTATATTTAAGCAAAAAATTTTTATAGTTCTCTTCCAATAAAATTTTATTTCTTATTTCAAATTCTTCTATTTGCTCAATAGAGCCATTACCATATTTTGCTATTAACATTTATTTTCCCCTTACTCCTGCAATATCATCATTATTGCTATGGTTAATTAGTAAAAGAGTAGCTATTTTGGTCACTCTTTTACTCCTAGTATACCGTATAATCTATAATTGAACCTTTGTAGTTCACCTTATACACATATACATAATTGGTCACTTTATCATTTTTATACTTTACTTTAACTAGTTTAAATGGTCTTATTCTGTAAAAAAACTTATTTCCCGTCCAACCGATACAATCAATCTTTGATTATCATCTATATCTTTCAAATCATTTTTCAACTCACTCACATCGAACATGCCCTTTTTTTCTGCATCTTTACTCCAATTGATTAATGATTCTTTTGTCCAACACCTAAATGTGGGTTTATTTATTATGTGATTACATTCAAATCTTGTTATTTCTTTAATTCTAATAAAATGAAACATCCCACTTATTACGAGAATTATAAGGATTAAACCAATAATAAGTCCTTTTTTAATTTTTTCATATCCTTCTCCAATTACTCTATTATTCAGTATTCTAAAGTATTTTAACCTTTTCTCCTAATATAATGTATAGTCTATAATTGAACCTTTATAATTCACTTTATACACATATACATCATTGGTCACTTTATCATTTTTATACTTTACCTCAACCAATATAATTAGGTGAATTATTGTTTTTATATTATTTTGCAAGTTCCATCAATTTTTCCAGAGACAATCCATCTACGATTATAGATTTTCCCTTTTTGCATGCATCCGCTTTGATTTTTTTAATAGCAGCATAATAATCAACTTCTCCTATTATTTTATCTAACGTTGTACTTACTAATATCATCTTCCACTCATCAACTTTTTTTCCATCAACTTTATATTCCTCTTTAGGATTAAGCGGAAGAATAGTACAATTTCCCTCCGTTAATGCAATAGCACCAAATACTCTTTTGTCTGCGTTTGCATAAAAATGTGGTGTTGCCACAAATGCATTATCCATGTTTTTTTCTTCTTTATTTCCATTTAGTTTATTGAATAATCCCATCTCTTTCCTCCTTGTAATGTACCAAATCATATGGATAGTATTTCATATCTTTTAATATAGTGTCATCTAAGCCTAATAATTTTACAATAGCACCAACCTCAAAACTCCAATACCCATAATAATTATTATTGCTAAGATTGTGTGCATTATAGTTTTCTACATTTGCATTATACCAATTTTTAGACAGATAATTTTTTATTCCCATTATTCCATCGGATTCAATAATTATTTTTTTCAGTTTTCCGTATTGTTTTTTAAAGAGCAGTTCAATATCATTATCAACCTCTTCACCTATATATGACTTGACTAAAAACTCATAAAGCCAATCCTCCTTTCTGCTCGTGCAAAGCATTTCATACACCTTCATAATACTATTTTTGCTTACTCCCAAACATATCCCTATTGATAACATTTTAATATTTTTATTATAATAATCGGGTTCAAACACCTCTAACCATTTCGGAAAAACATCCTCATATATTTCTCCAATTTCATCAATGTCATCACCTCTGGAATACTTGGCAATCATTATATTCACGTCAATATTATTAATAAGTGATTTTACTGCTTGTATTCTATCTTCTTTAATTTGCCCATCATTTACATCTGCACTATAAATCAATACTCTTTTCATTTGTCTTTCTATGTATTTGTCAAAATATAATTTATTCTTTATTTTATCTCTCATATTTTACTCCAACATTGTTTTTGTATAAGTACGCTTTCATTCTGCTATTTCTAAACTTTTCTTCCAAGCGCAAAATCTGCTTTCCTTTGAAGTTTAACAGTAACCGGTCCCATATATCTCTTTGCAATTTCCAGTATATTTTTCTCATTTCCCAATATTTCCAATACTGTTACCGAAAAAACATTATTTAGATAATCATCAGCATTAATACTTACATCTTCAAAATAGTCAAATATTACTTGAAGTTTTTTCTCATCTTGATTTTTTTTAAGGAGTTCAATCACTTCCGGCATTATTATTTCTTCAACAACAATAGTGTCTAAGCGTTCTCCATACTCAGATATATGTTCTTCAAGTCTTTCTCTAGTTTCAGGAAAAATTTTCATCATTTTCTTCAAAAAATTATCTATTGTCATTTCATTACTTCTTCTTGAAAAATATCTTTATATTTTTCGTATTCCTTTCTACACAAATTTCGTAATCCGTCAGTAATATTATCTTCTTTTCCATTAGAAATTTTTAAGGCAGAAAATTTGTGAACTCAATATTTGCAAAAGAGTGCCTATTCAGCCACTCTTCCACTTCTAATATAATGTATAGTCTATAATTGAACCTTTGTAGTTCACTTTATATACATATACATCATTGGTCACTTTATCATTTTTATACTTTACCTCAACTGGTTTGCAAGGTCTAAATCTATAAAAGAAACTTATTTCCCGTCCCACCGATATGACTAACCTTTGTTTATCATCTATACCTTTCAAATCACTTTCCAACTCACTCACATCAAATGACTCTTTTCTTGCCGCCTCTTCACTCCAATTAAGCAACGACTCTTTTGTCCAACAAACAAATGACGTATCATCTGTTGGTAATTTACATTCAAATCTTGTAACCTCTTTGACATAAATAAATTGTATAAAGCAATTTATTAGTATAATCATTACGATTAAGCCAATGCCTATTCTTCTAATTTTTCTTTTCATAATCACATTCCATTAATATAATTAGATGAAATATTGTTTTTTATTATTTTGCAAGTTCCATCATTTTTTCCAGAGACCGATTCTTTATCTTCACCTTCAATTATTATATTATTCTTATATCAAAAAATGACATAATATATCTCCTTTTGAATTATCAATATTTTTTCTCTTTAATTTTGCCAACACTGATAATTATTATTCTTCCATTACAATATTACTTCTTCTTGAAAAATATCTTTATATTTTTCGTATTCCCTTCTCCACAAATTTCGTAATCCGTCAGTAATATTATGTTCTTTTCCATTAGCAATTAAGCGTGCTTCTCTTTCTTCAACGGTAGATTTGGCAAAATCACTAATCATTTCGCTATGTGCTGCTTCAACAAATCCTTGAAATGTATCTGAAATTTTTATATTCTCAAAGCCTCTTTCATGGTCACAAAAATAAACAATACCATTATTATTTTCAGAGATGCCGATAGAATAATAGTTTCCAAAATTATCAACTCCAATTGGAATACTATTATTTTTCTTCCAATCAAAATAAATCATATTTTTCTCAATGCTTTGTTCAACATTTAACCCATATAAATATCTGACTGTTTCTGAAACTTTTCCTTTTTTTAATATAGTATTTGGCGTTTCTCCTCCATTATAATCTATAAGGAATTTTCTATAACAATCGTCCAAATTGATTCCGTATTTCTTTTCAAATTCTTCTACCTGTTCTATTGAACCATTTCCGTATTTTGCTATTAGCATCTCAATTCCCTCCACACAAACTATGCCCGCCTATATGTGTAAATTTATTATGTATTCTCTAACATTAGCAATTTTTAAGGCAGCATAGTTGTGAACTCAATTTTAGTTGAAAGACTATTCCTTATATTATTTTGCAAGTTCCATCATTTTTTCCAGAGACAATCCATCTACGATTATAGACTTTCCCTTTTTGCATGCATCCGCCTTGATTTTTTTAATAGCAGCATAATAATCAACTTCTCCTATTATTTTATCTAACGTTGTGCTTACTAATACCATCTTCCACTCATCAACTTTTTTTCCATCAACTTTATATTCTTCTTTAGGATTAAGTGGAAGAATAGTACAATTTCCCTCCGTTAATGCAATAGCACCATTTCCTACCTATATTTCTTTGCCATTTCCCTCATTTTTAAGTCCAGCTTATCATTTATTGTTACTCTTTTAACTTTTTTGTCATCGCAAATATTATTTTCTTCAAATTTACTTATCAATTCTTTAAAATCATTAGCACATAATAACACTTGATTCTCTTTATCATGGAACCACATATACACATTGCCTACTTCTTTATCCAGACAAATTAAGTCTCCACCAGCAATTCCCGCTATCGGAAATAAGTTTTCAGGTATTATCGTTTGATAAAAACTGATTTGTTCCTCTATATTATTAGCGTCTTTTTTCAATCCAAAAAAAGAATCAATTTCATATTTTAATAACTTATTATTACTATTGATATTTAAATAATAACCTTCCTTAACATAACTGTTACCATAATTCAGCAAAAAATAACGATAATCATCACAGAGTTTGATTGCATTTTTTTTAGCAAAATTTTCAACCATTTCTTCTGATACAATTTGAGGTTCATTAACTCTACTATCTATTATTTTTCTAATTCTTTCATTATAATTACTCATTTTTGTCTCCTTATCAATTATTTCCTAATGTTCTTAAATCTGAAGCCGAACCAATATGTGGTATATTACCATGTAATCTTGTAGGGATAAGTTCGATTACTGTTGTTGAACTATGATGTGGTGTTAATCCTAATTCTCTTAGCAAAAGTTTAGCTTGATTATTTGAAGATAAATTATATTTTTCCTTTATTACTTTATATACTGCAGTAAAATCTGAATTACTACCATCCAACTCCCCTATCTCAAATTCTATAGAACCTTGTGACCATTTCGAAAAGTCTGGTCTTCCATTTTTAAAAGGAACTCCTTCACCACCAGTTATTTCAATTACACTTATATTTTCTGAATACCATAATCCATCACCTGGTTTTCCCTCCCAATAGCCATTTGTTCTAGGCAATCTCGTTTTTACTCCACTATTATTAAAGCACTCCAAAGTATTTTTTACAGTGAATATATCATATTTTATTGCAAATAATTCAACCGCATCATCACCATACTCTTTAACTAACTGAATCGCAAGTTTTGTATCATCTTCTGATAATTCCTTAATAATATCAACTAATTCATCCCCATACTGTTCAATTAGCCTTTTTCCATCATTTCCAAAAGGTCTAAGCTTATCTACAATATCCTGACCATATTTTTCTGCGATTTTTTCCCAATAGTCACCTAATGGTCTTTTATTTGGATTTGTGTCCGGATCTGCGTCTGAATTTAAATCCGGATCTGTGTCAGGTTTCGCAGGTGGAGTTTTTATTGTTTTTCCGCCCCACTTCTTAGTGACAAATTTATAAAATCCTGATTCATCAAAATTTATTTTTGCACTAACAGAAGATATTAATCGTGGCATTGCAACTTCAAATATTAAAAACATCGCCCCGGCTTCTACGGCTTTTCGCAGTATATCGCTACCATTCTCAACACTTGGATCAATTATGTATTCATAAGCATCAATTCCAACATTTCCTGCCTCTGTTATTGAAAATATTGCACCTGCCATGCTCAATAGAATTATACAGGTATCCAAAATGCTGATTCCTTCACTTATTGTGAGCGCAACTCCAATCATTGCCGCAATCGCACTCCATGCAAAGTATGCAAATACTGCAATTGCAAATATCGCTGCCACTGCAACTATAATTGTGAAAAGAGTCATTGCCAAATCCTGTGATGATTCACCGCCACACAATCCGCCACTAATCATGTAAGCTGCTTCCCCTGTTTCAGGATTTAGTGTTATATAGCTTGTCCCATTCCAATCATAATACTGTATGCTTTTTTCTGGAACTATTACCGTTTTTCCATTATTTAAGGCTTTTTCGATTTCATTTTTCGCTGTTTTGTCAATTGATAACGTATTTAAAATAGCCTTATTTTCTTCTGAAAGAGCAACAATATTAATGCCTCTCTCTTTAGATTCTTTAATGATGGAAACAGAAGAAACTCCTTTTGTATTTGTGGCTTCACCCACAACATATCCTTCAAGGTATGACCCCATCAACCCACTTGCCATCATAAAATTCTTTATGTTGGCATTGTTTCTAACAATTTTTTCTGTTTTTTGGTGTATATTTTCTTCCTGATTATATGCTAATCCAACAGTATCCGTATCAACATCTATATATAAAGTACCATCACTTATTGCAACAGGTACTCCCATAATGTTATTAACTTTTGGAACATAACCTACAATACATTCACCAATACTTCTAGCCCATTGAACGTCTGATGCCTTTGCTATGAGTTGATCATAGTGAACACGTCACTAAAAACGTTTCAATTTTTATACGCATTTATTTTATTACTTATACCCTTAGCATCATGTGAAATACCCTCCTGAAAAATTATAGAAAAATGAAGCCGGATTAAACTGTACTTCCTACAATCCATCCAGCTTCTTATATATGAATCTCAATTTTTTCCCCCTATTTATTAGAGTCAGATATATTTTACCAAAAAAAATGCTTCAAAACATTTTTTTGCGTAACTTGTATCATTTTTTGCGTAACTTGTCATTTTTTGCCTGGGGAAAGGCAATTTTTTGCAGTTTTATATATTATGTGATGTCGAATTTTGTCGAATATAAAATAGTTTTGGCTATACATTTAGCAATAATGCTGTAGCTTCAACCTCTTTTTCTTTAAACTCAAGTTCAAATTCTCCCTGATATTTTTCTACTATACGCTTTATACTTTTCAAACCAATTCCGTGGTATTCTTTATCTTTCTTAGTTGTTTGTAATTCATTATTTTTATTTCCATCATAAGAATTTTTTACTTTTATTATTATAAATTTCTTCTGTGGTTTTATTACAATACTTACGTTTCCATTTTCGACTTTTTCAGCAGCTTCAATTGCATTATCTAGGAGATTTCCAATTATATTTGTAAAATCAATTTCATCAACAATACATTTATCAGGAATGTTTCCATCTGCATAAAAATTAATTCCCTTATGCTCTGCCGAGTTTTTCTTTGTTGCTAAAACAGCATCAATAACTTTATTTCCTGTCATTGCGTAATGTGTCTTTATTCCTAGTTGTTGTATTTCATTATTTAAATATTTTTTTATCTCCGCTGTACTTTCCTCTTCAACAAGCTGTGCCAATGTAATAATATTATTTTTATAATTATGAATACTTTCTCTCCACAAATCAAATGCTCTCTCTGTGTCTTCAAGTGATTTGCTAAGCATTCTATTTTGCATTTCAACTAATTCTATGTTTTTCTGTTTTTCATAACTGTCGGTCAGTTTAAGTATGAAATACAAAAGAAGCACTCCCAATATCATATCTGCCACAAAAAATATAGTGCTTATTAATGCAACATTTGAATCCTGCTGTTTTAATCCTAAATATATAATTGAAAAATTTGATGCGAAAATAAAGAATGCAACACATCCTATAATTGCTGCATATTTTCCTGAAATAATCCTTCTTTTGCTAACAATTTTATCAATAATCATTATTACCAGAACTAAAAGTACTTTGCTAATTACCATACATACATATCTTGTAGGACTTTTATCTTCAATAGAAGATTGATTTGTCAGGAATAAGGTTACATATACAACTACAAACTCTACTGCTGTTATGATTACACCATATAAAAATACCAATAATATGGCGAACTTCTGTTTTTGTCTGTATATAACCCATTGAATGATAATATACATAATCATAAAAGAAAATGATAAAATAAATGAAACCGTCTTTATGGTATTTAAACCTGTTATTATCGCTGCCCCTATCAAAGAATACAAAAATATTTTCTTTCTGTATTCATCATTTTTTTCGCCTATAAATATTCCACAAAATATACAACACATTAATGTGTCAATAAAACTCCCCAAATACTCTACTACCCAATAAAAAGCTATCATACTTTCTCTCTCCAATACTTTAATAATGTCTTTTTAACATCACTCATCCTCGTTCTGCTAACCGGCAGTTTTTCGTTATTATCCAGTGTGATTTCAACTTTAGAAAACTCACTTACATATTTAATATTTACTGCACATCCACTATAGATTTGAATGAAGTTATTATCATCCAGTTCCTCTAAAAAATTTTTTAAACTTTTTCCAATATACATTACTCTTCCATCATACATGCATATTTTTAATTTTCTTTTATCCACTTCTATATGCATTATTTCAGAATTTTTTATTTTTTTATTTCCTTCATCTGTTTTAATTATTGTATATTTATCATCTTTATCCTTTAAAAGTTCAAAAACATCTTCTAATACCTGAGGCAGTTCCTCATCTAACCGCGTCTTTCTCATATATCTAAATGGTTGATATTGTATGGCATCAAACACCATCTCATCATGTGCCGATACAAATATTAGAGTAATGTTTAATTTTCTTTTTCTAATTTCATTCGCAATCTGTAACCCTGATATATGAGGCATATCGATGTCTAACATTAGAACATCTATGCTTTCTTTTTCTTCACAGATTTCATTTAGCAAAATATTACCATCCGTATAAATAAATATCTCAGTATTGTATTTCATATTCTTTGATATTTTTATGATTTTTGTCTTCATATTATCAATAAATATTTTATTGTCATCGCATATTGCAATATTAATATTCATTATATTTACCTTCTCCGTTAATCTTTATCTTTATTTGTATTTTTCATTATATCATGATTCGTAGCTTTGCTGCTTCCGTGTCTATCATTATCGCCATTTGCCGTTCGCTGTAAAGCTACAAGTAGCTTTTCGCTCTCCCCGCTCATTATATCACATATTCTAATCGATTTTGTTTCAATTTTCTTTCTAAAGGTGTTGAAATTATTTATCAAATGGTTTATTCTAAATTTAGATTCCATACGACTGGCGGATAAGTGAGAGCACTCACAGGGAGTATGGAGATGTATCGAAGCCGACCGCCTGGGCAACCATTTAGGTTTCCCAGGTGGTTTTTTTGTACCTATGTGGCAGGATTTGCGTAAGCTATGTCTTATAAGATGCCTCGCTTACCTTTCTATATTTGGAAACCAAAGAAAAATTTTTTTATAAAGGAGAAACACTATGCAGATGTTATCACTTGAAAATGAATTAAAAGAAAATGCGTACCCTGGAAGAGGAATTGTAATCGGAAAAACTCCTAATGGTAAATACGCAGTAACAGCTTACTTCATTATGGGAAGAAGCGAAAACAGCAGAAACAGAGTTTTTGTCGAAGATGGCGAAGGAATCCGCACACAGGCATTTGACCCTTCTAAATTAGTTGACCCAAGTCTTATTATCTATGCTCCTGTTCGTGTTCTTGGCAACAAAACAATTGTTACAAATGGCGACCAGACAGATACTGTTTACGAATTAATGGATAAAGGTCAGACTTTTGAACAGTCATTAAGAACAAGAGAATTTGAACCTGACGGTCCTAACTATACTCCTAGAATTTCAGGAATTATGCAGGTTGAAGACGGTTCTTATAACTATGCAATGTCTATTTTAAAGAGCAACAACGGTAACCCTGATGCATGCAACAGATACACATTTACATATGAAAATCCGGTAAATGGTGAAGGTCATTTTATTCACACATATATGCATGATGGAAATCCACTTCCGAGTTTTGAAGGCGAACCTAAACTCGTTGCAATTAAAGATGATATGAACGAATTTACAGATATGCTTTGGAACAGTTTAAATGAAGATAACAAAGTTTCTTTATTTGTAAGATATATCGATATTGAAACAGGAAAATACGAAACTAAGATTATTAACAAGAATAAATAATTTAAAGATTGGAGATTTATAATGAAAGAATTAGAATTAAAATATGGTTGTAATCCAAATCAGAAGCCATCAAGAATATTTATGAATGAAGGTGAACTTCCTATCGAAGTTCTTAACGGAAAACCGGGATACATCAATTTCCTTGATGCTTTCAATGGTTGGCAGTTAGTTAGAGAATTAAAGAAAGCTACAGGACTTCCTGCTGCTACTTCTTTTAAGCATGTATCACCTGCCGGAGCTGCTGTTGGTCTTCCTTTAAGTGAAATCGAATCAAAGATTTATTGGGTTGATGATTTAGGAGAATTATCACCACTTGCCAGCGCTTATGCAAGAGCCAGAGGTGCTGACAGAATGTCTTCATATGGTGACTTCATTGCTCTTTCTGATGTTTGTGATGTTTCTACAGCAGCAATCATTAAGAGAGAATTCTCAGATGGAATTATCGCTCCGGGTTATGAACCTGAAGCTTTAGAAATGTTAAAAGGAAAGAAAAAAGGAAGTTACGCGATTATTCAGATTGACCCTGATTATGAACCTACTCCAATTGAACATAAAGAAGTATTTGGTGTTACATTTGAACAGGGACGTAACGACTTAAATATTGATGAACATTTCTTTGACAATATTGTTACTGAAAACAAAGACCTTCCTGAAAAAGCTAAAATTGACATGGCAATTGCTATGATTACATTAAAATATACTCAGTCTAACTCAGTATGTTTCGTTAAAAACGGTCAGGCAATAGGTGTAGGTGCAGGACAGCAGTCAAGAATTCACTGTGTAAGATTAGCCGGACAGAAGGCTGATAACTGGTTACTTCGTCAGGCACCACAGGTACTTAACCTTCCATTTATTGAAGGTATGAAACGTGCTAACAGAGATAATGCAATCGACCTTTACATTGGTGAAGATTATATGGATGTTCTTGCAGATGGTAAATGGGAAAGTATCTTCACAGAAAAACCACCTGTATTTACAAAAGAAGAAAAACAGGCATGGTTAGCTCAGGCTTCAGATATTACACTTGGTTCTGATGCATTCTTCCCATTCGATGACAATATCGAAAGAGCTGCTAAGAGCGGTGTTAAATATGTTGCACAGCCTGGTGGTTCAATTCGTGATCAAGATGTTATCGATGCTTGTAACAGACATAATATGGTAATGAGCTTTACAGGAATCCGTTTATTCCATCACTAAAATATTATTTCTGTAATGAAATTTAATGACAGATTACTATTATTTAATTATAAAATTTTGTAATTTGAATAAATCATTTCAACTAAATAAATATATAAAAGCAAAGAAATCCGGCAGCACTTAACCGTCTGCCGGATTTCTTTGTTCAATAAAAAATATAAAGATAAGATGACCTGTCCACTTTTTATTTTTTATCATTAGTAGATAACGCTTTAATAACTTTGTCATAATCCACTGAAACCACCTCAAGAAGTTCATTTACCTTCTCCATTCTTCTTTTCTTTAGAGAATCGACTAATGGAATAATATGATTATACAACTGGTTTAAACTTAAGTTACCTGTAATCCCCTTCAATGCATTCGCTGCCTGAAAAGCCTGTTCTGCGTCTCCTTTGCTGATTGCTTCACACATTATGTCGTAGTTTACATCCTTTGGGAATGTAAACAAAAATCTTTCATACAAATCCTCCTTGTCATTAAATCTTCTTATTCCATCGTTAACATCAATTCCCGCTTGTGTTAACAACTCTTTATTCATTTTTCCTACTTTAGAATAAGATGTTCAATATACTTTGCTTTTTACGAATAAAGCTAGACTGTTGTACAAAAAAAGTCTTGGGCACAGCACACCAAGACTAATAAAGTGCAACTGGCTGCCATTTTAAAGGCCCTATAGCTTTGCGTCACAGGTTTTCACCTGCTTTGCTAAATATATTTACTATATTTATAGTATATCGCTTTTTTTGATATATACAATGCGATTTACTATTTATTTACAGTTTTCGTCAATTTGTCTATACAAATTCACGTTTACTATAAAAAATTTTCTTAAATATGAAATACCTTTTTCAATCTTTCATCTTCATATAATACCTTCTTTGCCAAATCTCTATATTCTTTTTCATGTAAATAAGTATGTCTGTGAGGCTTTATTGAAGGTGCCATATCTATTGCCTTTTCATAGTCTTTGATATCCAAGTCTAATTTCTCAACAAAATCCCAAAATCCCGTATCTGTAAATATTGTATTTACTCTCTTATATCTGTGATTCTGAACAACGCTCATTAGATAAGTTGCAATGCCAACCTGAACTCCGTGTAATTGTGGTACAGGAAGCATTTTATCAAGAGCATGTGAAATCAAATGTTCACTTCCACTTGTAGGTGCACTTCCTCCTGCAATTTCATTTGCGATTCCACTCATTGCAAGCGAGTCTAACAACTCTTTTAAGAACAAATCATCTTTAATACTTTCAAACGGTGTTCTTACAAAACTATTTACAGCCTTTTTTGCAATCATCATTGCAAAATCATTTAACTCTGTATAACCTTTTTGGTCTTCATACACCCAGTCATAAAGTGCCGTAATTTTTGATACCATATCTCCAATTCCTGAATAAATAAATTTTTCAGGAGCACTTTTTATTATCTGTGTGTCGGCAACAATTCCATATGCCATTCTTGCCGGAACCGATGTACGTCTTCCATTAACAAGAAGTGATGCACTAGCACTTGAAAAGCCATCACTGGATGCTGAAGTAGGCACGCTTATAAATGGTAATTTTCTAAGATATGCGGCATATTTTGCACCGTCAATAACTTTACCACCACCAATACCTACTACAACCTGTGCTTTAGAATCAATGTCAAATGCAATCCCTATCAATTCTTCTATTTTAATTGAATCCATTTCTCTGTAGCCAAGCACATTGACTCCTGCATCTTTAAGTGACTTCATTACTGTTTCACCAAACATGTCTATTAAATCATTTCCAAAATATATTACGGCATTAGACATCCCACTTGACTTAATATAAGTTCCAAGATTTTCTAATGTTCCTTTTCCGACTTTCAAAATTGTAGGTATTGCTATATGACTTCCACCCATTATTGTGACTCCTTTGATTAACTTAATATTATTTATGCCGGGAACATTAATCTAAAACCTATCCAATATATAATGATTTCAAATATTTCCCGGCATAATAAATTTTATATTTTCTATAAATTATTCTTTGACCAATCCATCAGGCTCTTTGAAAAATTAATTGTTGCTGTTGATGTCCAATGGCATCCGTCACCGCCATCACATGATGATTTCAAATATCCTTTTCCATCATCAAACAAACCTGTGTAATCATAATAATATACATTATCTGTTGCTGCTGCCAAATCTGAGTACGCTTTATTAAATTTCAAACGCTGTGATTTCTTTGGCACATTTGCAGTACTTCTTTTGCCCGTTGGTGCTATTGGAAGAAGGACTATCTGTACATTTTTATTTTTCTTTTTAAGTTTATTTATCATTGTTTTAAAATTGTTGATTGTAGGAGTTGTATTGTCAGTACCTGATTCATTCATTCCTATTAAAAAATATACTCTGTCAGGATTATATGATGCAACTTTTTCTATACCTGTAGCACTTTTTCCATTAACTTTAAATTTCTTTGAATTTATAAATCCTGAACTACTTACACCTACACTACTTATAAAATGTGTTCCCTTTGGATACTGATTCTTTGCCCAAAGTTCAATTCCTTCAACATAGCATTCTCCTGCAACTACAATACTTAAATCTTTAGTTGCAGCCTTTACATATTTAGCCTTTGAAAGACTGCTTTCTCCCATGCTTCCGGCAACTGTTCTTATAGCCTGCACTTTATAGTAGTATTTTTGACCGCCTACTGTATTTGTATCCACGTAATTTCTGGTAGTTGTTGATGTAAGAAGACTATAAGTTCCACCCTTTGTTGTAGCTCTGTATACTTTGTAACTATTCGCTTTTTTTACACGATTCCATTTAATCTTAACTTGTTTTTCAGTTTTATTCTTTACTTTAACTGTCGGAGCATTTAAAATTATGCTCTGATTTTTTTCGTGATTTTTTACAGTTTCAGCCTTAACATTTTTTACACATGAATATTTTTGAATTTCATTGTCAAATGAACTCATTTCACACATTCCTGCCAAAATAAGTGCTATTGTGCATGCCCATGTAAAAGTAATAAATTTTTTCATAATTATAATCCACCTTTCTGATAAAATAGCAATGTCTAAAAATCCATACTAAGTCTTGTTTCAACATTAGGTCTTACATATGTGTTTGCAACATGCTGATGCTTTGGATGTGTCTGATATGCCTTCAATGCATCCTCATTTTCAAATTCACTATCCATCATTATATCAGCAGATGAAGATGGCAAATATTCTATTCGGATGTTCATTTTTAACAATCCGTCAATCTGTCCTTCTAATGCTTCTAAATTTTCCTTTATATCTTTCTTCGCCTGTACCTTTTCTTCTTCTGTTAATGTTTCCTTTAACTTCCATAAAATAATATGCTTTACCATTTCATGCCTCCTAAAATTTATTCTTTCCACACCATTGTAACCGACCTAAATAGTTTTTTCAATTGTTGTAGACATTCATATTTTCATTATGGTACTATAACTTTTGAAAACGATAAATTTATTATTAAGAATTAATTAAAATTTAAGGTCAATATCATTACATTTTTAATCTGACAAAATTTAGCAAAATTGCATTTGTCGTCGCTGGTTCAAATCGACATATATGTAGTTTGAATGAAACCATCGTTTAAAATTCAAACTACATGTTGAAGATTTAGAACTGTTGCGAGTGACAAGTTGCACAAGCGTAATTCTGTTAATTTTGTCAGATTGAAATATAAATGAAATTATACTTATTTACGGAAAGGATATTTTAATATGGCAGCAGAAACAAAATTTACCGGAACTGATACTTATGTAGCATCTGACGACTTATTAGCAGCAGTTGAGGTTGCAACAAAGCTTCAAAAGCCTTTGTTAGTTAAGGGAGAACCAGGAACAGGTAAAACTATGCTTGCTGAGGCAGTTGCTAAAGCTCTTGACAAAGAATTATTAATTTGGAACATAAAATCTACAACTAAAGCTCAGGACGGTTTATATATTTACGATACAATTCAAAGATTATATGACAGCCAGTTTGGTGTAGATGGTGTGGATGATATCAGCAGATATATCAAACTTGGAAAACTTGGAGAAGCCTTCAAAAAAGAGGAGCAGGTTATTTTATTAATTGATGAAATAGATAAGGCTGATTTGGAATTTCCTAACGATCTTCTTTGGGAACTTGATAAAATGGAATTTTATATTAATGAAACTAAAGAAACTGTTAAGGCAAAAATCCGTCCTATAGTTATCATTACTTCAAATGCTGAAAAGGAACTTCCTGACGCATTTTTACGTCGTTGTATTTTCCACTATATTTCATTTCCAAATGCAGATTTAATGAGACAGATTGTTAATGCTCATTTTGAAAATTTAGAAGAACATTTGCTTGAGCAGGCAATGAAAACATTTTACTGGATTAGAAGTATTAGAGATGTTAGAAAGAAACCTAGCACATCTGAATTTATAGATTGGATTAGAGCTCTTATGATTGGTGGCGTTGACCCTGATTCTATTGAGAAAACACTTCCATATCTTGGTGTTTTAATTAAGAAGGATGAAGATTTAGAAACAATAAAACAGATGAGCTTATAGGAGGGAATTTATGTTTACTGACTTTTTCTATGTATTGAAAAATCACGGATTAAACATTTCTACCACCGAATGGCTTATGCTTATGGACGCACTTGATAAAGATTTGGCCCATTCAAATTTTACTGATTTTTATTATCTTTGCCGTACAATTTTAGTTAAAAGCGAAGGTGATTATGACAAATTTGATATTGCCTTTCAGGAATATTTTAACGATATAAAAGATAATTCTTTTGATATGAGTAAAATTGATGCATGGCTGCACAATGATGTTGAAACGGGCAAGAAAACTGACCCAAGCAAATATATAGACAAGCGTACCGAGCGTGAAGCCAAGGAAGTTCATCGTAAATTTGAGGAACGACTTGGTGAACAGAAAACTGAGCATCACGGTGGAACTTACTGGATTGGTATGGGCGGTGGCTCTGAATTTGGTAAAAGAGGTCACGTAGCCGGTGGTATTCAGTTAGGAAATGAAGCCGGAATGAAAACTGCTTTCACTGTTATGGGCGAAAGACGTTATAAAGATTTCAGACGTGATACAAAACTTACAATGCGACAGTTTCAGGTTGCTTTCCGTGAACTTCGTCAATATTCAAGAAAACTTGATTTGCCAAAAACTGAACTTGATATCGACGGAACGATTAATTCAACCTGTAATCAGGGTGGTTATTTAAAGTTAGAATTCCAACAACCAAGAAAAAATACTGTAAAGCTTATGCTTTTATTTGACAGTGGTGGTTCGATGTATCCTTATAGTTCTTTGTGTAACGAGCTTTTTCAGGCTGTGCATAAAGCTAATCATTTTAAGGATGTAAAAACTTTTTACTTCCACAATTGTATTTATGCTAAATTATATAAAACACCTGAATGCGCAAGTGGTGACTGGATAGATACTACATGGGCATTTAGAAATTATGATAAGGATTATAAAGTAATTATTGTTGGCGATGCAGGTATGGCACCTGAAGAATTCAAAGATAAAAACGGTAATTACAGTGGTCCAAACGGTGGACTTTCAGGTAAGGAATGGATTGAACTTTTTAAGAAGAAATATCCACACAGCATTTGGTTAAATCCTTCATATCACTATGGAGATTTGAACAATATGTACTGGATGGAATCTGAAAGAGTAATTCGCGAAAACATCGATATGTTTCCTTTAACTGTTGATGGACTTAAGCGTGGCATTAAAACACTTATGTATGATAAGAAGAAATAAAGGCTCGTGGATGCGTCTGACGACTTGTGATTGTGTAAGTCGGACTTGATTTACGGATAATATTAAATCAATTTTCGTCCGTAATATATTTTAGTAATTTAATTATTTTGAATTCTACAATTAAATTATGTAAACCAAATTACGGATAATTTTTCAATTTGAAATATTATCCGTAATTTTATTTTTACTTTAATTTATACTGAACCTATGGCCGTGGGCACATACACTTCATCTGTTAATTCTGCATTTTTATCTGCTGTCCCTGTATTAAAGGATATCTCACAAGGCTTTCCCCTTCAAGATTTTCCTTATGCATATCAACTGCAGTAATCTGATTATTTTCATAAGTAGTGTAATAGTAAATTCCCTTTGTCGCATTGCAGCATGAAGTATAAATAGTTATTTCGTATTTACCCTCATCTACTTCACAACATCCTCTTTGTTGTTCAACTGAACCTAAAATATGAAAGAACTGACTAACACTCTCATTTTCCGTTTCCCCTGATTTGGAATTCATTTTTGTAAACGCTACTCTTACAAATCTTGACCCTGAAGACAAATCTCCCGGCATTCCAATTGCACCCATTCCTCTGCTATATGAATTAAGTTGCAAATTATCTGAGAAACTGTTAGTCGGTTGTTTTGATGATAAATGCATGTAATTGTTAAGTTGAAACATCTGCTGTTCAAATGGTGGATTATTAGTCAATACCCCTACCGGATTGTCATATACATGTAATCCCGATTCAGTTGATTCAACTGTTATTGCTTCATTTGCATCTGCTATAATCCAGTGAAGACTTGCCGCCGGCAATTGCTCGCTAAACTGAGTTCCTACTAAATTCATTTCACTTAATACTTTTCGTGCCTCTTTTACTGATTCACATTGTCTAAGTATCCATGGTATAAATTCGTATTGTGCTACATTTTTAGTGTCAGATTTTACTTCACTGTACACAGCATTTCCTACGAAATTGAGTCCTGCCATTCCTAATCCTTTTTCATTTATCGCATCATAATATAAAGGATAATCATTTACAACAAATGCCATTCCAATAATTGCATAATTATTTTTTGCCTCAATTCCATGTCTGAATTTCAATTTATAGTTTCTTGGTGTAATCGTAACTTCCTCATTATAAGAAAATTCGTAATCAAGTGTTCTGCCAAAATAAAAATCTTTTGTCTTATATGTTGCTGCTGTACACATATAATTTCCTCCATTTTCTACTTATAATATTTAATTTGTAAAATAGGTAAGTTTAATTTTAGGATGTTCCACTGCTTGGAGCCAGTAATGGTTCAAAAATTATTACACTTCAATATAATATGGACATATGTCTTCATATTTCCCATTTTTCAATCTGAATCCATTAGGTATTATACCCAATTGTTTAAATCCAACACGTTCGTATAAATGTCTTGCATGTACATTTGTTGCCACTACAGCATTAAACTGAAGCACTTTATAGCCATTATCGTAAGCTTTTAAAATGCAGTCTTTTACTAGTTTTTCTCCAATATGCAATCCTCTGCTTTTTGATGATACTGTGTAACTTGCGTTACAGATATGTCCGCATCTTCCTACATTATTTGGATGCAGAATGTATAAGCCTAAAATTTTTTTTCATCATTCAATTCTTCCATTCATAAAAAACCCCTACATATCTGCCAATATGTAGGGTGATTCTGCCATCATTAATTATTATTTTTATGCTCATCCCAATTTGTAAAACCTATATCGATTTTATCATACTTTATTGCTCAGTTCCAGTATTTTTCTCCCTATTGCAACACCTGAACCGAAAACGCTGTTGTCTGTGGTGGAATGCTTGCCGTCTGGAAATTTGCATGATTTATTCTAACTAATTGTCCCGGTCTTAAGTTTCGTAATCTGATTCTGTTTCCTTCTCTGTCTGTTATAACTGTATTATTATTTACGATAAATCTCGTTTGTGAATTAATATCATTTCTATTTCCCGTATAAAAAGAGCTGTTCTCCAAATCTATAGATGCAATTCTGTCTATTGTTACTGAGCTAACCGATTGCTGACTTCTTCCCTGTACAATAATTAAAAATGCATTTGCCTGTGGTGGAATACTTCTTGTCATAGCACCTGAAAAAATTGCATTAATCCACATACCTTCCTGTATGCAACAAGTACATAAATTTTGTCCTCTAAAGTTAATAATTTTTGTATTTCTATTTATATTTAATCTGACCTGCTGCCTATTGTTTCTTCCCATTGATGTATCATTATATGAAACTACAATGTAGCCTCCCGCAGTATTAAAACATACCGATTCTTCAACAAACCCATTATCTATTCTCATTATATTTCCTAATTGAAACATAAGTCCATTTACATTACTATCCACCATAAACCTCATATTATATTTCTGATAATATTTATTATATGTTTAATTAAGATAAAAGTGTTGAAATGAGATTTACTGCACATAACAAAAAATGTAGATATTGGTTACCATTCATACTAAGACCTGAATTACACCATATTGGGCAATGAATACAAAAAAGAGACGCTGAACTAATCTTTTTAGCTCAACGTCCCTTTTTTATTAAGTAAAATTATTTAATTGTAACTTTCTTCTTTGCTGAGTATGGACTGTAAATCTTCTTGCCATTGTTTTCAAAGTAACTTCTTACTCTTACATAATATGTTTTCTTTGCTTTTAATTTCTTAATTTTGATTGATGTCTTCTTTGTTGTCTTAACCTTTGCAGCTTTCATGTTCTTCTTTAATGAATACTGAACTTCATATTTTTTTGCTCCGCTTGATTTCTTAAACTTTACAACCATAGCTTTCTTCTTAGGTGTTACTTTTGTAACTTTAACCTGTGAAGGTGACATAATATCAGCTACAACAGAGAAATCTTTTACTTCGATTGTACCACTCATGTTGTTTTCATCTTCATATTCTCTTAATAATGCACCGAATGCAAATTTAACACCTACTGTAGGATTTTTAACTCCACTCTGGTATTCTGACTTAAGTGATGGAATCATAAATGATGCTGTTACTGTAACCCATCCGTCATCTGCTGTATTCTTGCTATCAAGTGCGATAAATGATGAGAAATCTTTGTTGATGTTAGCATCGCCTGTTGTAAGAACACTTGCGCCACCAATTGTTGCTGTTAAATTTGTTAAATCTAATGCAGCACCATCTTTATCATTATTATCAAATACTTTGAAGTGAACATGTTTAACATAGTTATATTTTCCTGTTCCTTCATTATAAGCTGTACCATCAGCTCTTTCTACTGTCTTTGTAAGTTCATTTGATAATGTACTCTTAATCTTGAATGAAAGATTGTAATATCTTCCTCTTTCAACGTTCATAATCTGAGTTGCTGTAACTCCCCATGGATTAGACTGTGTAACTTTTCCTGTGAATGGATTCCAGTTAGCACTCCATCCTGTACTTACAACATTCATTGTAAATGATGAAGCTGTCTTAGCTGTTAAAGATGCATTTTCACCATAACTCTTGTAAGCATTAGCTGTGTTCATGTAACTCTGACCATCTTTAATTAACTTGTCTTCCCATTCACCATTGTCTTCTCTTGTATGAAGAGAATATGATGTCCATTCATTCTGTGATACGTTAGTTCCCTGTGCAACTGCTGCTGATGTAACTCCTGCTGCACCAATAATCATTGTTGCTGACATAGCTACTGCAGTAATCTGTTTAAATAACTTTCTCATTTTTCTTCTCCTTTTCAATTTGTTACTCTAATCATATATCGAAAACGTTTTTATTTCAATAAAAGAATGCAATTTTGTTGTTAAAATTTTCTTAATTTTATCTGAAAAATGTTATTTGATTGTTAAATTTGAATAAATAACCTATTTACACAATTCTTCTTAATTCGACCTTTCGATTTAACACTCCTTTTTTCCAAATCATCAAATATACTTTAAATTCTATTGAGTCTTTTACCCCAACAAAAGGTTCTTCAGTAATGACGGATGCCTCAATTCCATCTTTACTTAACTCTTCCTTTAACTGTTCTGCTTTCTTTATATATTTTTCTAATTTTTCATTTTCTTTTCCAAAATTTCTCACAGGATAATTTTCCGACGCTTTCACAAATATATTTATCAAATAATCAACCAATTCTTTGTGAGAATTTCTATGTAACATAGAAGCTATAATTTTTGCGACACATTTTTCAGGATGATTTTTATAAAATTTCAGCATCCTTTGCATTTTTCTGTCTCTAGTCAATTCTGCCATATCATACATTACCTGAATTGCTTCATTTGACGGAGTCCATGGATCGTCTTTTGGAACAATATATTTTTGTGGCACTGACGGATAGCAGCAATAATTTAAAGGTGGAAAATCCGACAAATGTGCTAATTTTAATTCTTGATTATTGCAATACTCTTCTCCTAAATATTCCCTTTTGTCCCGCACTATTGCAATCTTATATTCAATATTTCTTAAATATTCGTATCCTTTCACCCAAAAATGTCCGATTTTTCCGTAGTTGTATAAATGATTTTCCATGTACATTTTTTGAAAAAATATTGAAAATACTGATTCATTCTGATGTACTACCATAACATATTCTTTTTCATTTCCGGTTAGTGAAGCTGTAACACTACCTTCAAATTTACTATCATATGTGCCTGTTAGTCTTGCATTGTCAAATACAATAAAGCTTTCCACTGCATCATTCATTATGTATATCAGTCTGATTTTTCCATTCTCAGGTTTATCTGATACAAGTTCAAACTGCCCCGATTCTAGCAGTCTTTCTAAATTATATAAAGTCTCAAGTTCTTCCTGTTCATATTCTGTATTTTCATTTGTAACATCTATGCTTTGATTTTCCATTGTTTTTCTCCAAATTTATTATTAATCTCTTTTTATGATTATCATTCTTACGAATTTTTATAAAATAAAACAAGTTTAATTTAATAATAACTTTTTATATACGATACCTATTCGTAGCACGAACCAATCCATAGGCATCAAAGTTGGAAGTTTTTGCCCCAACATCTTATATATTTATTATACAGTATTGTCTGTACAATTTTTATATCTTTTACGTAATATTTTAATATAAAATTAATGATTTATTATTTATCATAAATGCATAAAGCAACTTAAATATATGTTTTATATTTTCACACCATGTTATAAAATATATATACAATTTATTTTTTCTAATTATACAAATGAAAGGACTTAAGTGATTTTTATGAGAAGAAAAGACCGTGAAATAACAGATTTTAATGAAATAATCGAAATAATCCGCAAGTGTGACTGTTGCAGACTTGCCTTTAATGATAAGGATTTTCCTTATATTGTACCTCTTAATTTTGGATTACATGTTGATGGCGATAAAGTCGAACTATATTTCCATTGTGCTAAGGAAGGAACTAAATTGGATTTAATCAGACAAGATAACAGAGCCACATTTGAAATGGATTGTGGTCACAGATTTATAATGTATGAAGAAAGAATGTCTTGTACTATGGGATATGAAAGTGTCATTGGCCACGGAACCATTGAATTTGTACCGGACGAAGATAAATTTGATGCATTAAAAATTCTTATGGCTCAGTATCACGAAGAAGACTTCAAATTTAATACAGATATGATGAAAGTCACTACTGTCTTTAAACTTGTTGTTTCTGATATGACAGGTAAAAGAAGAAATAATGTTCATTAATTAATGTAAAATATTATAATTGGGTAATATTGTAGGAATGCGTAGCATGGGACAATCATACACATTCTTGGCTGATTAAATATTTCTCTCTGATTGTGGAAATACGTAGCATGGGACAATCCAAAGGTATCAAAGTTGATGGCTTTTTTCCCGACATCATATCAAATAAAAGATTAACTAAAAAAAGAAATCCATATATTAACAGGTACCGTTCTAAAATTGCACTCTTTGTCAGTAATTAGAATCTGATACCATGCTACATTGGATTTCTTTTTTATGTTCTAAATCTCTTTATTACTTTTCTTTTTCCTATATTCTCTAGGACTTACACCCATTATTTTTTTAAAAATTTCCGCAAAATAACTAGAGCCATTAAACCCACATTCATATGCTATTTCCGTCATTTTCATATCAGTTTCCAAAATTAAATCAACACTTTTATTTATCCTATATTCCGTAAGATAATCATTCGGACTTTTATTCATTATTCCTTTAAATATTTTACAGCACTGGCTTCTGCTAACATTTCCCATCTGAGCAATCTCATCAAGACTTATTGCATTTTTGTAATTAGATTGAATATATCCAATCATTTTGTGGAGAGTATCTGTCCACGGTGACACTCCGATTCTTTCTACACCTCTACAATTTAATCTCTTTATTATTGCTGACATTAATTTGTAAGCTCCTGCAACCATATCAAATTCATAAGCATCCACCTTATTTTCCAATCGTGACATCATTGTATTAAATGTATTTGTCAATTCATCATGACCTCTGTCTCCTTTTCTAAATACAAAACTCGAAAACTTAGAGTCGTAAAAAAATGGATTTACGTATTTTTCTGCCAATTGTTTCGGATAAACTAAAACATTTGTAGGGACCAATATTCCATCAAATATACATTCCTCATAATTAATATGCCTGTGTCCATGAATCTGTTGACTGTTAACAAATATAATATCTTCTTCGTTCAATTCTATTACATTATCATTTACTAAATAATTCATTCTACCTGAGACAATTCTAATAAATTCAATATCATCATGCCAATGCATTATCCCACACATGTTAGGATAGTTTGACTGTTGCTCTCTCACTGCATATATTGGTATGCTTTCTATGGTATATGGTATAATTTCCGAATTATCCGTTCTAAGTCTGATGTTTTTAATTTTTTCCATTATTTACTCATCTCCTGTAATAATTAATCATAATCCAATATCTTTTATCGCTTTATGTTTAATAAGCTTTTATTATATTCTTTAATGTCAAATAATCTATGTATTGTATAAATGTACTATTGTTATAATCTTTTTATACTATTGTTATATTTATATTGTTCGATTGTTACATTAATTTTTATATAATTATAACATATTTTTATTTTTTTGCACTATTGTTATAATATATAAATTTGATATTTGTATTATTTTTGCATATTTTTATGTATTATACTTATAGAAACTAAATCTTTCATAAATTATTAAATAAAAAGGAGGCACCTAGATATGAACAAAGATATTGAATATGTATGGGATGAAGAACTTATGGACCTTGTGCCTGTTAAGAAATAACTTAACTTCCGACACAACTATATAAAAAATTTTAAACATCGTTAGAAATTTCATTAACTCACCTAAAGAAGCATCTCCAAATTATGGAAATGCTTCTTTTAACTGTTACATACACTGTTCCTCTTTTATTAATTGTTATTGCATAGGTTTTCAGTTTTTTCATTTTCTTTTTGAACAAAAAATATCCAAAAATAATATATGAATATTCCTATATTTATTACCGCCAAAACCGTAAGCATATGTTCCTGCTTGAATAAATATGATGAATAAGTAAAAAATGTAATTAATTGTAATATAATACATGGAATAATCGTACGCTTATAAAGCAATGCAAGCATAATTGCAAATATCTCATATAAATATCCATATCTCTCATGCATGTGCGGCATAGTAAGTACTGCTATGTATACAAAAATAAATGCCAACTGTAAAATTTGTTCTTTATTAATGTTTGACATTTTTTTCATTAAATAATAAAAAATCATTCCTATTATGCATATTGATATCATTGTAGCAGCAGTTGAATATTTTATATTTAAATCTGCCATCTCTGTAGAGAATATGGCCCATAATCCCGGATAATTAGATGTGAGACTTGAATTATAAGCCTGTGTCTGATTTTTAAAAATTAAAAACACATCCCAAATTTTTCTACCATAAATAATTCCAACACCACTTAAAACAATCATCATAAATGGTACATAAAAAATTTTTATAATAGAAAATTGTTTCTTTATCAGATAAATTATAAAAATAAATGGGAGCAAAAATATAGCCTGCAATTTTAATGAAAGAGCAACCCCATATGCGATAAACATAAAAGAATACTTTTCTTTTATACAAAAATATATTGTCCACGCACAAAAGGTTGCATATATCGAATCGCATTGTGCCCATGCCGATGAATTAAATATAACTATAGGTGAACATACAACAAGTACAAAAGTCCAAATCATATACAAACGATTTTCAGTTAATTCTCTAATGACCATAACACATGCTAATGCCAATAAATAATCAAAAATGCACGATATCACCTTATATGTCACTAATGGTTTAAGCGGTAAATATGTAAATAAGGCAATTAGTGTCTGGTACAAAATACAATAATCACCTGTCTGTTTAGAAAGTGCATCTAAGCCTCCGCTATTTTTAATTTCTTCATACCATGGTAGTAAGAAATAATTGGCATCACCTGATACGATTGGAAGCAATCTGTTTCTTATATAAATAGATAATATTGTTATTGCTAACACAAATAAATAATCCGAATATTTAATTAAAATATCTACAATTTTTCGTTCGTTTTTTAACATAATTTTTTCCTCTTTTTTATTCAAAATAGCCGGATAACACATTTCATTGTTTACATATTTTAGCCCAATATCTGTTATTCCTTCTTCATTTTCTATAATTATCGGATGATAATTTTTAGAATAAAAAGCATAATTTAGCAATGAAAAATGTGCATCTAACATTGCCGGAATCATAAGAATACATTTTTCATCAATTTTGTTTCGTCTATCCTATAAATAAAATCATCCCCTAAAATAATATTAATTAATAATATATCATCTTTAGAGGATAATTCAATATTTAACAAAATTTTTTCTGCTTCTTTACTTACTCTGAGCTACTTTTATTCACACTTATCCTTCCAATACCCACCCGTTATTCATCACACGTAATCTTTTCTGCAAAATCTCTTATAAGCAACACTAAATAAAATACTTACAATACAGGTTTGCACCAAAATACTAATCCAATCATAAGCTTTAAACGAAGTAAATAAATGATTTTCCATAAACCATGAACCACAATCATTCCAGCTTGAAGCCAGATTAAATGATATTAACAAATCAAACCATGTGTTTGTAGAAAATTGTAATACATTTAATAATCCCAACATTGTAATGACAACAATAATTATACTTATGTAACTATTGTTAGTTACTAATTGAATGGCACTACTTAAAACACTGATAAGTATTATCAACACTGTTGCGTAGCATATTGTGAATAAAAGATATTTTGCATAACTCATTTTCGCATAAGTAATGAATGGATATTTAAGAATTCCTCTCGATTCCATAGCCATTGCCGATGATAATGAGGTATTCCAAAGTCCTTTATAAGAAATATTTGCGAAATAATATCCTAGAGTTCCTATCATCAAAATACCATTAATAACACTCCCGGCAATCATTGCACTTATCATTTTACTTTTCTGAATTGTTCGTCCCTTTTTGGTCGCATATACTATTCCTGTCGTATTGTTTATCCTTTCATAATCCATTAAAAATAATGTGCATATGCTTATTACAACAGCCATTTCCAGCAATAGTTTTTTAAATATGTTGTAATAAAGCAATTTATGTAATCTATATACCTGACCCGGATAAGTTAATTGTGTACTTTCTCCATCATTTTTTATTTCTTCTACTCTTTTTTCTAATTTTTTATAACAGTTGTCTATAAACAGTTTATACTTTCCACTTGGATTGTAATCATACAAATCCATTTTAGTATTTTTTACAATCTGCATATTAAAATCATCATATATTGAAACAACAGAATTCAGATATTCTTTATCAATTTTGTCGTTTAGAATATACTGATGCGTAAGTTTTATGTCTTTCTTATAATCATGAACCTGCATTTCAATATTCAAAATATTAATGACAAGAAAAAATAACATTAATATCCACACAATAGGATTTTTTATTATTTTTCTTATTTCATATTTTATCAGCAAATTACCACTTCCTTTTTCATCTATTAACAAATTTTTATACTTTAATTTTACTTATTAACAAATAGTTATCTTTTAATCTGCTTATTAACAAATAACTACATCTTTTTTCTTTTCATATTTTGCTAACGCTACTGCAATAATCAAACCAATAATTGTAAAACTTATGCAAATCAATATAGGGCGGTAAACATCGTAAGTTATTTTCATTTTGTTTTCTATTATCAAATATCCATACATTATTTTATTAAAAATAATAGCTATGATAACCGTAAAAGGAATTGCACTTGCAAAACCAACCACATAATTTAGTGATATTTTTGATATTAAAAAATACAGCATTATAAGTGACATAATTGCAAATATGTATAGTAATAAATTTAAGCAAATATATGTACCAAAATTCAAATCATACCATGAATTAACTCTTGCAGTGCAATATATAGGACAATCCAAATATTTTCCAACTCCTCTAATTATCAAATATACATAAAATATAATTATATGTGCTATTCCAACTAAAACGGTAGTAATAACGGTAGCTGTTATTCTGGTGTTAACCAAATTTCTTCCATGTTTTGTAGTATAAAATAATGTATTCACATTTCTTATTCTTTCCCGTATCTGATAAGGTATTATCAATAAAGCAGAACATATTAACATTAGCAAACCAATCAAAGGTAAATCACTTTTTACACATTCAGCTGCATCTTCTGATAAAAGCGACGTGTAATCTCTTGTATATAGTTTTTCCATTCTTTCAAGAAATTTAGGATTCAGCTTATTTACTTCCCCTGTATGTCGTCTTACATTTTCTGTTATATTACTCTCTGCATTTTCCCTACTAAGCCCTGCAAACTGTAACCCTGTTTCCCATTCCTGCCAGTAATCCACCTCCTGAATCAGAAATGTTTCTTCAGCATAGCTTCCAAATGAAATGTCATTTAATTTTTCTTTTACCTTATCATCCAGTCCTTCTTCTGAGCGCATTGATTTGTAATCTTTATAGTTAGTTATACCTGCATTTTTCAATACTTCATCCCCTGCAATATACTTGTCAACTTTTTCAATATATTCTTGTTTTATTTCTTCTAACTTATTTCTTTTACTAACCGGTAATTTTGTTCCGTATTCTTTCATTAATATGGTGCATAGTTTATCTTCTGCCCCCATATTAGATGTAGCAAAATAATTAGTGCTTAAAAACATATTGTAAAATAATGCTGTTAGTACAAAGATTACAAGCACGATTTTTATATTAAATATCTTTTTTAACTCAAATTTAATCATATTTTTCTCCTATTAACCATTATTATGTTAATTGTAATTAACTAAAAATACATCTTCCAAATTTGGTGAAACACTTACCTTATTATCATTATCCGTTCCATCATCTGCCTCGTCAAACACTCTTATTGTCATAAATCCTTTTTCCTGTCTTGCTGACAAAACAATATACTTTTCTTCCATCTTTTCATATTCTTTGTCACTTACCTGCATCTCAAATACCTTTCCTGATAACTCGTTACAAATATTTGCTACGGAATCCATTTTGTAAATATGCTTATCTCTTATAAGAATTACCTGATTTGCAATTGATTCAATATCTGACACAATATGGGTAGATAGTATGACTATTCTATCTTTTGACAATACTGAAATTATATTTCTAAATCTTACCCTTTCTTTTGGGTCCAATCCTGCTGTTGGCTCGTCCAAAATCAATATCTTAGGGTCATTTAACATTGCCTGTGCAATGCCAACTCTCTGAATCATTCCACCTGAAAATTTTCTCATTTTCTTGTCAGCATTTTCTGACAATCCTACCATTTCTAACAAATAATCAATTTTTTCTGCTGTTTCTTTTTTAGGTACTCCCTTTAAAGCTGCCAAATATGAAAGATACTGCTTTGGAGTATTATTTTTGTAATATCCAAAATCCTGTGGCAAATAACCAAGCAATTCCCTATACGCCGCTCCCATTGTTTTTATATTTACTCCATCATATAAAATTTCACCCTCAGTAGGATTAAGCAAAGTTGTTATCATCTTTATAATGGTCGTCTTTCCTGCTCCATTTGGTGCTAACAGTGCATATAATCCATTATCCATGTTTAAACTTATATTTTCTACTGCCGTAAATTTTCCAAAATTTTTCGATACATTATTAAGCGTAAGCATTTTCTTTTTCCACCTTTCTTAAATAAGCTATAAATATTCCAAAACTAATAGCTGCAATTGCAACACAAACAACAGTAGGCACTGTATTTAGCATTGTATTTATAATTAATGAATTATATTTTGATATTCCTGTCGTTCCCACTATCCATGCTATGCATAAAAAAACTATATTGTAATAATTATTAAACCTGTCATACAGCCATAGTGATACTACAGAAAAAATAAATGACGTAGCAAAAGCAATAATGACTATTTTTAACTGATATTTAACATCAGTTATAATTAACAGCATTGCCTCATTGATGACGATTGCTAATATACTCACATACAACATTCTAAGTGTAATAATATAACTTTGTGAGTATTTCAATGTGCGTTTAAGTTCTACTATTGCAGACTGTTCTTCATTCCACATTGATAGTGCAAAAAATGACACATTAATAACAGGAAACATTATTATTATCATGTATTCAGGACTTATATAATCATTTATTGAAAATGAAACATATCCTAAAGATATTGCAAACAAATATATAGCAAGTGACATTAATACAAGTAATTTTGACTGATAGAATATAACATTTATTCCCGGTCCTAAGAATAGATTTTTTAGCCTTGTAATCAATGGCTCTTCCTCTTTTTTAGTCGCATCAAGTATAAAATTTATACTGTTTTGTTTTTCGATTTGTGTAGGGTACTCAATATCAAATTTATATTTATTTTCCATAATTACGCTAACTCCTTTTTCAACATTTTAATCATCGTATAATAACGCGTTTTAACCGTGTTTTCTGAAATACCTAATTCCTTAGAAATTTCTTTAAATGATAACTCCTCAAATATTTTCATTTGGAATATCCTAATCCACTCATTGTTATATCCGGATATAAGTATCATCACATCCTGAATCATTTTTTCATTTGTCATTTTATTAATAATCATTTCTTCCTGATTATCATTCGTCCCGATGTAATCTGTTTCTACCGGACCGGCTTCTAATAATTTTTGTTTATAAAATCTGCTCCGATAAAAATCTGTTATTTTATTTGAGGCCAACCTGTAAAGCCATGTTCTAAAAGAAGCTTTTTTCTCATCATAGCTATGTAATCCATTTAATACTGCTATAAAAATGTCCTGCGTCATGTCCATCGCTAACTCTTTTTCCTGAAGTTGTTTATAAGCATAAACATAAATTTCGTCATAATATCTGCTGACCAGTTCATTTGCTGAGTTTCTGTCATTTTTCTTTTTTATCTCTCTAATAAGCCTATAATCTGAATGCATTCTTTTTCTCCTGTAATTTGTATTACATTATTATATACGAAAATTAATTGAAAATAGTTTTAATATTTATTATATTGGAGGAATTTCTTATTTAATCCCTCTTTTTCTACTTATAATTAACTTTATGATAATTAATATATTAAAATTAAAATCAGACAGATAACCTAGATTAGATATATTTAATAAATGATTTAGATATTTATTATCTAAAAAGATATTACAAACTCAAAATGCCACTTGATTTTATTTCAATCAAGTGGCATTTTATCTGGACACTCCTAATTTTGACATCATGAGTTCCTGTATTACTTACATTTAATGCTTTTTACTTTACTCCATTTTGTGTATTTTTTCTTTCCTTTTGTTATGTTATATGCTCTTACTCTTACAAAATATTTCTTACCGGCTTTAAGTTTTTTAATCTGCATTGAATGCTTATTTGTTTTCACAATTTTTTTATTCTTTGTGAATTTCTTATTCATTGCGTATTGTATCTGATAGCCTTTGGCATTAGACACTTTATTCCATTTAACTGTTATTGTCTTTTTCTTTTTAGATGATAATTTTATGTTAATTTTTGCTTTCGCAATTTTAGTTTTTTCCTTAGTTTGATTCGTTTTATCTGCGTTTTTATTCACAATCTTGCATTGTATTCCATTTGCTTTAGCATACTGTGCTGCATATGAATTTTCAGTTGTATATATTGTAACTGAAATAACCGGTTTTCCACTGCCAATCCAGAAATATCCTGTTTCGAAACAACTTTTTCCTATGCTATTAACGCTTGCAGGAATTGTTATTTTTTTCAAATTTCTGCAACCATAAAATGCTTCATCCCCTATCTTCTGTAAACCTTTGCCAATTTCAACTTCTTCTAAATTATCAAAACTTTTAAATTCATTATCCGGAATGCTTGTTATTCCTGACTTAATTACAATTTTCTTTACTTTGTTCCTTATATTTGTCCATGTGTTGTCAGATGATGAATAACTAAATCCTCTACTTGTTGATGAAACTGGATATCTATAATGAACTTTTGTATCAATATCTATCGCACCTGAACCTGATATTGTTAATGTTCCATTTGAAGACTCAAAATCCCATGTTGCATTTTGTCCTGCTACACGATATATTTTTTTATCCATCTTTCCACTATTAATATCTATAGAATAAAAATCAACCATATTTGAACTTGATGCATAATATATAATCTTTGAGCCATCTACAATCGGATGACAATCTGAAATTGGTGCCGATGCTGTAAATTCCCGGCTAATTTTATTACCATTTCCATCTACAAAAATGTAATGTAAAATAGATGACTCTAATAAATCTTCTGTCCCTGCAGTCTGACTTTTTCCATATTCTTCCCATGAAATCATAAACTTGTTATCATTTATTTTTGTTATTTGAGTTCCAATAAAACAACTTCCATCATCTTTATAGTTAGTCATCCATTTTATCTGTGTATTTTCTTCATCAAATTCATTCTGTGAAGTAACTGTAAGATAAATATTATGTGCAGTATTCGTATTTACAACTTCATATTGACTTTGATCTATAGATGTTCCCAAACACAAAACATTATCTTCTGAAACAGCCAAATCATCTACACTTGCATAACATGATATAGCCCATGCTGATGTATGTTCTCCACCATATTCAAGTAATGGAATAGATTCTGCTCTTAATGAATCGGCATTGTATTTTGTAAGTTTAGTATATCTTGAACCTTCACTTTGTTCTAAAACATACAAATTTGAATTCTTCTCAACTATGTATTGTGCAAAAGAATGCCACAAATCGCTTTTAACTATCTGACCCGTCATTGTATTTTCATCCACGCTAATCATTAAAAATCCCTGATGTCCCTGCTTATACATTGGGTCTACATAGCCCTGATGCCCTGTTACAACAAATAATTTTCCATTGTATTCTGTCATTTCAACACACCCATAGTCAAATGGATACCTTACTTCACCACCAAATAAATTGCTGTTTCCTGTAATTGATGCTGCTCCAATTCTGTTCCAATCTTTATCATATTTTATTACACGAATTACCTCAGCAGTATCTGATTCATCAGTGTTGCTTACTCCTTCAACCAAATAATAGCCATTATTTCCTGCATAAAATCCACCCCACATCGGCAATTCCATATTTATATTTTTTCTGCTCTGTATATTAAAATTCTTGTCATAATATTCTATTCCAATGTTTTCTTCATTATAAAAAACACGCATATATCCATTCGCCAAATTAACCAGCTGTGACTTTTTCCTTAATGATCTGTTCAAATTATCATATGCTGTCGGAATTAGTCCGTTATCTGCTTTAACCTCTTTCTTTGTCACAATTCCATATGAACAACTTAACGATATTGTTAATACTGTTGCTACAAGTTTATTTAAAAAATTTTTCATTTTATTTTGTTTCATTTATAACCTCCTGAATATTTCTATAAGGAACATCCGTAAATAATTCCCTTAATTCATCTGCTACACCTAAAGCTGTTGCTATCTTTGTAAGACTTATTAGCGATATCTGTCCTGTTGCTTCAAATCTTTTTATTGAGCCATAACTAACTCCACTCATATTTGCAAGTTTTTCCTGAGAAATAGAACGTCTTTTTCTTACCTTTCTTAATCTATCTGCAATTTTTTTCCAATAAGAGAAACAAACGGGTAAAGCCAGAGCTGATGCAGTACTGGTTACTCCTGAAAATATATATGGAATAGAAATAAAAAGTGATGCCGATACCTATACACGGTTAGCTAAACAGGTTAAATATTATAATTTATATATTAAAATTAACCCCAAAAGTTTAATTTCATATTTAAAAATTACAATATTTATACAGAAACTTATTTTCAATCACATAATTTCAAAAATCATAATCCGTTCTCTACTATCATTTCCGTCAAATAAATCTCTGCAATCAATCTCATCATAATACATTAATTCGTCTACCGTCATTAAATACGAAATATATTCATCTGATGGATAATAAAAAAACAGTTGTATCGTTCTTATATTTTCATAATAAGAATCTAGTATCTGTGCAATTACTTTTTGCAAGATTTCTACAGAAAATGGGTTAAAGAAATAAATCTTATCCACACTTTCAAGTACTTCAAATTTCTCTGCATTTGCAAGTTCAATTATGACTTTATTAGATGACACTGCAGTTTCTTTATTTGTCATTGCCCTTTCATAAATACGCTCATCGTACTCAATTCCAATTGATTTGCATTTTGTCTGATATGCCATAAAATAATCAACTCTTCCTTTGCCGCATCCATAATCAATCAATGTATTATTTTTACGTATAAGCCCACTGTTGGCAAGACGCTCTAGCACTGAATACGGCGTTGGCTCATAAGGATATCTATATTGGTCTGCTTTTGAATCATCTCTTCCTGTGGTGCGAATCTTAAGAAGTTTGTCCCACCTTATTTCGTTTTTGTCTTGTTTCATAATTTATCGCAAAAATGCATATCTCCTATCTTACACTTTCCATTTTTTGACCTATTAATATCAGTAACTCAATTACTTATTCACCTTATTCATTCCCTTAACAATTCCTACGGCAATTGTTTCTAATGTCTTATTTGAATGATTACTACTCTTATCTCCCACTTCTAAATCTACAGAAGGTATTGTAGAATAGGAAGTTTGAGTCAAATCAATTCCCATTACACCATTCCCATGTATTTTAACTCCGGCATTTTTCATTCCCAATACGAGATTTTTTCCTAATTTGTTATGTTTTTTCCAATTTTTAGAAACCGGATACATATTTTTATATGACTGATTATCTGGAACACCAATATAAAAAGCCCCTTTATTTGATGAAGTCGAATCATAATGAAGTGCAATATGATAATCTGCGCAGTTATTTGCATATACAGTTCTTCCTATATTGTCTATCTGAGCATCTTCGCCTTCCCTAACCATTAAAACATTATATCCTGCTTTTAAAAGTTTCTGCTTAACTATCATTGCCAAATTTAATGTAGCCTTTGCTTCAGGTGTCCCGTCATTTAAAGTAGTTCCACCATTAATTGATGTAGCTCTTATTGCTCCCTGCGAAGTACTTCCGCCGGTTACCTTGGCGCTACCATCAGGATGGCATAAAGTCTTAACACTTTCACCACCTTTAGTTCCATGTCCTGCATTTATGCAAACAGTTTTGTTCTTAACCTTTGATGCACTTGAAAAATATAAAACAGCTGAATCTGTATGTATTTTTGAATAACTTGCAAATTCCCATTTAGAATTCCACGAAATTATTTCAGCACAGCTACTCCAGTCTGAATAATATTTATTTCTACCCTTCTTTGCATATCCTCTGACTCTTACATAGTAATTTTTCTTACTATTTAATTTAGCAAGTTTTGTAGAATTTTTATTTTGACCTTTTATTGTTTTAATTTTTGAGCTTACAAAATTTTGGTCTGTAGAATATTGAATCTGATATCCATTAGCCTTACTATTTTTAGTCCACGAAACTGTAACATTTCCTGACTTTCCTGATAATATATTAATATTGCTTTGCTTAAGGGAATAATTCTTAACTTCCGGCAAAACTTTACTTTTATCTTCTTTTACGGCCTCTGTATTACCTGTAGAAATTTCTTCTGCTTCTACTATAGAATTAAATGCAATATTACCCGGCATTTTAAGTCCGTTATTATTAATTTCTGCAAATACAACTGTTGTTACTATAATCAGTCCTGATGCAATTATTTTTTTTATTGTATTTCTATTCATATACTACCACCTTTCTTACTTACTCTGATAGATATTTATTAAGTGCAAATAAATTTAGCGGGGAATTTTTCTCAAATCAAATTAACCCATTTATTGTTTAACCTCTTATATTTTTTCAGAAAAGGCGAAATCCTAAAGAATCCGGACTTCGCCTTTTTATTATAAATACATTTTTGCAACCGCTACTAATACATCTTTATTTGTCTTATATATTTTCTTATACATGCTATTTTTTACAGGTGCCGGTGTTAATCCTGTTTCTAATGTACAATTTAGTATATTTCTGGCATCAAGATAATCACTGAATGTTCCATAATGAGTCTGCCCACTTATTATGTGAGTATAATGTGTCATGGAATAAAGCATATTGCTAAGCTTTGTGTGATTAAGATGATACATAACTTCACCTGCCTGATGATAACAAATTACTACATCAGGTTTAACTTTCTCTACTACCGATACCTGTGCCTTTGTTTCCGGTTCAGATATAGGTGTTTTACCGGCATACTGCTTATGCCCTGGTGTTTTTGCACCACCTCTGTCGAAACCTTCTGCGTAATTTCTATTTATATCTATACCTCTGGCATTTGCTTTCCATATCTTGAAATCAACTCCGCCTGCTATCTTATAAAGATTTTCACGTAACTTAGCATTTCTTATTTTTTTAGGTCCATACTGACTGATTGTTACTCCGTCCGGATTTACCATTGGCATAATTACTAATTTAACATTATTAAAGATTGTACTATATTTTTTTCCTTTATATTTTTTCGTATCATATCCTCTGCAATAATCTTCAATAACTTTCATCATAAATTTAGTATTCATATACTCTCTTGCATGCACGGATGTTTCTACATAAACCGTTTTCTTTGCTTTAGCATTCCCCAATGTAACATAGTATAAATTTCTTTTATCCAAACTT
>OGZO01000200.1_pt1 | contig 40388 bp, 35 predicted proteins | sample 1576721 | NCBI WGS metagenome assembly OGZO01 (sample SAMEA3541516, study PRJEB24748) | human gut metagenome | biome: human gut; feature: human-associated habitat; material: faeces | place: China | collected 2012 | reverse complement strand
GAGACACGGAATCCGATGCAAACATTCAGCCGGAAGAAATGCTCACATTTTTCTCAAACGAATTTCCACCTGCATTTCCACATGAAATCCCCAAGTATGTTTCTAAACCATATTACTTATCAACACAAAGCACAATATGCTTCGTGCGGCAGTTCCTCTTCCTGCCGTATCTCTACTGCATCATCTCTTGGTTCGTCATCAGCTTCCACTCGTCATTTGTGATGCCAAGTTTCTCAAGCGTCTCTACGATATGCACGCAGTCCGGTCCGAACGTCAGATACAGATTGCCGCCCGCTGTCATCTCCTGACCGTCCACGGCTTTTCCTTCCAGCTTCTCTAAACTGTTGTGATAGTCATAATAATACATCCAGTTGTCAACATACCTGCCTGTACTGTAATATTCCAGTTCAATGTTGCTGTAGTACGTGTCTTCCGGCTGCTCGCAATACTGATAATACTTCGCCAGATTTCCATCCTCGATATCCGCCCGGATGGCCTTTAAGATCTGCTCAATCTCCTTCTCGGAAAACATGTGCGTATTGTTAAGCCCCGTAGAAGTATACAGATCCATATATCCAGAGGTAAACCGGCACTCTGAATTTCCGATACCAAAAATCTCACGCTCCAGATTCTCCGGCTCACTCTCCCACGCAAGGATCTGCTCTGCCGGTGTACTGTCAGCACCCCCATCCGCCTCAGACAGTGGAAGTGCATACCGCCGCTCCACCTTGGAACCATCCTGCATATAATACAGGAACGTTGTATAATAAAATCCCGAACCGGTACGTTCTACCTCCTGATAGGCATCCTTATTTGCAATAATCTGGCGCTGCAGCTCCGTCAGTGTCGCAAGTTCTTCTCCTTTCACCTGCACCGGATAATCCAGATAGACGAACGCCGTCTCCACATCCGCCACCTCCGGCACATAGCGCTCCAGACCGAATGCATCGATTTCAAACAGGGATACAAACACCACTGTGATCACGGCAGTCGCCGCCCACTCCAGCACGCGTTTTCTGCGAAATACCTTGAAATTCTTTTCCAGCAGCATCTCTGCCCCGAAGAAAAAGAGGAAGCCCATCGCCACACTGCAAAGCAGGAGACACGGATATTTGCGCAGCTGCGGCAGATCCGTGAGCATGGATATGACCGTGACACCGACGACCAGACCTCCGCAAAGTGCTGCTCCCCAGCGGAATACCGGCTTGATGATCCCGATGCTGACCCAGTCGCCCGCCGTCTCAATCTGCCGTCTTTTATACAACTGGTAAGCCGCCACGACAAGCACAACTGCTGCCGCCGCATAGATTCCGGTGAGCGGCATGCCCGTGATCTTAATGCCGGTAATTCCATTCCCGTTCTCCGTGTAGATAAGACTGCTGCGAAGATTATTGTTCAGATAATAAAGTGGCGATAAAATGCAGCTTTTTCCCGGATTCCATGCATTCTCAATCCCGTAGCTGATGGTTTCAATCACCTTTGCAACAATAAACATGCATCCCACATACAGATAGTTGACGATCACATAATAGCATGGCATTGCAAACGCCTGCCCTGTGAACATCGCCACGAAAACCGCAAGTGAGTATGCAAAAAATGTCACACCAGCCTGTGCCAACAGCGCAGCGAACAGATACTGTATACAGGTAAACTGGTTTGCCAGGCATACGAGCACTGTGATAAAGAATGTGATGATCTCCGGCACGATCAGAAAAATGAGTCCTGACAGATAATTCGTCACATAAAGTTCCAGCCGGTTGACCGGCAACGCATGCATCATATTGGCGCTTTTTGCCGAATACAGATAGGAAAACACTGCCAGCGCCGCTGCCACTGCGAAGAAAAAGACCGGCAGAGGAGGGATCATCCGGTGTACTGCCAGCTCCACCAGCTGATACATGCGGTAGGTTGTGTCCTCGTTCCCCGTTCCATAATAGTAGTACGGACTGGCAGCCTTCTGCCACACCCATACGGGAATCACCACAAGGAGATATATCTGGTAAAGCAGCCACAGCGGCCAGAAATGCGTGAAGTTCTTCTTAAATATCGTGCGGTTAAAACAGGATGTCTTTGACTTCATAATCTGCCCCTCCCATCTCGTAGATAAATATTTCTTCCAGTGTCAGCGGCAGTACATCCACAATCGTCGGATTGCAATATGACAGTGCCGCCTCTGCTTCCTTTGGATCTCCCTTTACGATCATGGTATACACACGCCCTGTATTTGCCATGTGAAGCACCTGAAAATGTTCCGGAAGCTTCGGCATTCCGCTCTGACACGCCACCTGGATTTTCGACACACTTCCCTGCAGATCACTCAGCGAACGCTCGATCATGATTTTTCCATGATGCATGATACCGACATGGTCACACACATCCTCAAGTTCACGCAGATTGTGGGACGATACAAGCACGGTCATCTCTTTCTCTGCGACCTCCGACAATATGATGCTCCAGATCTGACGCCGCATCACAGGGTCGAGTCCGTCCACCGGTTCGTCCAGAATCAGAATATCCGGCTTGCAGCAGATGGCAAGCCAGAATGCCACCTGTTTCTGCATTCCTTTCGACAGCCGTCTGATATTGCGCTTCACATCAATATTCGGGAAAAACTCCTGCATCCGGTAAAACAGCTTTCCATCAAAAGACGGATAGATCCCCTCATAAAAACGCTTCATCTCCATCGTGTCTGCCTGCATGAAATAAAACAGTTCGTCTGGTATGTACGCGATTTTTGATTTGACCGCCTTATTCTCATATACATTTTCCCCGTCGATCTGCACCTCTCCCTGATCCGGACGGTACACCCCCGTCAGGTGGCGGATCAGCGTTGATTTGCCTGCTCCGTTCGGTCCGACCAGACCGTAGATGGCTCCCTTTTCCACGTGCATGTCCACACCGTTTAGCGCCACAAATCCGTCAAATGCCTTTTTTAATCCGTTTACCTGAATCATACCTTCTCTCCTCCCTCTGCCGCATGTTCGATCCGTGTGATCAGATCGCTCCTGCTCACTGACAGGAAACAGAGCTCCTCCACCACTTCATCGAACTCTTCCAGCAGTTCATGCTGTCTCGTATTCAGGATTTCCCTGTGCTCCGCCACAAACGTTCCCTTCCCGGCAACCGTGTATGTATATCCCTCGCTCTCCAGATCGCGATACGCTTTCTGAATCGTATTGGGATTGATCGCCAGTCCGGACGCCAGTTCGCGGACAGACGGCAGCTTCTCGTTTGCCGAAAGAGAATTTGTGATAATCAGCTTCCGAAAGCCATCCTTGATCTGTTCATAAATCGGTTTGGAGTCCCGGTAATTTAACTGAATCAAATCATAACCTCCCATCTGTACCAACTGTACTATTTGTCTTAATACAGCTACTATAGCATGGAAGGTTCCCTCATACAATAAAGATAATCCTATGAAATTATTAACTTTTATTTAACTTCGGCATCAGCCCAGATATGCACACAGGAGTTTGAAGGTGTTCTTCACGCCGTCCACATGGCTTCTCTCGTAGCCGTGCGACGCGTACACGCCCGCGCCGATCAGTCCGTGGCGCACGTCATAGCCCGCCGTCAGCGCCACATCCGCATCCGATCCGTAATGCGGGTAGACGTCCACCGCAAAGTCAAGTTCCTCGCGCTTTGCCGCCGCAATCAGTCCCGTCACGACGTCGTAGTGATACGGTCCGTGGCTGTCCTTCGCGCAGATGGACACCTGTGTCTCCTCGCAGGCAAGACCGTCTCCAACGCAGCCCATGTCAACGGAAATAACCTCAGTCACACCCTCCGGAATCGAAGCGGCTCCGCCGTGTCCGACTTCCTCAAAGACGGTGATGTGCTGGTAGATCATGCGCTCCGGTGTGACATTCTCTTCTTTTAAATATCTCGCATAGCCAAGCAGGATGCCGACGCTAAGCTTATCATCCAGGAAACGGCTCTTGATGTAGCCGCTCTCTGTGACGGTCGTGCGCGGATCAAAGCAGACGATGTCTCCCGTCATGATGCCGAGTGCCTCCACGTCCTCTCTGGAATGTACCTTCTCGTCCAGCACGATCTCCGTCTCGTCAAATGTACGCTTCTTGTCATTGTAATCGCCGTTGACATGGATCGATGCATTGGCAAGCTGTAAGGTTCCCTCGTAGACCTTTTCCCCGAAGCGGGTATGGATTCTGCAGTTCTCCGCCTCGGCATTGTTGGCGTTCATTCCGCCGACCGGTGTTACCCGCAGTCTGCCGTTGGACTTGATCTCCGCTACCATGGCGCCGAGCGTGTCAATGTGTGCCTCGAGCATCACGGCATTCTTTTTGTCCTTGCCGCCAAGCGCTACCAGCACGCCGCCCTTTGTGGTCAGCTTCGGCTCATAACCGAGCTTCTGGTACGCTTTCATCACATAATCCGCCACATCTGCGGTATATCCGCTCGGGCTGTCGATTGCCAGAATCTTCTTTGTCTCCTCGACCATATATTCCACGTATTTTTTTGTCTTCATCTTTTTTCTCCTTTTCCGCTTTCTATTTGATTCTATCTACAGACCATACCTGGAGGACGATCTTATACATCCTTATTTCAGGTACAGAAATCCGCCCAGATTTCCGCGCTTTCCATGACTTGCGCGGTGGGAAAACAACAGCTTTGGATTGCAGCAGGTACAGATGTCCGTCACTGCCAGATGCTCTTTTCGCACGCCCGCCTCCTGAAAAATGATCTCGTTCGCCTTCCAGAGATCCAGCTGGTATTTTTTGTCTGCGTGAGCCATCCCGACGCTGTTCTTCTCACTCTCTGCCAGAATCTCCTGCTCATGCCCCGGAAATTCCTCCGCGAAAATATCTGCCACATCTGCGCTCACCTCATAGCAGTCCTTGCAAATGGACGGACCGACCGCGCAGACCACATCCTCTGGTCTGGTGCCGTATGCCTCCTGCATGGCAGACAGAGTGACCGCTCCCATGCGCGCCGCCGTGCCTCTCCAGCCCGAATGGCTCATTCCGATGGCGCGGTGAACGGGATCCACCACATATAACGGCACACAGTCCGCGTAGAACGTCGACAGGACAAGTCCCGGCTCATCCGTAATCAGTCCGTCCACATCCCGGTAGTCCCGCTCTCTGGTCAGTCCTTTTCCGGCGTCCGCTGCCGTGACGCGGCGCACATTGACGGTATGTGTCTGATCCGAGCAGACAAACTGCCCCACCTCTGCCCCGAGTGCCCTCGCCAGGCGCCGGTAATTTTCACGCACCGCAGCCTCCTCATCGCCTCTGGTAAAGCTTAAATTCATCGTGGAAAAAATATCCGCACTGACGCCTCCGAGCCGTGTTGTAAAACAATGCTCCACGATCCCCGTGCGCTCCAAAAGGGGATATTTTAACAGCAGCAGCCTGCTGCCGTCCTCATTTTCATGCCAGTCCTCCCGCAAAACCGCATCCTCTGCTGCTTTTCTCACAAACGCTGTCAAGTCTCATCCTCCCGTCATCCCTGAAATTCAAATGCATTTCTCACAAGCCGCACTTCCCCGTCTGTTCCAAGCACCGCCGCCACATCAAAGCGGCAGGGCGTCGTCTCCCCGTATCCGTGCGTCAGGCAGTAATATTGCGCCGTTCTGCTGATGCGGCGCTGCTTCGCCCGGTCCACCGCCTCCAGCGGATCGCCCGTCTGCCCGTCTCTGCGGTATTTCACTTCCACAAACACCAGGTATCTGCCATCGCGGGCGATGATGTCGATCTCTCCCTGCCGGCATCTGAAATTGTACGCAATCAGCTCATATCCCTGTGTTCTTAAGTACTCGCCCGCACATCTCTCATAAGCAGCCCCTGTCTGCCGTCTGTTCATCCGGTATCCTCTCTCCCTGCCTTTCGTCCGATCCATCACCACGTTCCACCGTCCGGGTTCTTCCCGTGCCTTCTGTTACCATCACGGCATCTGTCATCTGCCTACAGTAAGCCGGATTCTTTGAGTTTTCCCTTCATGCGGTCCATATCGTCCACAAAGACGAGGATTTCCGCGACCACCTCGTAGAGTTCCGGCGGAATCGTATCCCCGATCTGAAGTCTGGATAAGGTCTCCGCCAGCTTGTTATCCTGATAAAACGGAACATCGTTTTTTTTTGCCGTCTCAATGATGCGCTCCGCCACCTCGCCTTTTCCGACTGCGAGGATCTTCGGCGCCACCTCGCCCGGATTGTAGGCAACGGCGACCGCCGTCTTTTCTTTTCCTGCAATATGCTTGTTCTCCGCCATCGCCACATCCTCCCTTCAAAGAATCCTGCTTTCCTATGCTCTTACATCAAAAGAATAGCGGTGCAGGCTTCCCACCGTCGCCTTTCCTTTCTTTACGATGTTCTCCTTGAAACTGATGTCTTTTTTCTCATGTGTGACCGTGATGGAAGACTGGTAGCCCTTGCTCTTAAGACGCTTGTTCAGCACTTCCAGGTGCTTTTCCACCAGATCATAGGAGGCGTCATCCTCCAGATAAAAATTGGTGCGTACGCTGCGGTTCTGCATCCGCACTGAGACGTCCGTGGAGCCGAGCTGCTCCATGTCCAGATGTAAAAATGCCGTCAGTTCCGCATCCGGATCGCGCAGATTCTTCCGGTTCGCATAGACATAGAGTTCCCCGTTTGCATTTTGTCCGGACATCTTTAACGGCAGCTGCACATAGTGATAAATCTGGTTCATCTGATTCATGAACTCCAGATTGCCGTGAACCTGCGATGCCGTCTGCAAGAACGTATTCTGCGTGCTTCCGGTCGCCCGAACCGCCTCCTCCATCTGGGAAAGCTGCTGTTCTAAGCGCTCATACAGCCCGCTCACCTTGTGCTCCTGCTTTAATTCCTCCGGCTGCAGCAGCCACTGCTTCTCGATCACACTGCGGAAAATGGTCTGAAATTCCTTTCCGGCAAAAAGCTTCTGCATTCCCGTAAAGCCGAACCCGCCGTTCTGCGCGAGCGCTCTGCCCAGCTTCTGCAAAAACTGTTCTGCCGTCAATTTTTCATTCAAGGCCGGCTGCTCCTGCGCCGCTTCCTCCTGCGCCATCAGTTTCGCCACCTCTGGGCCTTCCTCCGAGAGCGTATCCACAAAGACTTTCTCCTGCTCTCCGCCGGCAAAAAGCTCCTCGTTTCCAATCAGAGCCGGAATGTTCCGAAGCATTTTTCCCAGATGCTCGATCTGCTCCTTCGACAACAGTTCCCCGACTGTCCCCGGAGTCTCTGCCGTCCTTCCATATGTCAGTTCCGCGGTCGCTCCGACCCCTGTCTCTGCTTCTGCCGCTGCGCCCTGTCCCGCTGTCTCCGCGGTCGAAGCGGCACCTGCCTCCTCCGCTACTGCTGATGCCGCTGCGGTTCCCTGTTCCGCCGCCGTGGGCGCGCCCGCCTCTGCTTCTGCCACCGTGGCTGCATTTTCCTGTCCCGCTGCTTCCGCCATTACTCCGGCGCCTGCCTCTGCTGCGGAAGATTCCTGTTCCGCTGCCGCGGTCACTCCGGCATCTGCCGCTTCCGCCCCGGGCATAAAAATATCGAGCATTTTCTCATAGAGAGAAAACGCCGTCTCCGGCGAGAGCGCCTCGTCCGAAAGCAGTTCCATCATATGTCCCGCTGCCAGATCCATCTCTCCCACGAGTGCCTGCCGGTCGGACAGATAATTTTCAAACTGCGCCGCCATCTCCTCCGTCACCGGGAGTCCGAGCTTCGTCATCTGCACGATGGTCTGCACATTGGCATCCGGATTCGCGCCAACCAGCTTCGCCATATCGAGAATGCTCTGTCTGCCGATCGACATCTGCTCCTGCATCATCGTATCCACCATCACAAGCGTCCGGTCCGTCGCAGGCACCTGCGCCGCCGAAAGCGCGTTGAGCAGAATCGGATTGCTGACATTTCCAAGCTCAGTGTACGGGCGGATCGCAATCGTCTGCCCGTCATTGGCGCGCACCTGGAAAAACATGCTCGAGCCCTGCTGTAAATCCATTTTTCCGTCCAGCCGTGCGGTGATGGTTTGTCCGTTGCCCAGCGCCAGCGTCACTTTTCCGCCGCGCACACTGTTGATCGTCCCCTCGAAAATACTTCCCGCGGAGAGATCCCCGATCGTCGACACCAGTTTCTGAACGCTCTGCGCCCCATGCAATTCTTCCGTTCCGTTGGCCACATTCCGGCTGTACTGTCCTACCAGATCCGATATCTGCATGTATGTTCCCTCTTCCCGTCTATACCTCTACAAAATTTCCAATAAAGCTCCGGCGATGGATCGGCGTCGGTCCGTATTTTTTCAGCGCCGCAATATGTTCCGCCGAGCCGTAGCCCTTATTCGCGGCGAATCCGTACCCCGGCATGATCTTGTCGTACTCCACCATCAGCCGGTCCCTGGTCACTTTTGCCACAATGCTGGCTGCGCCGATTGAGATGCTCTTGGCATCTCCCTTGATGATTGGCACCTGCCGTATCGCAACCCCGGGTATCGTCACCGCATCATTTAATAATATATCGGGTGCATCGCCCAATTTGCTTATAGCTTCCCGCATCGCCTCGTACGTTGCCTGCAGAATGTTGATCTCATCAATGCGCTCCGGTCCCACCATGCCGATGCCGACCGCCACCGCTTTTTCCATAATCACATCGTACAGTTCCTCCCGCTTTGCCGCCGAGAGCTTCTTGGAATCGTTGATGTAGAGGATGTCGCAGTCCTTCGGCAAAATGACCGCTCCCGCCACAACGGGGCCGGCAAGCGGGCCTCTCCCCACCTCATCAATCCCACAAATGCGCGTATACATCCCGTACTCGCGCTCGTACTTCCACAGCCGGTCGATCCTTGCACGCTCCGCCTCCAGCTTTGCAAGGCGTCCGTTCGCCTGCTCGATGAGCTTTTGTACGCCCGCGCGCTCATCCGACCTGTATTTTTCGATAAAAGAAGGCAGCATGGTCTCCTCTGCCGCCTTGAATTCTTCCCTGATTTCTCCGATCTTTTTCGTCTCCATCTGCTTCCTCTCCCGCCGTATGTTCCCGCTGCCTGTGCTAGTCGGGCCGCTCCAGTGTGATCCTGCCAAGCTTGCCGCTGCGGAATTCATCAATCAGAAGCGTCGCCGCCTTGCTGTAGTCAATCTCGTCGCCCTTTGCCACACAGCGACGGTTTTCCGCGATCCCACGCAGGATCTCTGCCGGCGCCGCCGTCTCGTCGATGGCCTGCTCCTCTGTTCCGTAGCGCGCCTGAAGCGCTCCCGGATAGTAGGCTGTCAGCACTTTGATCAACTCCAGGGACAACTCATCGATGTTTAAAATCTCGTCCTTGATGGCACCGATTAACGCCAGTTTTAATCCGACCGTCTGGTCTTCAAACTTCGGCCATAAGATTCCAGGTGTGTCCAGAAGTTCTACATTCTTGTTCAGCCGGATCCACTGCTTGCCCTTTGTGACACCCGGCTTGTTGCCGGTCTTGGCGCACGCCTTTCCGGCGTAGGAATTGATAAACGTGGATTTCCCCACATTCGGGATTCCAACAACCATAGCCCGCACCGGACGGTTCATGATGCCGCGCTTTCTGTCGCGCTCGATTTTCTCCCTGCACGCCTCCATGACGACCGCCGTCACCTGTTTCATGCCGTTTCTGTTTCTCGAATCCAGGCTTACCACATAATAGCCCTTCTTCTGAAAATATGCACTCCACAGCTTTCCCGCTTCCTCGTCCGCAAGATCCGACTTGTTCATGAGGATCAGCCGCGCTTTATTTTTGCCCAGTTCGTCAATGTCCGGATTCCGGCTGCTGAGCGGAATCCGCGCATCGACAAGCTCGATGACCAGATCGATTAACTTGATATCTTCCTGCATCTGACGCTTTGCTTTCGTCATATGCCCCGGGTACCACTGAAACTGCATAATTTACTCTCCATTCTCTTACTGTCTGTTTTATAAAAATCCAAAGTCCTTAAACGGTGCCACGCGGAACCAGACTTTTCCGATAATATATTCCTTCTTAATGTTCCCGATGTTGGCATAGCGGCTGTCCTCGCTGTTATTGCGGTTGTCGCCGAGCACGAAATACTCGTCCTCACCCAGCGTGATCTCTTCCGCCGCCAGTCCGGCATCCTCCATCTGCGCCACATCCACATCTTCCGCAAACAGTTCGCCGTTGACATACACTTCGCCGTTCTTAATCTGAAGCGTATCCCCCGGCACCGCTATGACGCGCTTGATGTAATAATGTGACTTTTCATTGCCGTTCGGTAAAAATACAATCACATCGTTCGGCCTGGGATCGGTTACTTTGTATATAAAACGGTTGACCAGAATCTCATCCCCGCCGTTTAGCGTCTCCGCCATGGACTGCCCCACGACACTCGTCCGCAGTCCGACAAAATATACCAGTGTAAACGCTACCAGCAGTGTGATCGCGATCTCAATGATCCACACACACACTTCCTTCACAACCGACATATTCACTTTTTTCTTCTGTCTGCCAAAGTTCAGTCCGCTTCTACGTCTGCGCATTCTTATCCTCCATGTGCCGTGTGCCCGCCGCACACGATTCCTGCTTTACTTTAACACAAACCCTGTGGCTTCGCAATTTAATTTTGGTGCCTTACAATGCGAAAAAACCGGAACACACTCCATATGGAATCCTGTTCCATACAAAATATGTCCCGGCTTCTTAGCGCTGCATTGTATTATTTTACAAGCTCTTTTACCTTTGCCTTCTTGCCGACACGGTCTCTTAAGTAGAATAACTTTGCACGTCTGACTTTACCCTGACGAACAACCTCTACCTTCTCAACGTTCGGAGAATGTAACGGCCAGGTCTTCTCTACGCCGACACCGTTAGAGATCTTTCTGACTGTGAAAGTCTCGCGGTTGCTTCCGCCCTGTCTCTTTAAAACAGTTCCCTCGAATACCTGAATACGCTCACGGTTACCCTCTTTGATCTTACCGTAAACCTTTACCGTATCACCTACGTTAAACTGCGGTACTTCTGCCTTGAGCTGCTCTGCTTCAATGCTCTTAATGATTTCACTTGCGTTCATTTTGTGACCTCCTGATTCATTGGATGTTCTTAATACGTCGATTCGTAACAGAGGACCATCTATTTATTCACAACTATTCCAGTATAACACAGATTGTACGGATTGCAAGCATTTTCGGCAAATATTTTCATTCTCTCTCTTCACGCTCCATCCAGTAGATGCGTCCCTTAGAAAAACAGAGTCCCAGGACCTCCTGCAGTCCTTTGGATGCATCATTGCCGATCTCAACCTGACCGTAGGGTCTCTCACCGCGCTCTAATCCGAGATTGATCATATATGTCTCAAGTGCCATGCCGATCCGGCGTCTGCGGTACTCCGGCGAGACGAAGAGCATCCCGATGCCGCCCTCCGCGTGCATTCCGATAAAGCCCGCAAGCTGCCCGTCCACAAACGCACCGAAGAGCGCTCCTTTTTTGATCCGGTCTGTCACATACGCCTCATCCGATATCGTATTGTAATCGCGCACCACCGCGTCTAAGTGTTCCATCGTAAGCGGGCGGATGACCACACCGTTTTCGGCCGGTTTGCCGTCCATGCGGTACAGTCCGGTGACAGGCAGCTTTTCGTGCTTTGTATACACGATCTGGTTGCAGGTCATCGCCGTGCGAAATCGCAGATATTTTTCTGCCGGTTCCGTCATGAACTCCTGATGCAGCACCAGAAGACCGCTCCCCTCCCCGGCGTCCCCGTGTAGAATTTCAAGCATCCTGCAGCCGGCTTTGATGTCCTCCGCCGTATGAAAATACGCCCCACTGACTTTATCCTGCAGACAGATATTTTTCCCTTCCGCAAAAACAAGGCGTGCCTGCCCGCGCGTAATCAGCTCGGTCATATCCACATGCAGCAGCTTGTCCCCGGCAAGCACCTTTTTGCAGGACATCAGTCTCCCATAGCCTGCGTAGAGATCCGGCCGCCTCTCCTGCGTGCGGCGCTCCGCCTCCTGTCTGCGCCACTCGGCAATTTTTCTCTGATTGCCCGACAGCAGCACCTTTGGCACCTGCTTTCCGTGCCATTCCTCCGGGCGGCTGTACTGCGGATACTCTAACAGATCGCCCTCGAAGGACTCCGTCTCTCCGGACTCTCCGTTCGCCAGTACCCCGGGCACCATCCGTGAGATGGCGTCTATCATCACCATCGCCGGAAGTTCCCCGCCGGTCAGCACATAATCGCCGATCGACACGTAGTCTGTGACAGTCTCCTCTAATACACGCTCGTCGATCCCCTCATAGTGCCCGCACAGGAAAATAAGATCTTCCTCCTTCGCGAACTCCTTTGCCATCTGCTGGTTGAACACGGCTCCCTGCGGCGTCACATACACCGTGCGCACCGGTCTGTCCCGCAGCTCCTCCGGCTGCCTGCTACGGATTTTCTCCTCGACTGCCTTCCATGCATCGTAGACCGGCTGTGCCTGCATCAGCATGCCGGCTCCCCCGCCGTAAGGATAATCGTCAACTTTTTTATGTCGATCCGCCGTATAATCCCGGATGTTGACTGCATTCACGGACAGCAGTCCCTTTTTTGCTGCACGCCCAAGGATGCTCTCCGAAAGCCCCTGCGTCACCATCTCCGGAAACAGCGTGAGAATATGATAATTCATGCTGCGCCTCCTATTTTCGGTTGATGTCAAGCAGTCCCGGAAGCAGATGCACGCACATCTGTCCCTGCTCAACATTCACATCACGGATGCAGTCCCTGATCGCCGGAACGAGTACTTCCTCCCCGTCTGTCATGGAGATCACATAGACATCGTTCGCACCGGTCTGCATCACATCCGACAGCGTTCCCAATTTCTCACCCTCATCCGTCGACACCTTCATGCCGATCAGATCCGCAATAAAGTATTCGTCCTTTTTCAGCTTTACCGCGTTCTCTCTCGTCACATAAAGGCTCTTTTTGCGATATTTTTCCACATCATTGATATCATCAATTCCCTTAAATTTGAGAATCACCATATTTTTAAAGAACTTGACGCCTGCAATCTCAAGTTCTAATTTTTCTTTTCCGGTATCCAAAATCACATTTTTGAGTTTTTTGAAGCGCGCTGGATCGTCCGTCGTCGGAAATACCTTGACCTCCCCACGCACCCCGTGTGTCGTCGTGATGACACCGACCTGCAATAAATCTTCCATGCATGTCCTCCGTTTCTGTCTCTGATATCCGCAGTAGCCGCAATATGAACAAAGGAGCTGCCACCCCATTATCTGGCGCGACAGCTCCTCTGACCTGTTACTGCATGATCTCTACAATAACTTTCTTCTCTTCCTTTGAGGCAGCAGCCTTCACAACAGAACGGATTGCCTTGGCAATGCGTCCCTGTTTGCCGATTACCTTGCCCATGTCGGACTGCGCAACGCGCAGTTCAAGCACGATGGCTTTCTCATTCTCTGTCTCTGTTACGACGACCTGATCCGGATAATCGACGAGTGATTTCGCAATTACTTCTACTAATTCTTTCATTAGGTCCACCTCGCGAATCCTATTTCTCGATGCCTGCGCTCTTGAAAATACGAGCAACTGTATCGGTCGGCTGAGCTCCGTTAGCTAACCACTTCTTTGCTAACTCCTCATTTACATGATACTCGCTTGGATCTTTCGTTGGATCGTATGTTCCGATCTCCTCGATGCACTTGCCATCTCTCGGGGATCTGGAATCTGCTACTACGATTCTATAGAAAGGAGCTTTCTTCTGTCCCATTCTTCTTAATCTGATCTTTACTGCCATTACTTTCACCTCCTTAAATTTGCTTAACTGATCTATTTAGAATGCGTTATACGCAATTTCTAACATTAAAACGGAAGCTTGCCGAACATTCCACCACCGCGTCTGCCCTTCTTCATCATGCCAGGCATCTGCTTCATCATCTTCTTCATCTGTTCAAACTGCTTCACCAGACGGTTGACCTCCGCAATATCGACACCGGCTCCCACCGCAATACGGCGCTTCCTGCTCGGATTCAAAAGGGAAGGATTCTGTCTCTCCTCCGGCGTCATGGAATAGATGATCGCCTCCGTGCGCGATAAGCTCTTCTCGGCTGCTGCCTCGTCAATATCCGGCATCTTGCCTGCGCCCATCCCGAGTCCCGGCATCATACCGAGGATACTGGACAGACCGCCCATCTTCTTCATCTGACTCATCGACTCCAGATACATCTCAAAGTCAAATTCGTTCTTGCGCATCTTCTGCTCAATCTTCTTCGCCCGCTCCTCGTCAAAGTCCTCCTGGGCTTTTTCGATGAGGGTCAGCACATCGCCCATACCGAGAATACGCGATGCCATGCGATCCGGGTAAAACTGCTCCAGATCCGAAAGCTTCTCTCCCATACCCGCATAAAAAATCGGCTTACCGGTCACTGCCCGGATGGAAAGCGCCGCACCGCCTCTGGTATCACCGTCGAGCTTTGTCAGAATGACTCCGTCGATACCGATGCGCTCATCAAAGGTCTTCGCCACATTCACCGCATCCTGTCCTGTCATGGCGTCCACCACAAGGACGGTCTGATGCACTGTGACATTTTCTTTTATCTGAATCAACTCTGCCATCATATCTTCATCGATGTGAAGACGTCCGGCAGTATCGATGATAACGATGTTAAAATCGTTCTTCGCGGCATGTTCCATCGCCGCTTTTGCAATGTTCACCGGGCTGTTCTTATCGCCCATGGAAAATACTTCCACGCCCTGCTTCTGTCCGTTGATCTGTAACTGTTCGATCGCTGCCGGCCGATAGACATCGCCTGCCACGAGAAGTACCTTCTTGCCTTTCTGCTTGAACTTTCCGGCAAGCTTTGCTGCTGTGGTCGTCTTACCTGCTCCCTGAAGACCGGTCATCATGATGACGGTAACTGCCTTGCCGGGCTGCAGTGTGATCTCGGCTGTCTCCGAGCCCATCAGCTTGACCATCTCTTCGTTTACAATCTTGATGACCATCTGCCCCGGGTTCAGTCCGTTCATCACGTCCTGTCCGACGGCACGCTCCTCCACGTCCTTGACGAACTGCTTGACGACCTTGAAGTTGACATCCGCCTCTAAGAGCGCCATCTTGACTTCCTTAAGCGCTGTCTTGACATCCGCTTCCGTCAGCCGTCCCTTGCTGCGCAGGTTCTTGAATACATTTTGAAGTTTTTCAGATAAGCTGTCAAATGCCATCTATAACTCCTCTAATATCTGATTGGAAATCTGTTCAATCTCCACGATCACTGCCTCGTCATGGCTCTCATGAAACTGCTTCGTCAATGCATGAATCTGTTCCACACTGTGCTTCGCCGACATGAACTTTGCGATCAGATGAAGCTTCTCCTCATACCCCTCAAGGGTCTTCGTACACCGCTTCACCATATCGTGAACGCCCTGTCTGCTGATACCTTCCTCGTCCGCGATCTCTCCGAGGGACAGATCATTGAACACGAAATCCTCATAAATTCTTCTCTGATGTTCGTTCAGCAGCTCTCCGTAAAAATCATACAGATACGCCTGTTCAATCTTCTCTTCCATCTGAAATCCCACAATCACGCCGTATCCGGCATCTCTCACTCATTGCCACCGTGATAGAATAGCATAAAAGGAAAAAGGTGTCAAGTATTTTTTCTTGACACACTTTTTCCTTCTTTTTACACCGCCATCGCCGTCTGCACGATCATGCAGAACAGACATGCCGCCGCACAGATTCCGTAGAGAATCTCACTCTTTCCTTCTGTTGAAAAAAATCCCACGCCGGCCACCACGAACCCTGCTCCCGCGGCAATGACCGGCCACATGAAAAGACCGAAGGCAGTACCGCTCCATCTGCAGATCACAAGCGCCGCAGCAAAACCGCACGCTGCCGCAACAAGCCAAACCATGATCTGTTTCATCCATCTGCGCATAGGGATACCTCCATACCTTCGGTTTTCATTTTATAAGAAGATGTATTTGCACACAAACAGTACCGCCAGCACATACATCAGCGGTGTGATCTTCTTTGCCTTACCGCATACGACATTGATGATGACATAAGAGATAACGCCGATCGCAATACCCTCGGAGATGCTGTACATGAGCGGCATTGCAAGCAGGCATAAGTATGCCGGAATTGCCTCTGTCATATCCGTGAACTCGATGCTTGTCACCGTAGACACCATAAGGAAGCCGACGAAGATCAGAGCCGGTGCTGTCGCAAAGCTCGGGATCGAGCAGAAAATCGGGGACAGTACCACAGAGATCAGGAATAAGAATCCGGTCACTACAGAGGAGAGGCCTGTTCTTGCTCCTGCTGCCACACCGGAGGAACTCTCAACGAATGTGGTCGTTGTGGAGGTACCAAGCACAGCACCTGCGGTGGTTGCAACCGCATCCGCCAGCAGCGCTTCCTTGATGCGCGGCAGTCTGCCGTCCTTGTCCAACATATCCGCCTTGTTTGCCACACCGATTAACGTTCCGAGTGTATCAAACATATCTACAAACAGGAATGCACATACAACTGCGATAAAGTCAAAAACATGCACACCGGAGAAATCCAGTTTAAAGCACTGTCCGAATGTCTGACCGATCGCGGTCAGATCGGTAAATCCGAGCGCCGGGTATAAGGAATAAAAACCGGCTTCCGCATCCGGAACATAGATTCCTGCCGCCTGGCAGAGCATTCCAAGCACCCAGGTAATAACGATACCGAATAAAATTGCGCCTTTTACGTTCTTAATGTACATAATTGCAATCACAAACAGACCGATCAGCGCTAACAAAGCACAGATGCCGGCAGTCTTGAAATTGCTGGTAAAGTCAACATAGGAAACAAGCGTGGAGCTGTTCGCCACTACGATGCCGCCATTCTGCAGACCGATAAATGCGATAAACAGCCCGATGCCGACGCTCACACCTTTTTTCAGGTTCAGCGGGATCGCATTAAAGATTGCTTCACGCACATTGGTCAAAGAAAGTACGATGAAAACCAGACCTTCCACAAAAACAGCCATTAAAGCTACCTGCCAGGAATATCCCATCGCACCGCAGACCGTGTATGCAAAATACGCATTCAGTCCCATCCCCGGTGCCAGTGCAAACGGATAATTTGCAAGGAGCGCCATCGCCATGGTACCAATAAATGATGCCAGCGCGGTTGCAATGAGCACTGCTGTCTTATCCATTCCCGCCGCTGCAAGCATGGTCGGGTTGACTGCCAGAATGTACGCCATCGTCATAAAGGTTGTGATACCTGCCATGACTTCGGTCTTGGCTGTCGTGTTGTTTTCCTTCAGTTTAAACCACTTTTCTAACATTTTCTTTCTCCTCTTCTTTGTTTACAGACTCGTGCGCACCAGCTTCGGCTTATAACCTTTCTTCTCCAGCGCTTTCATGATCTGTTTTTTGTGCTCGGTGCCAAAGCTCTCGAGCGTAATACGGAGTTCCACTGCCGCGCTGCGGTTCGTTGTCACAAACTGGTTGTGCTCCAGCTTGATGACGTTGCCCTGCTCTGCGGCAATCGCTGCCGAAACCTTGGACAGTTCTCCCGGCTTATCCGGCAGAAGTACCGACACGGTGAAGATACGGTCGCGGAAAATGAGTCCCTGCTGTACCACGGAGGACATCGTGATGACGTCCATGTTGCCGCCACTTAAGATCGATACCACGCGTTTGTCGGAAACATCCAAATGTTTCAACGCAGCTACGGTCAGCAGACCGGAGTTTTCCACAATCATCTTGTGATTCTCCACCATATCCAGGAATGCCACGACGAGTTCATCATCCTCCACCGTGATGATGTCATCCAGATTTTTCTGGATATACGGGAAAATCTTGCTTCCCGGTGTCTTGACCGCTGTGCCGTCCGCAATGGTGTTGACCTGCGGCAGCGTCGTTACTTTTCCTGCCGCGAAGGAAGCCTGCATACAGTTCGCTCCCGCCGGCTCCACGCCGATGACTTTGATCTTCGGATTCAGAAGCTTCGCCAGTGTGGACACACCGGTTGCCAGTCCGCCCCCGCCGATCGGAACCAGAATGTACTCCACCAGCGGAAGCTCCTTAAAGATCTCCATGGCGATCGTTCCCTGTCCGGTTGCCACTGCCAGATCATCGAACGGATGGATGAAGGTATATCCCTCCTTGTCCGCAAGCTCGTATGCCTTCTGGCACGCCTCGTCATAGACATCTCCGTAAAGCACGACTTCTGCGCCGTAACTCTTGGTGCGGTTCACCTTGATGAGCGGTGTGGTGGTCGGCATGACGATGACTGCCTTGCAGCCGTAGCATTTTGCTGCGTATGCCACACCCTGCGCGTGGTTTCCCGCCGATGCCGTGATCAGCCCCTTTGCACGCTCCTCATCACTTAACGTGCTGATCTTATAATATGCGCCTCTCACCTTGTATGCCCCGGTGAACTGCATGTTTTCCGGCTTAAGGTAAACCTTGTTGCCGGTCTGCTGACTCCAGTAATCGCTGTATACCAGCTTTGTCTCAAGTGTCACTTCTTTGACTTTTTCACTTGCTTCCTCGAACTTGTCTAATGTCAACATCCGCTTTTCTCCTCTCCTACTTCAAATAATGCGTTTACGAACTGGTTGGAATCGAACTTCTGCAGATCCTCGATCGTCTCCCCGACGCCGATATACTTGACCGGAATGCCAAGCTCCGAGTGGATTGCCACTGCGATACCGCCCTTTGCCGTGCCGTCCATCTTCGTTAAAATAATTCCCGTGATGTCGGCGCACTCGGAAAACTCTCTCGCCTGGTTTAACGCATTCTGTCCGGTCGTCGCATCGAGCACCACAAGCGTCTCACGGTACGCATCCGGATATTCTTTCTCCAGAATACGATTGATCTTTTTTAATTCCTCCATGAGGTTCTTCTTATTATGAAGGCGTCCCGCCGTATCACACAGCAGAACATCCGCATTTCTCGCCTTGGCTGCCGCCACCGCATCGTAGACGATCGCCGCCGGGTCTGCGCCCTCCTGTCCGCCGATCATATCCACACCGGCGCGGTTTGCCCACTCCTGCAGCTGGTCTCCCGCCGCTGCGCGGAAGGTATCCGCTGCCGCAAGCACGACCTTTTTCCCCTGGTCCTTGAGCTTTCCCGCCAGCTTTCCAACGGATGTGGTCTTGCCCACGCCGTTGACACCGATCACGAGGACCACGGATTTCTCCGTCTCAAAGCGATATGCCGTCTCGCCGACATCCATCTGCTCCTTGATGCTGTTAATCAGAAGTTCCTTGCACTCTGCCGGATCTTTGATGTGATTCTCCTTCACTTTTTCCTTGAGACTCTCAATGATCGACTCAGTCGCATTGACGCCGATGTCTCCCATAATCAGAATCTCCTCGATCTCCTCATAGAAATCATCGTCAATGCTGGAAAATCCACTGAAAATGGAATCTATGCCGGATACGATATTATCTCTCGTCTTGCTGAGGCCCTCGACCAGACGTCCCCAGAAGCCTTTCTTTTCCTCGCCCATAATGTACTCATTCCTCCTGCTATTTGTCGAGATCGCCCTCGATCAGATTCACGGATACCAGGGTGGATACACCCTTTTCCTGCATGGTAATACCATACAGACGGTCTGCCGCCGCCATCGTGCCGCGCCTGTGCGTAATCACAATGAACTGCGTGCTCTTCGTCAGCTTATGCAAATACTTTGCAAAACGTCCGACGTTGGAATCGTCGAGCGCCGCCTCGATCTCGTCGAGCAGACAGAACGGGGACGGCTTTAAGTTCTGGATGGCGAACAACAGTGAAATCGCCGTCAGGGACTTTTCTCCACCGGACATCTGCATCATATTCTGCAGTTTCTTTCCCGGTGGCTGCGCGATAATGCGGATGCCGCACTCCAGAATATCCTCGTCCTCGACCAGTTCCAGCGTTCCTTTTCCACCGCCGAACAGCTCCTTGAATACCTTGTCAAACTCGGTCTGGATCTCCGCGAACTTCTCCATGAACTGCTTGCGCATGCCGGTATCGAGTTCCTCAATAATGCCGACCAGCGTCTTCTCCGCCTCGACCAGATCGTCATGCTGTGTTTTCAAAAATCCGTAGCGCTCCGAGATCTCCTTATAATCCTCGATCGCGTTGACATTGACATCGCCCAGCTTGCGGATCTCATCCTTGATGGACGCGATCATCTTCTTCATCGCCGCAAGATCCGTATATTCTTCGTTGCGGAGCTCCATCGCCGCATGCAGGGTCAGTTCATACTCCTCCCACATGTAATTGTTCTGGTACTCGTGCGCCTCCTCCAGCTTTTCACGCTGGCTGTTCAGACGGAAAATCTCCTTGTCCAGATCGGAGATCTTCTTGGAAATGTCTTCACGCTTCTGGAAAAATCCCTTGTATTCCGAGGACATTTCTTCCCTGCGCGCCGTGTGCTCCTTAAGCGCCTGCTCCAGCTGCTCGGAATTGTCCTTTGACGCCAGGATCGTCTTTTTGATCTCCTCAATATCGTGGCGCTTCTTCTCCGCATCCGCCTTCGCTTCCTTCGCTTCCGTGACGAATCCCTCGCGCTCTTCCTCGTAACGTCTTATCTCACCGTTCACACGCTCGAGATTCTGCAGAACAAACTCTAACTTCTGACGCACACCGGCTTCCTTTAACTGTACATCGGACACCGCCTTCTGGGCTTCTTCCTCTCTGCCCGCATTCTCATCCAGAATCTTCTGGAATCCGGCGCTCTCCTCCTCGATCTGTGCCTCCCGCTCCTTTGCCGACTGCATTTCCTCTGCAATCTTGTCCTTGTTCTCCGCAATCTCACGGAGCTGGCTCTCAATCTCACGGTTCTCCATCTGTAAACCTGCAAACACGTTCTCGCTCTCGTTCTTCTGCTCCATCGCGCGCTCCACGTTCATCTTCGCGGTATTCTGCGCAATGTACGCCTCCTGCAGGCTCGCCTTATTGCTCTCGACGTCCTCCGCAAGCAGGCTCTGCGCCGTCTTGATGTCCTCAAGACGGTTTTTAAGCTCTGCAATCTGTTTATCCAGATCTTTTACGTTCTTCTCGAGTTCTTCAATCTCGCGGTTTCTTGCGAGCAGATTGCTGCTGTTCTTAAATGCTCCACCTGTCATGGAACCGCCCGGGCTTAAATATTCTCCCTCCAGCGTCACAATATGTAACGAGTAGCGGTTCTTTTTCGCCAGCTTGATCGCATAGTCGATATTCTCCGTCACGATCACTCTGCCAAGCAGATAAGCGGTCACTCCAGCATATTTTTCCTCCGTCTTCACGAGGGTATTGGCAAGACCGATGACTCCCGGCTCCTTTAAGGCATCCGTGTTTTTAAAGTTGCCCTTGCCGTCCACACTCGTCAGCGGCAGAAACGTCGCCCGTCCGTACCGGTTCTGCTTTAAGTAGGAGATCATCTGTTTTGCCGTCTCCTCGTCCTCGGTCACGATGTTCTGGATATTTCCGCCAAGCGCTGTCTCAATCGCCGTCTCGTACTTTTTGTCCACCTGGATCAGATCGGAAACAACACCAAGGATTCCCGCGTTGCGGCTCTTCTGCTCCATGACGCGGCGGATGCTGTTGCCGTAGCCGTCATAGCGCTCCGCAATATTTTTCAAAGACTCCAGACGGGACTGCTGCTTATGGTACTGTGCAACCGCGCTCTCCAGCTTCTGATTGGCTTCCAGGGACTTGCGCTTCCACTCCCGGTTCTGCTCATCCATTCCGGCAGCGTTTTTCTTCAGTTCTGCGATCGACGCGTTCACCGCATCGAGCTCCTTCTGATAGCTTTCCAGAACGGAGGTAAGATCCGCCTCCTCGGTCTTGCGCGCAAGCAGACGCTGCGTCAGCTGCGCCTTGCGGATGTTCACCTGCTCCATCATCGTGTCGTAGCGCTGCTGTCTCGCCTTGACGGATGCCTTGCGGTTCAACAGTTCGATAATCTCGTTCTTGCCCTTTTCAATGCCCTCGGTGCAGCGCGCGATCTCCTCCTGAATGTTCCGCAGCTGCTCTGCCGCCGTCTCCTTTTCCGTCGCCGCCGCTACAAGCTCTGTGTCGAGTTCCTGCTTTTCCGCTTCGTATGTACCGCGCGACTCGATGCGCTCCTGCTTTTCCCGATCGATCGAGTCCAGACGGCTCTTTAAATGCTCATCGGTCATCTCCGCCGTGTGGATCTGCTCATTTAAGACATTGATCTGTCCTTCCAGCTTTCCCTTGGTCACGGTGGACTGGCTCATCTCCTCACGAATGGATGCAATCTTGTCATCCATGGAAGCCATGTCCTGTTCCAGCTTCTCGTATTCACTCTTGATATTCTCGTAAGACTGGCTGGCTTCCTTCGATTCCTCGTCCGCGATGTGATATTTTCCTTCTACTTCCTTAAGCTGCGCCTCAATGCGCTCCACTTCCAGAAGGAACATATTCACATCATATTCTTTTAATTCTTCTTTTTTCTTCAGGTAGATGCGGGCTTTCTCCGCCTGACGCTCCAACGGCCCGACCTGGCGCTCCAGCTCGGCTAAAATATCATTCACACGAACCAGATTCTCGCGCTCATTCTCCAGCTTTTTCTGTGCTGTCGCCTTGCGCTTTTTATATTTTACAATGCCGGCCGCCTCGTCGAACAGCTCTCTGCGCTCCTCCGGCTTACCGCTTAAGATGCGCTCGATCTGTCCCTGTCCGATGATGGAGTAACCCTCCTTGCCGATACCGGTATCGTAAAAAAGCTCCGTCACATCCTTGAGTCTGCACGGACTTCCGTTGATCAGATACTCGCTCTCGCCGGAGCGGTACACACGCCGCGCCACGGTGACTTCCTCAAAATCAATGGCAAGCTGATGATCCGAATTATCCATGGTAATCGCCACATAGGCATAACTTAACGGCTTGCGGTTCTCCGTACCCGCGAAGATGACGTCCTGCATGCTGGCGCCGCGAAGCTGCTTGGCACTCTGCTCTCCGAGCACCCAGCGCACAGCGTCCGCGACATTACTTTTTCCACTGCCGTTCGGTCCGACAATTCCCGTAATTCCGTTATGAAAATCAAATACGATCTTGTTCGCAAATGATTTGAATCCCTGCACTTCAATGCTCTTAAGATACATATAAACCTCTCTCTTTCATCCAGAGCAATGCCTGATATGCCGCCTCCTGCTCCGCTGCCTTCTTGGTATGTCCGCTTCCCTCGCCAATTGTCGTATTCCCGATCACCGCCTCCACCAGGAAACGTTTGTCGTGATCCGGTCCCTCCTCGCCGATGAGTTCATAGTGAAGCGGTTCCTCGTAATGCCCCTGTACCACTTCCTGCAGAATTGTCTTGCTGTCATAGAACAGCTTCTTGTGTTCAATATCCGTCAGAATGAAGCGGTGGATAAAAGCTTTTGCCGGCTCAAAACCGCCGTCCAGATAGATCGCACCGATCACGGCTTCCAGCGCATCCGAAAGAATCGACTTGCGTCCTCTTCCGCCGGTCAGGTTCTCCCCCTTGCCCAGATACAGATACTTTCCAAGGTCAATCTCCCTGGTGCACAGCGCAAGCGTCGGCTCACAGACGATGCTCGCGCGCAGCTTTGTCAGATCGCCCTCCGGGAGATCTGTATGCTCCTTATAGAGGAACTCACTCGACACGACCTCTAAGACCGCGTCTCCCAAAAACTCCAGCCTCTCATTATCCGAAAGCTTCTTCATGTGCTTCTCATTTGCAAAAGAACTGTGTGTCAGTGCCTGCTGCAACAGTCTCTGCTCGTTAAACTCATAACCAATCACTTGTTCCAGTTCTGTCAGTTTTGACATTTCATTATCCTCCTCGTCTCTTTCGGAGGTCTTTTCTTGCCCTACAGCCCTTGTATAGAGTAAGAAAAAGCCTCAAAATCTCTGCGCCCCGCGGCAACGCCGCCGTACGGGTTCCTCTTATCAACAAAAGCCCTTGCTTTCCGGACAAGGGCTTTATGACACATCATCAAATTGTCTCTTATGAGTTTAAAGCATTCTTGATCTCTTCTACTGCATCTGATACGGTCACAATATGTTCTGCATCTTCATTTGCAATCTCAATGTCAAATTCCTCTTCAATCCCCATAATGATCTGAAAAATATCGAGGGAATCTGCTCCGAGATCATCTACGAATGTGGTCTCCATCGTAATCTCCTCTTCATCCACATTCAAAACCTCTGCAATGATTTTTTTCAGCTTTTCAAATTCCATAACCTACATTCCTTCCTGTTCCGCAGAACTTACTATATTTTTCCTGATCTTTCCATTGATGTCCTCTTCCTTGAACGTCACACACTGGAAAATAGAATTCGTAATCTCTTTTGCTTTTGCACTTCCGTGCGTCTTGACCACAAGACCATTCAGTCCCAGAAGCGGCGCACCGCCGTACTGTGTTGCATCGAAAGTCTTTAACGTAGACTTTAATGCCGGCAATGCAAGTGCTGCACCAATTTTACTCTTCAACGTGCTCATCATGCCTTTCTTGATGGCACCGATTAACGTACTGCTGAGTCCTTCGTACAGCTTTAAGATGACATTTCCAATGAAAGCCTCGCAGACAATCACGTCCGCCTCTCCCTTTGGAATCTCTCTCGCCTCAATGCTTCCCACAAAATTAATGTCTTCACACGCCTTCAGCAGAGGAAATGTCTCCTTCACAAGGGCATTGCCCTTCTCCTCCTCTGCGCCGATATTGACAATCGCCACTCTCGGCTTCTTCACTCCAAGAACATTCTCCATATAAATGGAACCCATCTTCGCAAACTGCACCAGATGCGAAGCTCTCGCATCCACATTCGCTCCACAGTCAATCAGAAGAGAGACTCCCTTCTCCGTCGGAATCAAAGGTGCAAGCGGCGGTCTCTCAATGCCTTTGATGCGGCCGACAATCACCTGTCCGCCGACTAAGATCGCACCGGAACTTCCCGCTGACACAAATGCGTCTGCTTCCTTCTGCTTTACCATATTCATTCCAATGACAATGGATGACTGCTTCTTCCTGCGGATTGCATTCACCGGCGGCTCTGCAGTCTCTATCACCTCTTCTGCATGTACCACCTGAATCTGATCTCCGGGGTACGTATACTTTGCCAGTTCTTCCCGAACGACATCCTCCTGTCCTACCAGGAGCACCTGAATATCCGACCGTGCGTTCACGGCATCCACTGCGCCCTTGACCGGCTCCGCCGGTGCGTAGTCTCCGCCCATCGCATCCAATACGATTCTTGTCCTCACAGCCCCGCTGCTCTGCTGCATACTCCATCTCCCATCTGTCCTGCCGGAGTCTAGTTCTCCACGCCTACTAAAGAATATACTATAACTCTTTCTATAAATCAATAATAAAAAATACGCTTATTTCTAATTGTAAAATTCCTGATTTCGTTCCTGCTCCGCCTCCAGATCTTCCGCCGACATATACTTGCGGAAAATGCGCTCCAGGATAAAATTCGCCACCAGGATATAGACTGCCGGAAGCAGTATCATAAGCCACGGAAGCATCCACAAGCCAAAGGCGCTCGCTACCAGAAGCACCAGAAGAAGCAGCGACCACGGAAGATTCGCCACCGCAATCAGCGCCGCGTTCTTAAACGACTGCCCCAGACTGTTCTCAAAGCGCGCCATGTAGGCAAACAGATATACCGCCAGCATCACGACAAGCACAATCAGTACCAGGAAAACCACATACAGCACGCCGCTCTTTTGTCCCTGCGCAGCAAACTGATACATAATATAGCAGTCCAGTCCCAGAAATAGAACCACTCCTGTCAGAATCAGCGCTGCGAGCGCCGCCTGCTTAAAGTTGCTCTTAAACGCATGCCAGTATTCCTTCCACAGATAGCTTCTTCCGTGCCGGATTACCTTATTGACCGCATAATAGAGCGCCGTCGTTGCCGGTCCCGCCAGAAACGATGTCAGCCAGCACAGAATCCATCCGAATACCGATGCGCTCTGCCATGCCAGGAAAAATGTCGTTGCCATCGGGATGCAGCAGAACACCCACAGCACGCTTAAGATCACACAGTCAACCACCTTACTGAGTCCCTGAAAAAACTTATTGTCCAAATTAAAAAAATCACCCATATGAATCCCTCTTTCTGTCTCCTATGTTTCTCCTGTTATTTTTTCATAACATGACACGATCGCCCGAAGCGGGACGCCCCAGTCACGCTCGCCTCCGGCGTCCTGTGAACATCCGAATATCATGCTGACCAGCTTTCCGTTTTCATCAAAAACCGCCGATCCGGAATCCCCGTCGGTAATCGCCATGCGCACTTCCGTCTCCTTCTCTCCCCGTCCCCACAGGAATTCCGTCTCTTTCCGAAGAAGACTTCCCGTCAGCATGTGGAGCACATTGCCTTCCTGTCCGATGCGCACGATTCCGACCGGCAACTCTGCATTGCCAAGTTCTTCCCAACTCGCAAGATCATACGACACCGTCTTTAGCTTTTCCTGCACTTTCTTTGGAATCGCCGTCCGGTCAACCGCCACGACGCCCACATCATAAACATCGTCGGTACCCGCTTTGCTTCCCGTAACGCAGGTTCCATCATAAAAATACACATCCCAGTCGTCGTACTTTGCTATGACATGGCGGTTCGTACACAGATACACCGTATCTTCCGTCATTTCCATAATAAAACCGGAACCCGCGGTATGTCCTCCCTCCGGCGTCCCGTGATAAATCTGTACCACCGACGGCAATGCCTGCTCCAACACCGCTTCCATAGTGTCTTCCGCGCCGTCCGTCTCCACCTCGGTTCCTTCACTGCTCTGTACCGCTTGTTCCGTTCCCATCCCGGTCTGCCCGCTGCCCGGTGCCATTTGTTCTGTTTCCGCTCCAGTCTGTCCGCTGTCTTGCGGCATCTGTTCCGTGCTCTGCGGTATCTGCTCCGTTGTCCTGCTCTCTTCCCCGGCAGCATCCTGTGTCTGTTCTGCACAGCCTCCCAGTCCCAGTAAAAGCCCTATACCCCAAAGCGTCAGCACTGCCTTCATCCTGCATCTATGCACTCTACGCATTTCTTCTTCAATCCGTTTCCACCAGTTTTTCTCTTGTACCATATTCATTTATTATAGCTTTCCATAACGCCCCGGTCAAGGAACAAAAGGCGCAGCACAAAGTGTTTTCCTATAAAGAAAAAACAGCCGCGTCTCCGCGGCTGTTTTTCCCTAAAGAATCATTTTAGTAATTGTACTCGGATGCATACTCACCATACATTGTGGTCTCGTCTGCATTGTAGTTGTTGATGTCAACAACGCTTCCGTTCTCAATCTTAAATACATTCCAGATGGTACCTGCCTGATTCAGAGGTACATTGTACTCTTTCACAAGAACAGATCCCTGGTATACCTTTACGTTTGCGCCAGACTCAGACATCTTTGTGGATGTAGCGTCATAACGATCTGTAAAGTCTTTTACAGAGTAATAGTAAGTAGCATCTGTACGTGCATTTACGATGGTTACCGTCTCCGGTCCGTAGGAGCTTACATCATCCACATCCAGGGATGCGATCACGTTACCGTCCGTATCTCTCTCTACCTTATTGTAGTAAGCGATGTGGAATACAGAGTTGGCATCATCTAATCCAACCAGGTGGGAATCGAGATCTCTCGGTGTCTCACCCCAGGTAAGAACGATTCTGAATTCTGTGCTGGTAACCTCGCTTGTGCTGGTCGGGCTTAATACGCCTTCGCATGCACCAATTGCATTGGAGCTTGCTACGTTTACAAAAGTGGATACGAATCCGTCTCTTGCGAACTCAAGGGTGTAGTAACCTCTCTCAAGAGAGAAGCTGTAATTGCCGTCTGCATCTGTGGTGGTCGTAGCGATCACATCACCGGACTGATTGTTCCAGTTCGCACGTACATTTACGGTTACACCTTCAATACCAAGACCTGTGGTTGCATTCTTTGCAACGCCTGCAACGGTATTCACACCGCTCATATCAGAGCTCAACAGCTGGAATGTTGGCAATGTGAAGCTTCCATTGTCAGCGTTGATGCTGATGGAGTTCACTGTCAAGGTTAAGTAACCAACAGCTGCTGCCTGAACGGAGTATACACCCGGTACGAATTCCGGAATCTCATAGTAACCGTTTGCGTCTGTGGTAATCTCATAGTAACCATCGCCTACAACCAGACCATTCTCCGGCTCCTCTGTCTCCTCTGTAGACTCTGTTGCCTCCGTAGACTCTGTTGTCTCTGTAGCTTCTGTAGACTCTGTTGTCTCTGTGGCTTCTGTAGACTCTGTTGTCTCTGTAGCTTCTGTAGACTCTGTTGTCTCTGTAGCTTCTGTGGACTCTGTCGTCTCAGCCGTTGTCTCAACAGACTCTGTAGCTGCTTCTGCTTCCTCTGCTGTTGCATTGAAGCTTGTCAGTCTGAATGTAACTGTTGCGCCTGCAACCGGTGCACCTGTCTCCGGGTTTGTCAGACGACCGTTTGTTCTGATCGGTGCTGTGTTGGTAGAAGTATTGTTGCCGTTGTCAGCTCCGCTGTAAGAAGACTCTGTATAGCTGGATGTTGTTGCTGCTACAGCTGCACTCGCATCTCTTCCCTCTGCTCTACCAAACCGTAAGTAATGCTTGTAAAGTGCAAGCACATCATAACCGAATGCTGCCTTTAAGTCCGGATATCTGTCTGCGTATGCTCTTGCATCAAAAGTACCGAAAGAATTTCTTCCCTCGCTGAAACCGTATTTGATGTAGTGGTTCACATATGCATCCCAGTTATCGCCGAATGCTGCATCCAGATCCGGGTATGCTGCTCTGTATTTCTGTACGTCGATAAGTGCTGTGCTTGTTCTGCCCTCGCTCTTACCAAATGTCTTATAATGCTTGTACAATGCTGTCTGATTCGTACCGAATGCATCCTTGAGATCGCTGTAGGTCTCAGAATAATACTGTGCATCAAATACATCTCTCAATGTTGCTGCAGATACGGTTGCCGTACCTCCGAATGTCAACACACCTGCAAGAACAAGTGCTGTAATTCTGCGAGCCATTCCGCTTCTCTTTGCGGAGCGCTTCGTTTCTGTCTCGTTCAATTCCTTCTTCACTAACATTTCCTCCTTGTTGTTGTGACGCTACATGTATCATTGTAAATATCTGGAACAAAAAAAGCAACCACTTTTTAACAATTTGTTAACACTTTTTTTCAATACCAGAACAAAGTATACAAAGTTCCTACTTACACAAAAAGAGACCCGACAGATCCGGATCTCTTCTGTACCGCTGGAATTAGTCCTGCGGAATGATTTCTTTTTTGTTGTAAGAGCCACAGTTCTTGCATACTCTGTGAGGCATCATCAGCTCTCCACACTTGCTGCATTTTACTAATGCAGGAGCAGTCATTTTCCAGTTTGCTCTTCTTTTATCTCTTCTTCCTTTGGAAGATTTATTTTTTGGACAAATTGACATTTACTTACACCTCCTTAAATTTGTTAAAGACATCTTGGATTGCTGCCATTCTTGGATCCAGTTCTGTTCTCTGGCAATCGCAGTTCCCCTTATTCAGGTTCATTCCGCACACCTTGCAAATTCCTTTGCAATCTTCTCTGCACAGAACTTTCATCGGCCAGTTCACCAAAATCTCTCCATAGATAAGCTTATCTATATCCAGATTTAATCCAATCAGGTAGTCTGTTTCTTCCATTTCATCATCCACAACTTCCGTTCCGTCCATGCGGAGCTTCTTGTCGATGACAATGTGGATGTCCGTCGGAACTTCCGTAAGACATCTGCTGCACGGGATTGATACTGTAAGATCCGTCTCCCCGCTCAAAAGCAGCTCACTGCCCTCGCGGTTCGCAATCCTGAGATCAAACGGCGCGCTCTTCGTGATCGGGAACTCACCAAGCCTCGATACAAACGCATCCTGCTCGATATGAACCTTCTCGGTAACTTCTCTGTTCTCACAAGATACAATCTCTGAAATATCAATCTGCATGGTTTACTCCTTCGCCTCATACATATGAGGTTTTCACACCTAACCAATTATACATAGGCGTCCCTGGTTTGTCAATCACTTTTTTGCTTTTTTGTCAAGGAATTTCCCTTGACAGCAAAAACTATTTTACAAGCGCTACAGTCTCTCTTGCAATCGCAAGCTCCTCGTTGGTCGGGATCACGCATACCTTTACCTTGGAATCCGCGGTAGAGATGATCGCCTCGTCGCCGTGGGTTGCATCGTTCACTGCCTGATCTACCGTCACGCCGAGATAACCGAGATAAGACATTACCTTCTCGCGAACCAGGTTCACGTTCTCACCGATACCCGCGGTAAATGCGATGGCATCTACGCCATTCATTGCTGCGACATAGGAGCCGATGTATTTTGCCACACGATAGCTGAATACCTCGATCGCATTGGTTGCAAGCTCGTTGCCTGCCTCGTGTCCTGCCTGCAGGTCACGGAAGTCAGAGGAGAGACCGGACATTCCCTGTACGCCGGACTTCTTATTTAATACATTCATGATACCTTCGATATCAAGATTCTCTTTCTTTGCGATGAATTCCATGATCGCCGGATCAATATCACCGGAACGTGTTCCCATGACAAGTCCCTCAAGCGGTGTCAGACCCATGGAGGTATCTACGCACTCGCCGTTTAATACGGCACTGATGGATGCGCCGTTGCCGAGATGTGCCACGATGATCTTGGAATTTTTAAGATCCATACCAAGGAACTCTGCGGTACGCTTAGATACAAAGCTGTGGCTTGTTCCGTGGAAACCGTATCTTCTGACCTTGTATTTCTCATAATACTCATGAGGCAGACCATAGAGATATGCTTTCTTCGGCATTGTCTGATGGAAAGCGGTATCGAATACGCCAACCATCGGTACGTTCGGCATCAGCTCCTTGCAGGCATCGATACCGATCAGGTTTGCCGGGTTGTGAAGCGGTGCAAGATCGTTGCACTCCTCGATTGTCTTTAATACTTCCGGTGTCAGAAGTGTAGATGCTGCGAACTTCTCTCCACCGTGTACGACACGATGTCCGACTGCGTCGATCTCGGAAAGGCTTGCGATTGCACCGGTCTTCGGATTCACCAGTGCATCAAGAACCATCTGGATTGCCTGCTTGTGCGTCGGCATTGCAGCTTCTGTAATCTCTTTGTCCAGTCCGGTCTTCTGGTATACCAGTCTTCCGTCGATTCCGATTCTCTCACAGAGACCTTTTGCCAGTACCGCTTCGCTCTCAGAATCGATGAGCTGATATTTTAATGAAGAGCTTCCACAGTTGATAACTAATACGTTCATAATATCCTCCTTGTTTTGCAAAGCAAAATCCGAGTCCTCTGGCGAGGAGAGGATCTGCTTCCTTGTTTTGCGAAGGTCTGTCTCTCACAGACCGCATATAATTTTAGTATACGCTTGTCACGCCCACGAAACAAGCCAGTAATTGCCAGTTTTCTTGTACAAAATGAAAAACAGCCTGACAAAAATTTAACAGTCACATTCCGCTTTCGTGTTCATCAACCCGCACCGCGTGCACCACAAACCGCAGCCCGTCGCCCGAGCAGGTAGACAGTGTCAGAACCTTGTCATCCTTTCCCACCGCAACGCCCGTATCCTTGTAGGAGGACTTAAGCAGTTCTGTGAGGAACCCATCAAAAGTCTCATCCGGCAGATATCCGGTCGTATAGACATCCGAATCTTCCGGGACATCACTGTACGCAAAAATCTGATAGCGGTAGGCTGCATCCTCCGTAAACACGGTAAAATACGCATTTTTTTCATAAAAGCCGTCGTTTTTATATTGTTTCAGCGAACCGAACATGCTTCCGTTTTTCATGTTGTGTCCGTACAGAATCGTGTGGCAGTCGTTAAAATCGGGGACGTTGTTCCCCTCCATAAAAATGCAGCCGGATTTCGACGCATTTCCATAGAGATCGGTATGCAGGTAGGTCTCGTCATCCCCGGAATACAGAATGGGATAATTGATCTGCTCTATATTGTCAAAATAAATCCAACCGATCACATCCGGATTTGCTTCCTTTAGCGTCTCAAAATCCACCTGCAATACTTCATACCATACCGGCAGCTCCTCTCCCTCCTCCGCCGGATCATCCGAAGATGTCCCCGGCTGTCCGGTCACATAAGCCTCGCGCAGCGCCTCGTAGGTATCGTCCGCCCGCTTGTACGCGAGCAGCGCCGGGATCAGTTCATAAAGGGCTGCCGCCATCAGCAGAAGCCCTGCCGCCATCAGCAGAAACGATCCAATGTTTCTGTTTCTCTTCACGTAAAATACTCCTTTTTCTTTTTTTCTATTTCACAGTATGCTATGATAGCTACAGTTTTTATCACATTGCAGTACGGGAGGATCCGCCATGAACGTCATTGGCATTATCGCAGAATACAATCCATTCCACAACGGGCACGCCTATCAGATCGCGCATGTCAAAAAAAATCTTTACGCCGACTATATCGTTGTCGCCGCAAGCGGCGACTATGTACAGCGCGGAGAGCCCGCCCTTCTGGACAAATACACCCGAGCCCGCATGGCGCTCTCCTCGGGTGCGGATCTCGTGCTCGAGCTTCCCGTACTCTGGTCTACCGCTTCCGCGGAGCTTTTCGCCGATGCAGGAATCTCCCTCTTTGAGAAAACGGGCTGCGTAAACGGCATCTGTTTTGGCGCTGAGAGCGGCGACCTTGCCCTCCTTCGCCGCATTGCGGACGTTCTCGCGGATGAACCGGCGGATTTAAAGGCTTCCCTGAAGCACAACCTAAAATCCGGTAATACATTTCCAAAGGCAAGGGAAGCTGCCCTGCTCTCTTATTTTGCCGACGCCGCCGATCAGGATGGCGCCCTGCCCGTATCCACAGAGACGCTCTCCTCCCTGCTCGCCTCCCCGAACAACATACTGGCTCTGGAATACTTAAAATCGCTGCGCCGCCGCGCGTCTTCGATCACGCCCTATCTGCTAAAGCGGGAAGGCGCCGCATACCACGAAACATCCATCCGCTCCGGCGCATCCGAAGTCCCGGCCTCGGCATCCGCGATCCGGCATACACTCTTCGCCGGTGGCGCCGGAGCATCCGAAGATTCTGCCGACGGGATTCTGCATCATGCCATGCCGCAGGAGGCACTGTCCATCCTGCAGGACTACCGGGCAGATTTTCCGCTGCTGTGCGCCGATGACTTTTCCAGCATTCTGGGTTATCTGCTGTTAAGCAGTTCTGCCACGCAGCTCGCCCGGACCGCCGATTCCTCCCCGGAATTTGCCAACCGCATGCGAAACCAGCTTCCTTATTATACCTCTTTTTCCTCCTTCGCGTCACGGTTAAAAAGCAAAGAAATGACGCTCACGCGCATCAACCGCATTTTGCTGCACTCCATCCTTGACATTACTTCTTCCGATTACGCATGCGGCAATGCCCTGGATAAAATTCCCTATCTACGCATTCTCGGCTTTCGGAAAAGCGCCGCTCCCCTGCTTGCCGCACTAAAAGCCTCTGCTGCAGTTCCGCTTATCACACGGCCGTCGCAGGCGCCAAAGCTTTTGTCACCGGATGCCATGCAGGTGTTTGAGCACGATGTATTTGCCGGGAATCTCTATCTGCAGATGCGCAATCAAAAAGGCGGCACGCCTCTGCGCGCCGCCCGCATGCAGGAGCATGACGTCCCCCCCGCCTCCGAATATCAGCGGCAGATCGTCATCCTGCCATAGTGCAGTCTCATTTTTTTGTCTTTTTTCCAAATACGGCGGCGGACAGCAGTGCTACCAGCGGGACCGTACACACGATACCCACGCTTCCCGCAATGCACTGGATAATCTCGATCGCCACAAAGTCCGTATTCATCAGCTGCTGAAAGCTGACGTCATAGGAGTAGATCATCAACATCATGTTCAGCGATGTCCCGGCGACTGCCAGGATTAGCGTGTTCGCCATGGTTCCCATCGCGTCTCTTCCGATATTCATCCCGGAGGCAAACAGCTTCGCCATGCCAAGCGACCGGTCCACCTGATGGATCTCCGCCACCGCGGAACAGATACCCATCGCCACATCCATCACCGCTCCCATACACGAAATCAGAATACCGCACAAAAACAGATCCCGGATCTTCAGTTCCGTGGTGCTTGTGATCAGAAGCAGCGTCTCCGCCTCATCCATCTGGTAGGTCGTAATCGACATGGCATTCTGCGCGATCAGTGCAAACACCGCTCCCGCGAGCACACCCAGCATGCTTCCGATTGCCGCCACAACCGTCTTGGTCGAGATGCCGTCTATCAGGAAGAAGCTGACAAAATTGCAGACCAGAATCAGCAGAATCGTGACCGCCAACGGCGAGTAGCCCTTCAGCGCAAGCGGCAGTAAAATCCAGAGGATACATACCACGGTAAACGCCAGCCCCGCCACAGATTTTGCGCCCTTTTTCCCTCCGATCAATACGAGAAGCAGCACAAACGCCACGATGCAGCCGATCATCTGCGGAACGCGGTAATAATTGTAGACCGATACCTGATATTCGTCCTCCCCCGTCGTGTCGATGCGGATGGAGACTTTATCCCCCTCCGCCACCCTGACGTTATACAGGGAGCTGAAATAATTTTCCACAATGGCCGTATCGCCCTTGTAGCGTCCGGTAAGGATCTCGACCTCCAGCGTCATACTTCCCCGCCAGATTCCGTCCATCTCCTCATCCACCGTCTTGTGATCTTCCACAACCCGCAGGACTCTTCCAACCTCATAGTCCGTTCCCGCCATGTTGCTGCTCCTATAAACCGGTCTGTCTTTATTCGCGAACCAGATCAGTCCGCAAAAAGCAACGGCAGCCAGTGCCAGAAGCACCAGGCTGCGTATTTTGCTCTTTTTGAAATTCATGTTTTAACCACCCTTATTTCAAAAATATCCTTTTCTTGCGTGCTGCCGCTGCAAGCAGAACCATACCTGCAAGAAGCATCATCACTGCTGCCGCAAGCGGGGTGTCGTCTCCCGTCTGCACTGCAGGCATCTGATCCAGCACCACCACATAATCGGATGCATGTACAAAGGTAAGCTCCACATTTCCGTTTGCATCTACTTTTCCGGAAGATGCCAGTTCCAGCCGTCCCTTTGCTTCATTGTAATAATATAACTTTGCATACATGCCCGCATACTGTGTTCCCACCGGCAGCGTCATCACTGCGGTAAAACCGAATGCGCCGTCATGATTTAAGCTGATCTGGAAATAGTCTCTTCCTGCCGCGGTCTGTCTTGCAAGCGCATCCGGCACGGCATGGCTGTTGATCGTCACGCCGAAGTCAATGTCTGAAATCGTATCCGATGTCACACTTCTTCCGTCAATCGTCCACACGATTCCGTTTGCCAGCCTAAATACCAGACGTACATCCCTTCCGCGCACTGCCGCAATAACATCTCCCGGCACAGAAACACCGTCTGCAAGAAGAACCGTCACGGTGCTGCCTGCGGATGCTGCCCCAATTCTGTTTCTGACCGGATCCCAGTCATTCTGTGAAGCAACCGTCACCGCGTCTGTCATCTGTCCGTCCGATACGGTCACGCTGCCGCTTACACTTCCACCGTTTCCAGTTCCGTCCGTGCTGTCATTTCCGCTGTCTGACGAATCTGTTCCCGGCGTCTCTGTATCCGGTGTCTCGGTATTGCCCGGCGTCTCCGTGTCATCCGGCGTCTCCCCGGACGTCACTTCCACGATCTCATCGCAGTTTCTTACACGCAGACAGGTCACTGCCTCGTCCGAGGTTCCCTCCGGATGTGCATAGACCACGCCGACCGCCGACACGCGTTTTCCTGTCGACACAACCGATGCGAGTTCATTCTTTCCTGTCGTTGCCGATAAGATATATCCGTCGATGAAAATATTGGCATTGACGCCGCTGCCATCATCCAGCCAGAACTGTGATACGCCGGTGCCCGCCGCATCATAGAGTACATCCGTTACCGTTCCCTCCACCTGTACCAGCTTACCGCCGGACTTTTCATAGTCCATGGCGTCTTTTGCCGACAGTTTCTCCGGTGCAATCACCTTCGGCTCCTCGTCCAGAATCCGGCTGCTTATCACCTTAAGCTCTTTATCGCCCTGGTAGGCGTCCACATATCCGGTAATCTCCACCTTGGTTCCGATGGCAAGTCCGCTCTCCGCATACGGGAAAATATCAATTCCCGCGGTGTCGTCCTGGATATAGATCGTATCAAAGAAGGTGTTGCCCTCCACGGCTGTTCCTGCGGTCACATAGCCTTCCACGCGGTAGACATCGCCCACCGTACCGTTCTTACGCACTTCCGCAATCGTAGACAGCGGAAGCTCCACTTTCACTTCATCTAAAATATTTTCTGCAATCGTGCGGTTTAAGTATGGCAGATCCCAGATATTGTCCAGCTCCGCCTTCACCTCAAAGTCGGAAATAAATACGGTTCCCGCAACAAAGACATTTGCACCGCTTCCCAGTGTCTCATGTGCGAGTGCTACCATATTGCCTTTTTCCACATACGTCGGGCTTCCGGTAACTCTGTTTCCCGCATCATCCTTGCAGTCGATCGAATACGTTGTATCATATCCGCTCACAAGCGCTTCCGCACATCCGGCTGTCACCGCATCCGCATCCAGCGCCACGGTACATCCGCTGTACGCACTGTACTCCTGCTCCTCGCTTGCGCCGCGCAGATATCTGGAATCCTTGTTGTAGGTTCCTTTCAGATATAAGCGGTACGGCTGTCCGCCGTTGTTCGTCTCATCGTACGCCTCGTCGCTGTTTAATCTGGTCGATGCCCCGATCGCAGCCAAAAGCTTATTCATCTCTGTCGCTGTCTGTCCCGAAGTAGAATCCTGATAATCGGCAATACCGCAGGTAATCAGCGTACCGCCATTGTCGGTATAGTCTTTTACCATCTGGATAAAGCTGTCTTCAAAATGCGACACGGTGTAATCTCCGGCATTTGCTGTCCCGGATTTCTTCGCCGGTGCCGAGATCACAAGCAGCGCACAGTTTGCAAGCATCTCCGGCGTAATCTCGTCTGTGACCACTTCCACCTTGACGTTCTTTGCTCCCGCAATCGCCGTAAAGTTTCCGACGTTACCGCCATAGTAACCGGTCACATAATCGTTGTAATGGGTTCCGTCGATGATAACCTTTGTCACCATCTCCGGTGTCGCGTAGCTTAATTTTAAGACGCTCTTGTATACCTTCTGCACGCCGTTCATCGTCGCATGCACAACTGCTGTCATCTCCATGCTGCCGACGCCGTCATAGGTATAGTCAAAGCTGTAGCTTCCCGTGCTCATGGATGCGACGCTTCCCAATCCTGCTGCGGCAAGATCCGCCTCATGTACGGTCTCTCCGCCCACCTCAAACGTTATGGAATCAATCGCGAGCTCGCTGTCTTCATTATTATAGAGTCCAAGGTTCACCGTCAGCGGCTCTCCCCTTACCGGAAGCACCTCGTCCGTGGAAAAGCTGTCAATTCCTGCCGCCTCCACAGAGCCTACCCATACCGGTGCCGTCACGGCGATATCACTGTCCGCTTCCACAACCTTAATATAGTAATAGGAATAATCATTTTTCACATCAAAGGTGACCGTCTCCTCGTTTCCGGAAACATTTTTCTCGGCAAGCACCAGTCCTCCGTTTGTGATGACCTGTACTTTACCGATGGACGCATCCGTCGGATCACTTAAGTCAACGGAAAGATGTACGGTATCTCCGGTCGCTCCATCCTCTAAAATGGAACCCATGATGTAGCCGTCCAGCGTGTAATAGATGCTAAGGTCGTTATCCTCTGTCGCATACACGCGGTAATTGCGCATGGCATCGTAAATATTTTCCTGCGTCAGGCTGTCCACAAGGACAACGGAACGCGCCGTGTTTGCATCGCCCCACAAGCCCTTATGGTTATCCTGGTTGTTGGTCGGAGCAAGATGCCAGCCCTTGTCCAGCGCGCGCTGGTAATACTCGTAGGACGGGAAGTAACCCGAACTTCCGATCGCACCCTCGCCGTTTCCGACCTCGATCGTCGTAATCAGCTTGTCGATCTCCTCGTCATAGTATGCGAAATCGCTGAAATCACCGAACGTCGTTCCCGGGTGGTTAAACTGGCTGATGGAATCCGGCTGTGTCTTTAAGGTCGCGTAATAATTCTGCAATGCCGTGCTGTAAGTCTTGTACTCATTCTGGGTACGGCTCTGGAAGCCTTCGGTGTTAAACGTATTGATGTGTCCAAGTCCGTTCGACCAGGTCATCTCAAACCCATAGATGCACACAAATCCACTTGTCGTATACTGCGTGGCAAGCGCATGGCCTTCCTTCCATTCCTCACTCATCGAGCCGTCCGAGATGGACGCGCTGTCCGCATTGTCAAACGAGTTGGAGTGATCTGTCACCGCAACAAAATCCAGATTGTCAACGTTCGTTGCATGCTGGTATGCATCCTCACAGCTTCCCGCACCATCCGAATAGGAAGTGTGGGAATGTAACTGTCCAAAGTAAATCTGATATTTTTCGTTTGTGCGCTCGGTAAAGGAAAGTGTGAGCACACTGCTGTCCAGGTAACCGTCTTTGACGGCTTTCACCTTATAGGTAACCGGAAGCTCTGTCAGGACGAGCTTTTCGGTATAATCCTGCCAGGTTGCACCGTCGTCCGCGGAATACTGAATCGTCGCACCCTCGGTCTCACAGGTGAGGTTCACCGCGGTATTTTTCACCACGCTGCCGCCGTTCGGCGTTGCTTTTACCGTTGCCACCTGTGCCTGCTGATAAGAGAATGTACGGCGGATGCTATCCTTATAGCCGTCCTTTGTCGCATAGGCAGTCACAACTGCCGGAAGGTCTGCAAGCTTTGGCTTCGCCGACGCATCATAGATCTGCTCCGCGCCGCCGTTTACACTGTAATGGATTGTTACACCCTCCGTGGCGCTTGTCAGTGTCAGTTCACTGCCCACAGCTACCACGCCGCTCTGCGGTTCTGCTGCCACATATCCGCAGAGATCTGAGGCGATCAGCGGATTGCCTGTCACTGTCACCGTGTCCATACGGATCACTCCGCCCGCTGCCGGTGCCTTATCTCCCTTGGCAGAAAGGCTGCCCGGGACCATGCGGATGTAGAGACGGTCTGCATTCGCCGCCTCGTTCGGAATATCAAACGTGAACGAAATATAGTTTGCCGGCGCAAGGCTTGTCTTTGCCACACCGTCGGTAATTTTCTCCGCGGCGCTCACTTCCTGCGGCTCACCGCCCACGTATTTCGTGTACTTATAAGCATAGGTTCCTGTGGAAAGGTTTTTAAAATCCACACCGTCCGTAGAATACTGCATCTGGAAGGAACCTGCTCCGGTGTTGCTTGCGCGAAGCCGGAAGGAAAGTACCATGTTGGCATAGCCCGTTGTCGGCATCACAAACTGCGCATAATCATTGCTTCCGCTTCCAATGCCCTTTCCTCCCATATAATAGGAAGTCGAACCGGTGGAAGTGCTTGTGGCCTCGGTATACGGTGCCACTGCCGTTCCATTTACCACCGCCGAATATATAGCATCCGCATCCAGCAGATCATTTGCATTGAGAGAATCTCCTGCAATTCCGGTATCTGCCGTCACACCTGCCGTCTTGTAATCTGCCGTTCCGGACCACTGTGCCACGTTTTCCGTGACGGACTCGTCCGCACGGATATGAACCGACGGTGTTCCCTCATCGATCAGATAAAAATAGAATACATACGCCGCATCCGAAGATGATTTGTAGCTGTATGTCGTAAAACCGCTGTAATATTCCAGATACTGTTCTGTGGTATTATTATATTTTGCGTTGGCATTGATCACATAGTATCCGCCGTTCTCATTTGCCTTCTGCAGCTTCCAGAGACTGTAATCTCCCGCCGCGTCCGCAAACGTCACGGAGCTGCCCGTTGCGCCGGACGTCAGATATTTTCCACCACATGTAAAAGTATAATAGCCGTTTTCATCCACGGAAACCGTAAGTTCTGCCGCATCTTCCGGAATGGCAAGCGCACCGTCCGCCGCAGTCGCTGACACGCCCTTTAACTTCTTGCCGCTTGCTGTCTGGGAGAGCACGCTTCCGGTTCCGTTGTTCTCGTAATAGAGGGCAACCATATTTCCGTCCGAAAGTGTGGTGGCAAGTGCCGCCTCCTTGCTCTTTACACCCTGTTTTACCGCGTAGGCAAATTCTGCCGTCTCACTCGTCTCATAACCTTCGAGTTCGGCTGTCGCGTAGATCGTCACATCTTCCTCGATCACAAGCGCTTCGGTGTATGTCTTGTCTGCACTGTCCAGATCGGTATGGTATGTGATCGTTGCTCCCTCCGTCGCACAGGAGAGCTCCACCTTCGTACCGGCTTCCACATCTCCCGGCTCCACGGAAGCTTTGACTTTGGAACAGACCGTTCCGTCTGTCGCCGCCTCGCCCTGTGTTCCGGTGACTACAATGTTGTTGATGCTGGTCACACCGTTCGTGCCGACTGTACTCTGGTTCACACTCGTGTTTCCCTGCATCGTCACACGCAGTGTAAACGCTTTTCCGGACAGCGCCG
>OGZO01000198.1_pt1 | contig 40553 bp, 27 predicted proteins | sample 1576721 | NCBI WGS metagenome assembly OGZO01 (sample SAMEA3541516, study PRJEB24748) | human gut metagenome | biome: human gut; feature: human-associated habitat; material: faeces | place: China | collected 2012 | reverse complement strand
GTTTCGCGAGGCGAAGGTCTGTTTATGGCGATTCTGAAGAAAGAGGGCGAATGGGAAGCAGGTTCTTCTGCCAAGGAGAACAGGAAGGATAAGAAGAAAGACAAGAAGGTGGCGAAAGGAAAGGGACCGGAGATTCCGGACGGCTGGCTGAAGGCTGATACGGAATGGATGCCTGCAGAGAGCAACGAGACGGTTTACGCCATTCCGGGCAGATGGAAAGACATCTACGACCAGGCTGAAAAGAACCTGAAGGTGCTGCATGCAGGTGTGAAACTGGGAACAGACAAGGGAAAGGGTCTCATTCCCGACCAGGCTCTCGCTCTCTCTACGATGCTCAACAAAGAACACTTCCCTCAGGTGGAGTTATCCTACGAAGATGCCATCCGCTACCTTCGCAAGGAGGCTGTTAATCTACCCGCCGATACGCCTAAGGGTTATGTACTGGTAACCTATAGGCAGGTTCCGATAGGATGGGAAAAGAACATTGGCAACCGTGCCAACAACCTCTATCCGCAGGAGTGGAAAATCAAGAGTAGCCATGGGACGGGAGAGCTGTTTATAGTTAATAGTTTACAGCAAGAATGAATAATTCAACATTTAACACTTAACATTCTAAATAAAAAATGTTCAGCATCATCGCCTGTATATCAAAAGTGCATAGAGCTATCGGGTACAAGAACCGGTTGCTCTACGCCATCCCATCAGACATGACCCGCTTTCGTATGCTCACTACTGGACATACGATCATCATGGGCAGGAAGACATTTGAGTCGCTGCCGAACGGAGCCTTGCCCAACCGCCGTAATATTGTTATCTCGAAGACAAAAGAGCAGATAACAGGGTGCAAAGTATACACCTCTCTGGAAGAAGCGCTGGCAGCGAGGAAAGAAGAGGTTGGAAACAAAGAAGCATCAGATGAATGTTTCATCATAGGAGGAGCCAGCATATATGAACAGGCTTTGCCTTTTGCAGACAAGCTTTATCTCACAATCGTAGAAAAAGAACCTGAACATGCCGATACCTTCTTTCCGGAAATCAATCCGGCAGAATGGGAAGTGACAGAAAAAGAAATGAGGAATGAAAACGGCTTACCGTTCACATTCCTCACCCTTTATAGAAAGCAGTAATCCCGCAGGGAGCTACTGCTTTTTTTTCTTTTTATATCTTATTTCTCTGCTGCAGCCTCCTCATCAGTTTCCTCTTCATCATCGTTGAAACTCTTGAGATCCTGCATAGAAAGCTGACGGTTGATAGATGCATTGAAAGAGATGATGGTCTCGCTGCGAGACAATCCCAGTGGCTGCAACTTATCATGGATGATTTCCAGGAGATGGTGGTTGTTCAGCGCATAAATCTTGATAAACATATCAAAACCACCTGTAGTATAGTGACACTCCACAACCTCAGGAATCTTCTTCAACTCCTCTACAACCTGGTCAAACTTCTCAGGCTCCTTCAGATAGAGTCCCATATAAGCACAAGTTTCGTAACCTATCTTTTCTGGGTCAATGATGAATTGTGAACCCTTGATGATACCAAGATTTGTAAGTTTAGCAACACGCTGATGAATGGCAGCACCGCTCACATTGCAAGCGCGTGCCACTTCCAAAAATGGAATACGGGCATCCTGAGAAATCAGCTTCAGAATCTGCCTATCTAATGAATCTAAAATTTGTTTTGACATAATACTAATAATTTGCTTGCAAAGATAATACAAAAAATTAATAAAAGCAATTTTTTAAGAGAAAAACATGATAAATTAATATTATTTTCCTTTTTCTGTGGCAGAATAACTGATTTTTAGTGCTTTTGCCTGGCGCAAAGCCTGCTTTACGTCGGTTATCACACCCATCTTTGTCTCTTGGTCTGCTTTGATTGATACGGTCATCAGCTTCTGGTCTTCCGGCGACATACGCTTCTTTTCTGCCGAAATGTAATCCATCACTTCGGGAGCCGAAGCAAACTTGTCATTCAACTGGATCTGGGTACCGGTACCATACTTTGCCTGCATCTCTTTGGTTGGTTTACCTATATAGATATGGCTCACAGCCGATTTCTTGGTCAGGCGGGTGAGTTCCTTGCCTTGTGGCAAACGGCAGTCTACCTTCAAGGTAACCTGGCGCATGTGGGTAACAATCATAAAGAAGAACAGTACGGAGAAAATGAGGTCTGGCAGAGAAGATGTATTCAACCCTGGCACTTCATGCGATTTCTTATGAAAATTCATCATTGTTTACCTCCTTTCTGCTGTTCAGTAGCTGTTTCTGTAGAATTTTCTTCCCCTTGCTTTTCTTCAGCATTGGCATCAACACGCTGGTCGGTTTGAGTCATTGCGTTGGCATACGACTCTGTGATGCGCTGCGGACAGATGTTGCGCACCTGTTCTTTCTGGTCATTGTTCAAGAGGGCATAATCCCTGTGATATTTCTTCTGGGCTGTTTCGTTGCGTAGCTGGCTATATGCTTCCATCAGCTGATTCTGCATCTGGAAATAGAGATTATAGTCGGCATCGCGGTCACTCTCAATAGAGATGAGATGTTTCTTGCCCAGGCGGTGTACAAAGCGGATGGTTTCTTCCTTGAGCTGGCTCACCTTCATCGGCTTACCGTTGACCAAAAGCGTATCGCCAGCCGTCAGGCGCAGCTCCATGAGGTTAGCCTTGTCTACCACCGTCTGCTGCTCCTTCTTCTGCGGTTCAGGTGAAGGGAGTTGGCGCAACAGTCCCTTATCCACATCCATTGATGTGGTGACAAGGAAGAATATCAACAGCATGAACGAGATGTCGGCTGTAGATGTGGTATTCAGTCCCGGGGTTTCGTGTTGCTTCCTTCTAATCAGCATATTTAATCCTTATTTATAGAATAGAGAGCCCAAAGCACTCTCTTTAGTTTTTCTTTCGAATATAACGTGTGGCACCGAAACAGACGGCACCGATTCCTGCCACCAGCATCAGGAGCGATGTGATGACAAACATATCTGAAAGCTTGAGCCAGAGCCAGTCGGCATAATTCTCGCCATTGATGAGCATCGGAGCAGAACCGCCCAAAAGGAAGGTAAGCAGCAAAACTGCCAAAGTTCCGATCCATGTGATACGGAAGATGCGACGCACGGGAACGCCATTCACTACAGCCTCCGACTTGCTGCTGCGATAATCTCTGATCATCGAAAAGACTGCCAGACCTGTACCTCCTATCAGGAAGAGCCACATCAGCAGGATGAGCACATCGGTAAAGAGAGGCGCATTAAAGTCGGGGTTCTCTTCGAAAGGCAAATCGTAGCCTACCAAAAAGAACAGACCGAAAACCAGCACCGCCAATCCTATCATGATATAGAACACCTGCTGCGATATCTTTTCCGCCGACTTGTTATTTTGAACTTTGAACTTTGAACTTTGAACTTTAAACATGGAACTTTCAACTTTGAACTTTATGATTAGTAAAGCCAATGAATTTTTCACTCTTCGTTCTTCACTCTTCACTTATTCTTGGCAATAATATCCATTAAAGTAACCGCCGACTCCTCCATCTGGCTTGTCAGGTGCTCCACCTTAGAAAGGATGTAGTTATAGAAAACCTGAAGGATGAGGGCTACGATGATACCGAAGATAGTAGTGATGAGCGCCACTTTCATACCCGAAGCAACGATAGTAGGACTGATATCGCCCGCCTGCTGAATCTGGTCGAATGACATGACCATACCGATCACGGTTCCGAGGAATCCGAGCGATGGCGCCATAGCGATAAAGAGTTTGATCCAGGAGCAGCCCTTCTCCAGATTAGCCGCCTGAACGGTACCATATCCGCTCACCGAGCGCTCGATGTCATCAAGACTCTCGCTGATATGCATCAATCCCTGGTAGCAGATAGAAGCCACCGGTCCGCGTGTATTCCGGCAGAGCGTCTTAGCCCCTTCCACATCTCCCGCCGCCACCTTCTGGTCGATATCCTGCATCAACTTCTTGGCGTTGATTTCAGAGAGACTCAGATAGATGATGCGCTCGATACAGAAAGCCATACCCACGATGAGGGCGATGGCTACGAGAGACATAAATCCCGCATTACCCTCTATAAACTTTGTCTTAAGAGCTTGATGAAATCCCATGTTCTCTTCTTGAGCCATCATAGGCAGAGAACACATCCATGTGAAAACCAATATTGCAAAACGTGCAATAGCTGTATTTTTCTTCATATACCTTATTATATATATAAAAGCGGAAAGAGGGGGATTCGAACCCCCGAACCGGTTTTGCCGGTTACACGCTTTCCAGGCGTGCCTCTTCAGCCACTCGAGCACCTTTCCATATTCCGAAGAACTCTTCTTAATCGCCGCAACATGCTGCTGCAACAATTTCGAAGTGCAAAATTATTGCTTTTCCTCCGAAATACCATAACTTTCATTGTTTTTTTATGTTTATTTAAGGAGTTTTGAACGCTTACTGCCTATACTAGGGATACGGATAGCGGAAAAATACGCTCTGCATTGATATTGGTCTGCCGGGCAAACTCCTCTTCGCTTACGCCATAAGCCTTGGCGAGCGTCTTCATCACTTCTACCACGAAGGCGCTTTCGTTGCGTTTTCCTCGGTATGGAACGGGAGCCATGTAAGGAGAATCGGTCTCCAGCACGATGCGGTTCATCGGAACCACGGCAGGAAGGTCTTCACGCAGATGGCTGCTCTTGAAGGTGGATACACCCCCGATACCCAGCACGAAGTTATCGAAGGAGAGCAGTTCTTCGGCTTCCTTCTGGTTGCCCGTAAAGCAATGGAAGACGCCACCCGGCAGTTCTTTCTCATACTTTCTGAGCAGATGTACCATCTCGTTCTGCGCCTTGCGGCAATGAATCATCAGCGGGAGCTGGGTTTCTACCGACCATTTTACCTGTTCCTCGAAAGCCTCCAACTGCTCATGCTCGAACTCACGGCTCCAGTAATAATCAAGTCCTACCTCTCCGATGGCGATCAAGTCAGAAAACTGAGGAGAACCCGCCTGACTGGCATTACCGGTCATGCGATGCTCCTCCAGTATCTTCCGGAGTTCAGCCAGCTGTTCCTTCCAGTCAGCCTTCACCTCTTCAGGATGCAGACCAATCATCGGATAAGCATAGCCTGGATATTCCTTAGCCAATGCCAGGACCGCGTGTGTGGTCTTCACATCGATGGCAGGCAAGAACACCTTACCTACCCCCGCTTCCTTGGCACGGGCGAAAGCCTCCGCCCTATCCTCATCAAATTCTTCCGCATCGAAATGCGTATGTGTATCTATTACTTTGAACATTGAACTGTCAACTTTGAACTTTATGATTAGTAAAGCCGATGAATTTTTCACTCTTCGTTCTTCACTCTTCACTTCAATTAGTACTGTCGCTTCATCATTTTCTGAGCATACTTTGCCAATTCCTCCTTACGCTCAGCAGGCACATTCACGGCATCCAGATACTTCTTGCTCTGCTCGAAATAATAAGCAATCTTATCCTGCGCCATTTTGTCGATACCTATCTCGTTGTATAGACGGGTAACGGCAGCCACCTTCTCCTTGCGGTCGAACTCCTCGGCATCCACCCATTTCTGGAGTTCTGCACGCTGAGCGTCGTTGGCATGATTGAAGGCATTGATAAGCATATACGTCTTCTTGTTGGATGTGATATCGCCACCAATCTCCTTACCGAACACCTTGGTATCGCCGTAAACATCGAGGTAATCATCCTGCAACTGGAACGCCAATCCTATCTGCTCGCCAAACTTATACAGGTTCTCTGCATCCTCATCAGAAGCATCGGCAAGGATAGCACCCATCTTCAAGGCACAAGCCAGGAGAACGCTGGTCTTGAGGCGGATCATCTCGATATATTCCTCCTCCTTTACATCGTTACGGTTTTCAAACTCCATATCAAACTGCTGACCTTCACCAATTTCCAGAGCAGTGGTCGTAAAGAGTTTCAACACCTTGGCAAGATGCTTTTCATCACATTGAGCCATACGCTCATAAGCCAGAACGAGCATGCTGTCGCCCGAAAGGATTGCCGTATTGGCATCCCATTTCTTATGAACCGTTTCATGACCGCGACGCAAATCAGCATTGTCCATCAGGTCATCATGCAGCAAAGTATAGTTATGATAAGTTTCCAGGGCAACGGCATTCATCAGAATCTTCTCAGGATTGTCCTTGAAAAGATTGTAGCCCAGAAGCATGAGCGTAGGACGAATACGCTTGCCACCCATAGAAAGTACGTATCTGATAGGCTCATAAAGAGACTTTGGCTTTCTTTCGTAAGGCAAATTAGCCAGAAACTCATTTACCATGCTTAAAATTTCATCTGCTGTCTTCATAATAATGTATAATTTATAATGTATAATTTACAATGAACAATTTATAATTTATAGCTGGAACACTACCGGGATGGCAATCATCGTGCGACAGACCTTGCCTTTATCGATGCCCGGTTTCCACTTCGGCATCATCTTCATCACCCTCAAAGCCTCGTTGTCGAGCAATGGATCTACCGAAGTGCTTACCTTGATATTGGCAACACTTCCATCCTTGTTTACGATAAAGGATACCACTACGGTTCCCTGAATCCTACTTTTCTGGGCAGCTACAGGGTACTTCAGGTTCTTGGTAAGCCACTGCATGAAGGCAGACCAGCCACCAGGAAACTGCGGTATCTTCTGCACGACGGTCAGTTTGATAGGAGCCTCAGCTCCCGGATTCTCAATGGGAGTTTCAGGAACCGCTTCCTTCACCTCAGCTCCATCCACTACACCCGAGCCGTCGCCGATAACTAGTTCGCTGGTTGTAGAACTGATTTTCTGCGGTGCCTTCTGAGTCTGTTGCTCGGCAGCCTTCACTTCCTGAGTAATTGACTTAGAAGCAGGAGCCGAAACAGCCTCTGCACTCACCATATCTTTCTGGTCGGGACGAGCCGACATTTCCAGATCCTGTGCAAGATCTTCCATCGATTCAGACAAGTCATCATCTCCCTGCGGACCTCTCTGATATTGGAGTCCTACGAAGATGAAAGTAAAAGCCAGCAGCAAACCTAGCAGGAAAAATGTAACCCGCTTATCTTCCAGTTGTGCGCTATTTGATTTCTTAATTTCCACAATAAAAACCGTTTAAAATCGTTATTTCCTACGAAAACATTGCAAAATTACTTCTTATTATTGAAAAAAGCAGTATCTTTGCCAAAGAATTAGAAAATTTAAATGAAAAAATATGTAATTTCCGCAATATTGACGCTTTTTGCGACAATTATTGATGCTCAAGAGAGCCAAACGGGGTATAATTTCCTTCGCTTGCCGGTGAGTGCTCACGCAGCTGCTCTGGGTGGCGACAACATCACCTTGATAGAAGATGATGAGGCACTCATATTCCATAATCCGGCTCTCCTGTCATCAGTAAACGACAAGACGGCCAATCTCAATTATATGAACTATATGTCGGGGGTGAACACTGCCTCGGCTAGTTTCAACCGTATTGTCAACGACAAGGCTTCGTGGGCTGTTTCGGCTCAGTTTGTTGACTACGGCAAGATGAAAGAGACGGATGAGAACAATATCCAGATGGGTGAGTTCTCGGCAAAGGACATTGCCATTGCGGGTTACTTCTCTTATATGCTCGGTGAGAAATTCGCAGGTGGTATTGCCGCCAAATTCATCACCTCGTATATTGGCGATTACAATTCTATCGCTGTGGGAGTGGATCTGGGCATCAACTATTACGACCCTGAAACGGAATGGTCGGTTTCTTGCGTGGCAAAGAACCTGGGTGGACAGCTGAAAGCCTACGATAATGAATATGAGAAGATGCCGATCGACCTGCAGTTGGGTGTGACGAAACGCTTCGCCAACGCACCGTTCAGGGTATCAGCCACACTGGTCAACCTGAACCATTGGGACAGCAGTCTTCGTGATCATGCCGTAGTAGGTGCCGACATTCTGCTTTCGGAGAGCCTGTGGATAGGTGCCGGCTACAACTTCCGGAGAGCCAACGAGATGAAAATCAGCACCTCAGAAGATGAGGAAAGCAGTCATGGAGCCGGTTTCTCTGTGGGTGGCGGTATCAACCTGGAGCGCTTCCATCTGAACGTTGCCTACGGCAAATATCACGTCAGTAGCAACAGTCTCATGCTGAACGTAAGTTACAGATTATAAATTGTACATTATAAATTATACATTAAAGTTAGTTCGAAATTATGAAGAAAATAACAATAGCAATAGACGGATACTCTTCTTGCGGTAAGAGTACGATGGCAAAGGATCTTGCCAAGGAAATAGGTTATGTTTATGTAGATACGGGCGCCATGTACCGCTCGGTAACTCTCTATGCGCTGCGTCATCAGCTCTTCGAAGCAGATGGAGCCGTAAAGACTGAAGAACTGCAGAAGGAGATGAAGAACATCAGCATCTCATTCAAGTTTAATGAAACAACCGGTCGCCCAGACTGCTATCTGAACGGCGAACTGGTAGAAAAGGAAATCCGTTCGTTAGAGGTTTCCAACCACGTTAGTCCGATTGCCGCCGTTCCTTTCGTCAGAGAGGCGCTGGTAGAGCAGCAGCAGAAGATGGGCGAAGACAAGGGCATCGTGATGGATGGTCGCGATATAGGTACCACAGTGTTCCCAAATGCCGAACTGAAGATTTTCGTTACAGCCAGCTCACAGGTGAGAGCACAGCGCCGTTTCGATGAACTGAAGGAAAAAGGAATGCCAGCCGACTTCGATGCGATTCTGAAGAATGTAGAGGAGCGCGACTATATCGATACCCACCGCGAGACTTCCCCACTCAGAAAGGCTGATGATGCCATCACGCTCGACAACAGCAACATGACCATTTCTGAACAGAAGGCATGGCTGATGGAACAATATCAAAAGGCAATAGCAGAATAAGCTACAGAAAAGAGACTGCCGGGTTATCTATGCAAAAATACGTTAAATATACTACTTTTGCCGATAAATTTATTTTATTCGATGAAAAAGATTTTGGAAAAAAAACTTCAATGTAGTATCTTTGCAACCATATTAACAAGGTAGTAATGATATAGATTATAAATTTTGAGTTAATTACTGTTTTTTGAAGGTGATAGGTCTTCGGGAGAAGATTTATCACCTGTTTTATTTTCAGACAGTTTATAAAAGATAAACCCATTTGACGTTGTGTTTTACAACGTCAAATGGGTTAACTGATTAATAACCAGCATATTAAGTTTTTCTACCAACGATAAAACTATCCTATACCCTTGTTACCGCAAAACGCGGTAGCAAGGAGGTTAACTAACTAACAATCAACGCATTAAATCTTACAACAAAAGAGCAGAACTATCGTTGATAATCTTATCCCTGCACTCTTCCATCAGCCACTTCGGCGTACTGGTAGCGCCACAGATACCTACCGTTTCCACATCCTTGAACCAGTTCATATCTATCTCGTCGGCACTTTCTATCTGGTAGCTGTTGGCATTCACGCTCTTGCATTCCTTGAAAAGCACCTTACCGTTCGAACTCTTTCTGCCACTCACAAAGAGGATGACATCATGCTTGCTGGCAAAGGCAGCGATGTTAGGCATACGGTTAGCCACCTGACGGCAGATGGTATCGAAACTCTTGAAGACAGCACCCTCAACAATATGCTCCTGGCAGTATTCGATGATGCGATGGAACTCATCGAGACTCTTGGTAGTCTGGGAGTAAAGATAGATATCTTTCGAGAAATCCAACTGACCGGTTTCCTTCAGCTGCTTCACATCCTCAAACTTCTCTACCACGATGGCATGACTCTCCGTCTGCCCCACCAGTCCGAGCACCTCAGCATGCCCGTTCTTACCGAAAATCACGATTTGAGCCTCCGGATTGTTGACATACTGCTTCTTGATGCGGCGCTGCAACTGGAGCACCACAGGACAGGTAGCATCGATGATTTCAATGTTGTTTCGCTCGGCAAGGGCATAAGTTTCAGGCGGTTCACCATGAGCACGGAGCAAGACCTTTACGCCCTGCAGTTCCTCCATCTGCTCATGGTCTATCGTGATGAGTCCCGCTTCATGCAGGCGCTCCACCTCCATACCGTTATGCACAATATCGCCCAGGCAGTAAAGTTTACCGCCCTTAGCCAACTCCTCTTCAGCTTTCTTGATGGCAGTGGTTACGCCAAAGCAGAACCCACTGCCGTTATCTATTTCTATCTGCACGATATTCGCTTTTAATTTATTGTACATTAATCTTCACCACCACCTTAGCATGGTCGGGATCATTCGTAATCATGAGGATACGAGGGTGTCTGACACGCGATTTCTTCAAGTCGGCAGCCACAGCTGTCACCTTCATCTTAACGGTCTCTCCTGGCTGAATCTTACTCTTCTTCAGGTTCACCTGCAAGCCCATCGTAAACATCTGCATGCTGCGGATATCCAGTTCCGACTTACCCTTATTGGTAATCAGAATCTCACCCTTCAGTTTCTTCTTTCCATTGAAACTACCCAGATTAAGGTCGGTGGCAGACATCTCTAGCTTCGGAGCCAGTACCTTCTTGGCTGGAGTCATGTTCTCGAAACCAGGAAGAAGAACGGCTGATACCACGATTTCCTTCTCAGGCGCAATCCTATCGCCAGGACGCTCACCGAGATAAACGGATGTCTGGTTCAAGCCCAGGTCGCGCAGTTTCTTGGAATCCAGCACGAAACTGATTTCGGCAGAATGACGCGGAGCTACCTTGGAAGGCGATACGAAAGCATGAAGATAGGATGGCAGATGCATCACTACCGGCTCCAGTAATTCGTCGGTAGGATTGAAGATATGGATGCGCTGAACCGGACGGTCGCCACGGTTCACGTCATCAAACTCCACCTCCTGGGCATCACTCTTGATGACACCCAGCATCTCATCGTAAGGACCAGCGAAATCTACTACGCTACCCACTACCTTTCCCCTCATAGAGAGGATGAACGGCTCTTCATCCGCATTGGTATAGAGGCAAACCTGCTTGGTGAAAGTACCCATCTGCTTGGCATCGTATACCGCCTTGATGACGAAACTTTCGCCGGCAGCAATGCTCGTCTTCGGATAATCTACCTCCGTACAGCCGCAGCTTTTCAACACATTGTTGATAACCAACGGCTTGTGCCCGTCATTCTTCAGCACGAATTCGGCAGTTACAGGCTTGCGGAACACCACCTGTCCGCAGTCTACCACCTCGTGCTGGGTTGTAATCTTCTGTGCTGATGCAGGCAGCGCCAACAGCGCTGAGAGCATCCATATATTTATCCGTTTCATACTATTCTATTTTAAATTATCAATCTATAAACTTTTAACTATCAATTATTAACTTTCAATTCATAAGTCTCTGTGCGGCCACCAAACTCCGGACTGTAGGTACACTCAGCGGTACAAGTTCCGCTCTGATAGTCGCCCTTTCTATCCACGTAATACTCCATTTCTACGATGTGCTTACCTTTAGATAAACGATCGAAATAGAAATTTGTTGCATGATCTCTTGGAGAAACATAGCAGCCTATGCCCCACTGATAACCGCTCTTCTGGTTGACCGGCTCCAGACATGCCGCACGCTTATCCGTAATCTGCACAAAGTCGTAGTCGCGGTCGGCGGTGATGATGAGCGTTACCTTCACCTTCTCGCCTACCTTCGCCTGCGCCTTGCCCTTGCCCTCAGATTCGGCAGGAACGATGACACGGCGCACCTTGATGCCCGACTCAATGGAACCGATTTCGCTGATAGGCTGCTTAAACTCTGCATAGACAGCACCCCAGCTGGTATAATCGCTCTTTTTGTCGATGCTCAGCTTAGATGCCTTGCCCGTCTTTTCGGTCTTCACATAGCCCAAAGTAGTGGAATCCTGCGGCATCGGCAGCAGCTTGCCATCCAGTTTCAGAACGGCATTCTCAGCCTTCCTGCTCCAGTTGCTCTCATTGCCCTTCATAAAGGCGTAGACGGCATCCACGGTGTTCACTGGCGTATCCCAAACCTGGGTACGTTTCGACATCAGGAGCCAGCGCTGCAGTTCCTCGATGGTCTGCTTGTCGTTCGGTTTCAGCATCTGCATCGCCTCTATCACAGATACCTGGGTAGGAATCTTATAGTTTCTCCAGCTGTAGAGTGCCTTGCGGGTATCGTAGTAGCGGCCCATCTCCTCGCGGTAAACGGCATATTCGTTCACGCTCTGCAGATATTCGCCTGCCTTCTCGCGGTAAGCAGCATTCTGCTGGCTGTTTCTGGCGAGTACCACGGCAGCACGCGCCTTGCCATAGATGGTGAAATCACCGGTCAACTTCGACATCTTGTCCAGGAGATAAGCCTTATCCTGCTCCAGATTCTGCTTCATCTTTCTGCCATCCATCGAAAGGATGTAGAGATAATGCAGCGCCTGTTCGCTAGGATTCACCTTCTGCTTTTTCTCCTCCTGCTTCTTCATTTCTCTTACTTCCTGTGCTGTCTGCCAGGAGAGATAATCAATGGCGGAAGTCAGCATCTTGGCGGTGGATTTCTGCACACCTGCGATGGCATTCAATCGAACCATCATTTCGGCTACCGATGTTGTCATATACCGGCTGCCCTTCATGCCTTTCCACCAGGAGAAGGAACCGTCAGCATTCTGCAACTTCTTCAGTTTCTCCACCTGATTCTGCAGGCGGATGCTCTCCTGAGAGAGATTTTCCAGCGAGAGATGCTTCTGGATATGGGTGGTGATGGTATTGGCATAGATAGCAGACATCAGCGAGATGGCGTTCTCCTCATCCGGATTACTGATGGCTGGCAGCGCCTTCACCATCAGCCAACTAGGATTGTTGGTGTACTCGATGGTTACCTTGGCATCTTCAGTGCCCTTCGCCTGCTTGCCCTCCTTGTTCAGGAAGAGTTTGCTCAGGTCGAAGTTCTGCTCACCCTTCTGATGCAGGGTGATAGGCAGGGTGTTCACCACGAGTTCACGGTTGCTCAAAACCGGCAGATAGTGCTGTTCACCATCGCTGTAGCCATTACCGGCAGCCACCACCTTATTAATATATACGCCTTCTTTCAGTCCCTGGACATCAAAGGAGATGGTAGCAGAGCCCTCGGCATCAATGCTGTAGTTCTGCGTCTTCTGCCAAACCACCTTGTTGGTCTCCGGGTCGAGAATCTGCATACGGGCGTTGCCGCTCACCTTCTTGTCGGAAGTATTGAAGAGTTTAACCACGATGGTACTCTTATCGCCCTCACGCAGGAAGCGAGGCATGTTAGGCTGCACCATCACGGTTTTCTGAGCCACAGCCTCATCCACCAGCAAACCGTTGCGCATCTCCTTGTCATGAGCCAATCCCATGAATTTCCAGGTAGTCACGCTCTCTGGCAGGGTAAATCTGATGGCTACGTTGCCATTGTTGTCGCTCTCCAAGGCAGGATAGAAGAAGGCGGTCTCGTTCATATTCTCACGCACCTGCACCTTGTCGAGGAATTGTCCTGCATCTGAGCCAGAACCGCCGGCAAACTGCGGCATCTCCTCTACTACATCAAAAACCTTGTTGGCAGATGGAGCAGCCGCTCCGACACGGGTCATTTTAGAGCCGCGAATCCTGATGACTTTCGCTTCTTCTCGAACCACCTCGTCTTTCTGTATACGAACAGACTCAACGGTTCCGCCAGAAGAACGTTCCAACTTGCTCAGTTCCACCGCTTGCATATAAGCATAATAGCTAAAGAATTTGCCATCAAACTTATCTACATCCAGTCCCCTCTCGTCATAATACTTGGTAGGATAAACGCCATTCAAGTAAAATGAACGGGAAGTGAGGTTGTGCTTCCAGTAGCAGTTTGGCAAACTCTGATAGAAGCCCAGGGAGATATTCCAGGAATGCGGGGCTATCTGGTCGAGCGACTTGTCATAGAGTACGCTCATCAGCTGCGCCTTGGCTGGCTTGCCGTCAGGGGTGGTAATCTTCAGCGTCCACTCCTCCTTCTGACCAGGGGTCAGACGGTTGCGGAAGGTCTTCCAGGCGATGTTCAGTTTCTTCTCAAGCAAAGGACGGGCGATGCTCATCATTCGGGTATAGCACTTGCCTTGCTTCACGAAACTATAGTTCAGTACGATGCCCGACGCATATTCCTCCTTGTAGGTGAAAGGCAGAGTCACGATACTGTCGCCCAACTCCCAGGCGCCTTTCTCCAGCAGTTTGTTGCCGGCGATGATAGAATATACGATGTGCGCTCCGTTCTCCGAAGAGCCCACCTGGATATAGACCGGCTTGCCATCACGAGGGAAGGTCTTCGCCGTCTGATAATACCATTCGGTAGTTGGCTCCACCGGATGGGTATCCTTCATGCTGAAAAGGGTGAATTTCTGCTGCAGGGTATCCTGTCCGCAGATTGCCTCCAACTGATGAACGCCAGATTTCCAAACGAGGGAAGAAGAGGCAGAAGAAGCATATTCCTTGATAGAAACCGGTGCATTCGCCTCGGCATCCTTCCATTCGCCCTTATCAATTCGATATTTCAACCTGCTCGAAATCGGCATACCACTGGCATTGCGGTAAGCGAAGGTCACCGTCTTCAGACTGTCTGTTTCGATACGCTTAGGAAGATTCACCGTGAGGATGGTTGGTTTGGTGCCCAGAGGCAGACTCATCACGCCCTCGTGGCTTTCGCCGCTGATGTCGGTAACGATGGCAGAGACCTCGAAGTTGAAGAAACGGGCGATGCGCATGAAATCGCTCATATCAGCCTCGTCTTTTCCTGACAAGGAAGCCTCCAGCGGAATCTCTACGTCGAAGGTTCCGTCCTCACGAGTCACGCAACTGTCAGTCTTCTCCAACTGTCCGGCAGAGCCTGCGCCCCACCACCAGAGTTGGTTTCTGCGAGTCACCTGATACGCTACCTTGGCACCCTGTACAGGTATACCGGCATAGGTCTTGGCTGAAGCTTTCACCACTACGGTGTCGCCCCAGTTATATTTCTCGTTCACCTTCGGGAAGGTAATCTCGAAGGTTGGACGCTTGTACTCCTCAACTCTGAAATATTCGCTTGCTGTACCATTCACGGAGATGGAATACTGTCCTGTCTTTCCCTCCTTCGGGAGTTCGAAATCTACCGAAGCCGTACCATATTCATCGGTCGTAACCTTCTGTTCTGCCACCTGCTTCCAGTTGGCATCACTCAGGACAAACTTCAGTTCCTTGCTCTTGCCTGGCACATTGGCATCCAAGCCCTTCTTCACGATGTAGGAAATGGCTGTGGCATGCACCTTCTGTCCCGGACGATAGATGCTGCGGTCGGTATAAACCTGATATTTAGTCTCATTATCTTTCTGTTCATAATAGCGGGTACGGCTGAGATAGATGTATCTGGCAGGCGTAAACTTGTCGCTGTGGGTGGAAATTAGGACCTCTCCATCCACATTCTTGAAATAAGCCTCTCCATTCTCATCGGTTGTCAAGCGGGCATGAACCAGTCGCTTGCGTTTGCCCGTCTTCACATCATAATCCTTTTCATAAAGTTCTATCTTCGCCCCGGCGATAGGCTGTCCGTCTGTAGCATTCACCACTACATAGCGATGCCTGTCATCAGGCAACTGCTGGATCATCACCGCCAGATTGCTCACATAGAAAAGCTGTCGCTGTGGAGCGATGCCGGCATTATCCGAAGTCACCTCCATCAGATAGGCACCCAGCGGCAGATTGCCACGGATTTCGATGGAATCCTTCACCTCTTCGTAATTCGGACGACCATAGTAGTTCCTGCTGAAATCCTTCTGATGCAGCTTCGTAGTCTTTTTCAGAAGCATCTTATAGGTAGCCTCATTCTGAACATCATACTCATTATCTGCCGTGATGTTGAGGCGGGAAATGCTGACCTTCAGGTTCTGGAGATTGCGCACGTTCAGATGCACCCACTTCCTTTCTGAAGGACGAAGCACCAATGGCATATCCTTCACCCGGAACATCGGTTCGGTGAGTCGCTTCTGCGCATTTCTCAGTTCGTTCATTCTCGACCATCCACCCCAGCGGCTCAGCGCATAGTTGATATAGTTGAGCTTATCCTGCGGTTTGGCATCGGTAGCCCCTTCCATGAAGCGAAAATGCTCCACGGCAAGTTCGCCTGCCTCCGGAATATCCTGATAAACCTGGATGAGCGAGTCGATAGTCTGCAGATACTTCGATTTCTTCACTTCTCTCACGTCGTCCTGGCGGTATTTCTCGATGAGCTTATAGGCACAGAGACAAGCCGCACCCCTATTTCCCACCTTATTATAATAGGTGTACATCAGATGGTACGCCTCCTTGCTATCAGCCTCGAAACCGATGAGATGCAGCAGATCGTTGTTAAAGGAACTGCCATCCACCCCCTTCAGCGTCAATGGAACATACTCTGCAGATGTATGTCGAGCAAGAAGTTCAGGCTGTTCCAAGGCCTTCTTGAAGAACTCCTGGCTTTTCTTTTCGTTCATATCACGGTACACCTTGCCCAGCACGGCATATCTCACCGCCTTCAATGCGGGGTCGTTCACCTTCAGCACCTCTGCTTCCATCCGCTTCACGTTCGGTGTCAGCGAGTCGGGCGAAATCTCTCTCCAGAGTGTCATCTGTCTTATCTCAGCCGCCAGCAGCTGCCCGTAATCTTTGGCAGCCGAAGCCTTGGCGATGATTTTCTTCATCACCGCGATTTCGCTCTTAGGCTGGTCCTTCTGAGCATTGATTTCAGCTTGCTTCCACAAGTTGTCGTATGTCTGAGCCACTACCTGCATCGTAGCAAAGAGGGCTATCAGAAGTGATAAAATGTTTCTTTTCATAAGCCAACTGTATAAAATGTTAATAGAATGATGATAATCATCAAACTTTTCATTGCAAAAATACAAAAAAAAACTGTTTTCTAACCCCGAAACTGAAACTTTTTACTATCTTTGCACGAAAATAATATATTTTACCTAGAAATAAACATTAAAAAAACAATGGCAGAAAAAAAGTATGGTCATTTTGATGACGCCAATCGCGAATACGTGATTACTGACCCAAAGACCCCATGGCCTTGGATCAATTATTTGGGTAACGAGGATTTCTTCTCGCTCATCTCAAACACAGCTGGTGGTTATTCCTTCTACAAGGATGCCAAGTTCCGTCGCATCACACGTTACCGCTACAATGGTGTGCCGATGGATAACGGCGGTCGCTATTTCTATATCAAGGATGGTGATACCGTATGGAACCCGGGATGGAAACCTTGCAAGACACCGCTCGACAGCTACGAGTGCCGCCACGGCATGAACTATACTCGCATCACGGGCAGCAAGAACGGCGTAGAGGCAAGTGTGCTCTTCTTCGTACCCCTCCATACATGGGCAGAGGTGCAGAAGATGACGCTGAAGAACCAGACTGAGGAGGTGAAGACCCTCAAGGTGTTCTCCTTTGCAGAGTGGTGCCTCTGGAATGCTGCTACCGACATGGAGAACTTCCAGCGCAACTTCTCTACGGGCGAAGTAGAGGTAGAAGGCTCTACCCTCTATCATAAGACCGAATACCGTGAGCGCCGCAACCACTATGCTTTCTACACAGTGAATACCGAGATTCAGGGCTACGATACCGACCGCGAGAGCTTCATCGGACTCTATAACGAGTTTGCCGAGCCGGAAGCCGTGATGGAAGGCAAGCCACGCAACAGTTTTGCCCACGGCTGGAGCCCTATCGCATCTCATTATATCGAGGTTACCCTGCAGCCAGGCGAGAGCCGCGACCTCATCTTCCTGCTGGGCTATGTGGAGAACGAACAGGACAAGAAGTTCAGCGCCAAGAAGGTAATCAACAAGGAGAAAGCTCATCAGCTTATCGCCAAGTTTGATACCACCGAAAAGGTGGATGCTGCCTTCGCAGAACTCAACCAGTACTGGGATAACCTGCTGAACATCTTCACCGTGAAGAGCGGCAACGATAAGTTAGACCGTATGGTGAACATCTGGAACCAGTATCAGTGCATGATTACCTTCTGCATGTCGCGTTCGGCTAGTTTCTTTGAGAGCGGCATCGGTCGAGGCATGGGCTTCCGCGATTCCAACCAGGACCTTGTAGGTTTCGTTCATCAGATTCCTACCCGTGCCCGCCAGCGCATCATCGATATCGCCAGCACCCAGTTCCCTGACGGTGGCTGCTACCACCAGTATCAGCCGCTCACCAAACGCGGCAACAACGATATCGGCGGCGGTTTCAACGACGACCCTTGCTGGCTCATCTTCGGTACCGTAGCCTATATCAAGGAGACGGGTGACTTCTCTATCCTCGCTGAGCAGGTGCCTTTCGACAACCAGCCAGGCACAGAAGTAAGCCTCTTCGAGCACCTCAAGATTTCGATGAACCATGTTATCAACAACCTGGGTCCACACAAGTTGCCACTCATCGGAAGAGCCGACTGGAACGACTGTCTGAACCTGAACTGCTTCTCCTGGGACCCCAACGAGAGTTTCCAGACCACCGAAAACAAGGGCGAAGGAAGCAAGGCAGAGAGTCTGATGATAGCCGGTCTGTTCGTGGTTACCGGCAAGGATTATGTGGCTCTGTGCAAGCAGCTTGCCAAGGAAGCTTTGGAAAGCAAGGAGGGCGAAATAGCCGGTCTTGCAGAGGAAGATTATTTGACAGAAGCCGAGCGCATGCAGCAGGCTGTAGATGAGATGAACGAGGCTGTGAAGCAGCATGGATGGGACGGAGAATGGTTCCTCCGCGCTTACGATTTCTTCGGCAACAAGATTGGTAGTGATGAGAACGAGGAAGGCAAAATCTTCATCGAGAGCCAGGGCTGGTGTACGATGGCTGGTATCGGTCTGGAAGAAGGACTCTGCGATAAAGCACTGGACAGCAGTAAGAAACGACTGGAATGCGAGCACGGACTGGTGCTGAACAACCCAGCTTACACCACCTATCATGTAGAAATGGGTGAGATTTCTTCTTATCCTGAAGGCTACAAGGAGAACGCCGGTATCTTCTGCCACAACAATCCTTGGGTCATCATCGGAGAGACTGTAGCCGGTCGAGGCAACGATGCCTGGAGCCATTATACCAAGATTCTGCCTAGCTATGTAGAGGAAAAATATCAGACACTTCACAAGGTAGAGCCTTACGTAAACTGCCAGATGGTAGCCGGTAAGGATGCAGCCAAACCGGGCGAAGGAAAGAACTCCTGGCTCACCGGTACAGCGGCATGGATGTGGTATACAGTATCAGAATTCATCCTCGGCATCAAGCCAGATTATGAAGGTTTGCTCATCGATCCTTGTCTCCCAAGCACCGCTAAGGAGTATGAGGTAACCCGCAAGTTCCGTGGTGGCGAATACCATATCACAGTAAAGAATCCTAGCGGAAACCAGAAGGGCGTGAAGCAGATTACAGTGGATGGCACTCCTATCTCAGGCACCATCATTCCTTGCTCTGAAGGCAAGCATGAAGTAGTGGTTGAGATGTAAATCAGCCAGATCTCATCAAGTTACGATTTGAAAGTTCAATGTAACAAAACTCCTTTTTATACCCATGCACCCTGTTTTAGGGGGCATGGGTATCACAATAAAACACTTGACGCCCTAAAATAGGGCGTCAAGTGTTTTATTTGTCTGATAATCTGATACTTAACTTTTAATACAAGCACATATTCAACAGTATCAAGAGTAAGATTCTAAGTCTCTATCATTGACTCAGTTCCTCAATAACTCAGTTCCTCAGTTTTTTTCTAGGGGGTATATAGCCCTTATAGTTCAAAGTTGTTTTAAATTGTTATATATTATATATTATTATATATATATTTATATATATATAATAAACTTCTAAATAAAGACAAAAGTGAAGGGTCAGAGAAAAACTGAGGAACTGAGTTATTGAGGAACTGAGTCATTGCAGTAAAAACATCATAATCCTCATAAACACCTGATTTACTGCTTAACTCTATACTTTAAGAGAACAAAGCTATGAGTTGCTCCCCGTAAAACTATGAGTTGTCACCCGCAAAACTATGAGTAAGGAAGTTTAACTACTTTCAATCTGAAAGCACATTTCAAACATTTCCTTATCACGCCCCCAAACTTGGCAGTATCAGAGAAAAGTTGTATCTTTGCACGGAATTCCATCCATTCCTTCCATTCCATCCATATCTACCATACCTTCCAACTCCTTCCATACCGCTCCTTCCATGCCATCCCAATAACTCCTTCCGCCCAGCTTCAGCACGCGTCTCTCCATCCGAAGTATTAAAAGGAAAAAGATAAAAAAGTATGGCTTTTCGAGTTATTTTTTGTACTTTTGCAGCCGATAACGCATTTTGCGAACAAAACAGGATTCTTTAAAGAAAAGAAAGGAAATAACAATGAAGAAAATATTATACTTTGTGGCAGTCCTGGCTGCTGCATCCTTTATCACTACGATGGGCACCAGCTGCAAGTTTGCACCCAACCAGCATGACGGCGACACGGTAGCAGCCAGCGAGTTTTACCCGATAGATACCTCTGCGGCTCATGCCAAGAAGATGGCGAAGATTGCTGCCATCAAGAACGGAAAAGACAGTGTAGGCATCTATTATGTGGGCAGCAACTCTACCAAAGACCTCATCGAGCTCGTATCCTATCCTTCACGCCGCGACACGATGATGTACAGCAAGACCCGACACATAAAGGTGAAGGGCAATGCCGATATCAACCACGTGGTTCGTGTAGACTTCTATCTCCTCAATGGCAAGGATTCACTGGTGAAATATGTGGAGGAAGTGGAGCTCAAAACAAATCATTGAGAACCACTTCATTCTGGGCTATGCCCGAATACATATTCCGCTGAAGACCATAACTGCTGATAAACGTCAGCTGTATCGACTTTCGGGTCTTTGTTTCCTCCCTAAAGCGGACAATCTTGTTTCTCAGAATCTTCTCGTAATCCTTATTGATGGCAAACTCACTTTCCGAAAACTTCATTTCACAAAGATTAATGGTATTGTCACCACGCTCTATCACCATATCTATCTGGGCTGCCCGCTCCGCCGCTCCGGCATCACTCTTGCTTCGCCAGGAATACAAATGGGTAGACACACCAGAAATTCCCAACCGCTGCTTCACCTGGTCGATATGATTCATCGCCAATATCTCGAAAGAGACTCCAGCCCAGGCATAAAAACGGGGCGTGCGCTGCAACTTGCTCCAATACAGAAGATTACGAAAAGAGCTATCGCGCAGAAAACGGAAATAGAACAAGGTGAAGAAATCTACCAACTGATAGAGAGACTTTCGGGTAGAACAGCCATAATTGACATACTTTCTGATGAAACCGCAAGATTCCAGATTGTCGAGAATCGTGGTCAACGATTTGCCCGACTTCATTCCTGTGGCATCGGCTATTTCCGAGCGCATCATACCATAACCACGCTCGTTCAGGCATTCTACCACTTTGACGTATGCCTCTGAATCCTTAAACAGAGAGCGATAGAGAATCGTAAACTCATTGTACAACTGACCATTGGGATTGAACAGCAGACGGTCTATATTCTGAGCCAAACTTAACCGCTCGTCCAAAAGATTCAGGTAATATGGGATTCCTCCCAATATCATATAAAGTTCAGCCAGTTCATATCTGGACAACATCATCCCCTTAGTATTCAGAAATGCTTCCGACTCCCCAAGAGAAAAAGGCTGCAGGAAAAGACGATGAGTAAGACGACCATAAAGTCCGCCATGGTTATTGATAAGTTTATCCATCATCCAGGAAGTGGCAGAGCCGCAGACAATGAGAACGATGTCGCGACGTGCAGAGGCCCATCCATTCCAGAAATGCTCCAGGGCAGAGATAAAATTAGAGCCTGCAGTATCCATCCAAGGCAGTTCATCAAGAAAAATCACCTTACGTTCTATCCCGTTTAAAGAATCAAGATAAGTGATAAGCATCTCGAAAGCATCGAGCCAGTCGTGGGGAACAGAGGTTACATTCCTATCATAACGTCGAAGCGTATAAAAGAAGTTTTTCAACTGCTCCTGTGTGTTTCCGCCCGCCAATCCTGATGTCTGAAACACCATTTCCTGCTCAAAATATTCGCGCACAAGAAACGTTTTCCCCACTCTGCGGCGTCCGCATACTGCCACAAATTCCGACTGCCTTGACTCGTATATACGTGCCAAGGTATCCTGTTCACTCTTTCTGCCGATAATATTATTCTTCATTTCTTATTCTCCTGCTTTAATTTCTAACCATTTGCAAAAATAGCAAGAAAAAAGTAATTATTGGCTATTTCTTATATAATTTTCAGCCAATAACACCTATTTTTAAGCATTATTGGCTAAAATAAGCAGTATATTTAGCCAGTAACCATAAAATCAGCATAAAAAAAACTAGCGCTTATCAGAAACGCTAGCCTTTTTCGTATTTTATCTAACCTGAATTTCAAATCACTTAATAGCCTATAAACTATCAACTATAAACTATCAACTAATCATAGAATCCCGGCTGCTTATACTCAATGCCCAGTTCATCATCTACTGTTGCGATGACACCCTGAATCTGACCCATGGCAAACATACGGCCGAGGAGAGTGTAACCGGCATTGTGGCCATGATTGCTCTCATCGAATACGCCACCTGGCTCATCAGTGAAGGTCATACCGTGGTCTACTCGCATTGGCAATCGACGGCCGGAATTGCACTTGCCTTCCTGCTCAGCCTTCTCGAAGATGCGGCAAAGTTCAATGAGATGGCCGCGACCACCCAAGTGAGAAGCCTCTGTAAAGTTGCCGTTAGGGAAGATGTAGCAAGAGCGCAGATGAACAAAGTGAGTGCGGTCGGCAAACTGCTTAGCCATTGCCACACAGTCGTTGTGCTCGCCGGCAGAGAATGAACCTGCACAGAAAGTCAGACCATTGTGCTTGTTTGGCACTGCATCCAACATCCACTGGATATCCTCGGCACGACCGATGATTCTTGGCAAGCCGAATACAGGATAAGGAGGATCGTCTGGGTGAACACACATATTGATATCGTACTCATCGCAGATAGGCATGATAGCCTCCAGCCAGTACTTCATGTTCTCCTGCAACTTCTTCTTGTCGATACCATCATAAAGCTTCAACAGGTCGCGGAACTTCTGGACAGGAGCTGAATCGCCCTCGCTGAAGTTACCCGATACGAAACCCTGGGTCTTGATGATGATATTCTCTACCAGGGCATGATCCTGCTCTGGTGTAGAAGTCTTCTTGATTTCATCAGCCTCAGCCACGAGGTCTCTGCCCCACTTGTGCTCCTTAGAGAACTCAGCCCAATCCTCACGAGCGCCTTCACGCTGCAGGATATAGATATCAAAGTAGGCAAACTCGCCCCAGTTCATATAGAGGTTGTTGGCTCCGTTAGGATTCTCGTGTGACAAATCGGTACGAGCCCAGTCCAAAACAGGCATAAAGTTGTAGCAGATGCACTTGATGCCTTCCTCGCCCAGGTTGCGGAGACTCTGCTTATAGACCTCAATCTGATGATCACGGTCAGGACCGCCATATTTCAGGGTTTCAACTACAGGCAAAGACTCTACCACGCTCCATTTCATACCGTAAGACTCGATGTACTCCTTGAGTTCATGAATCTTCTCGCGTGTCCAAATCTCACCCAGAGGAACATCGTGCAATGCGGTAACAATGCCCTCAACACCAATCTGTTTCAACTGTGCAAGTGTAATCTTATCTTTCTTGCCAAACCAGCGCCATGTTCTTTCCATATATATTATATAATGTATAAGTTTAAAAATGAATTATCTTGCAGAAACATATTTATGCAATGTCTTTCTTACAGCACCCTCGCCAGCGAAGAGTTCCTTCACCATGCCCTCAATCTGCTCGCCGAAGCCAGCCTCATAGAGATCGAGACCGAACACATCCTTGCGACTATAGAGGTTCTTGAGGCAAGAGTAGTCCTGATCTGCCTTGCCTACCTCAAGAGGAGCTACGATGGCCTGCAGTTCTGCCAGCAATGGGTCGGAAGATGGCTCGAATGGCTTCAGATTATCATCCAATGCCTTGAGATAACGGGCATAACCTGCTAATACCAAAGGAATCAACACGAGATTGCTCTTATCGAGACCGCGGTCGATATACTTCTTGATAGTCTCACCGAAACGGATAGAGAGTTTCTGGCTGGTATCGGTAGCGATACGCTGAGGAGCATCAGGCATGAACGGGTTAGGCAGGCGCTTGTTGATAACGGTGCCGATAAACTCGTATGGGTTCAATACACCTGGATCTGTTACTACTGGCATTGCCTCGATATAACCAATTTTCTGGATGAAGGCACGAAGGTCCTCATCAGCCATCTCGGCAGAAATCAGGGTGTAGTCGAGCATGCAGCCATAGATTGACATCGCTGTATGGAGAGGGTTCAGACAGGTGGTTACCTTCATGGTTTCAACCTCATCTACAGTCTTGCGGGATGTATAGAGTGCACCGCCCAACTCCAATGGCGGACGACCGTTGGTATAAGTATCCTCGCAAACGAGATACTGCACTTCCTCGGCATTTACGAAAGGAGCAGTGAAAGTATGCTTCTCGGTGATAATCGTATTGTTATCCTCGAAACCATCCTCAACGAGCATCGCCTGTACCTTCTCGTGTGGACGAGGAGTAATCTTATCAATCATAGACCAAGGATAGGTAATCTTGCTGCTGTCATTGATATAATCTACGAAACCAGCCTCTACGATACCATCCTGTGCCCAACGCTCAGCATAAGCCTTTACGCCAGCCTTAACATGGTCGCCGTTGTGAGAACAGTTGTCGGTAGACTGAAGAGTAAGTGGCAACTTGCCAGCCTTATAACGCTCATAGAGAAGAGCGGTAAGCTTACCCATAGCAAATACTGCATCGAGACCACGAGCCAAATCGGCATCATTGAAAGAATATCCCTTCTCTGTGATGGTGAAAGTTACCATCTGCAAAGTAGGAGCCTGGAAAATCTGAACCAGACGCGCCCAGTCGTCAGCAAACTGCTTATCCGCCTTGAGGCTTTCTGTGATAGATGCGATAACCTTCTTTTCGATAGTACCATTAGACTGGAGGCTTACGAGAAGCGAGAGATTATTGTAAGGACGATAAGCCTTATCGATAATTTCGTAGTCGAAGCTTTCTGCCACGATTACACCACGATCGTACTTGCCGGTGTTAAGTGCATCGTTGAGGATGGCTGCCGGGAAAGCACGGAAGATGTTACCTGCGCCGAAGTGAACCCAAGTAGGCTCGTCGTGAGTCTTCTTAGCTACGGCTGCGATGTCATACTTAGGAAGCTCATAACCCTTAGCTTCCCATTCTGCAGCATTAAAGCTGTCTGAAAGAATTTCGTTCAGTTTCATGATTATACAGTATTTTTTGATTGTTTCATGTACTCGCCTATCTTTCCGAATAGGCGTGGCAAAAATACAAAGAAAAATCGAAACCCGCTCATTTTAAAGGCTATAATTTCATAAAATGAACGATTTGCAAATATATTTGAACGAAAAAGCAAACGTCACGGATCAGATGAACCCGTTTTTTAACGATTATGTTACATCAAATAAAAAAGGGTTACATCAGAAAAACAGAAAAGAGGACGTAAGTTCTCGCCCCCACATCCTCTTCTTTTTATCTTTAGATTTCATTTTCCTCTTCTTCCAGCGATTTAATCTGCTTTTCTATTCTTCCAGCGATTTGATTTGCTTCTTCGGCGTAACGCCAAGTCCCTTCAGGCTCTCTACCCTTCTCATCACATTGCCGGTGCCGTCATAGAGTTGCTTCTTCGCCTTATCGAAGGTTCCCGAAAGGCGGGTTATCAAATCGCCGATGCCCAGGAAAGTATCTTCGAAGCCAGCCACCTTATCATACAGGTCAGCAGCCGTCTTCACGATTTTCTCCACATTCTTGTTCTGCCGGTCATACTGCCAGAGATTATAGGCAAGCTGGAGTGCCATGAGCAGATTGCTTGGTGAGATGATGATAATCTTCTTCTGGTAAGCATAGCGGCTGAGGTCGGGCTGCTGCTTCATGGCTGCGATATAGCTGGTCTCGTTAGGAATGAACATCAGTACGAAGCCGATGGCATCATCCACCAGCTTGGAATAGTCTTTGGCTGCCAGTTCATCGATGTGCTTTCGTACGCTCAGCGCATGTGCCTTCATCAGGCGTTCCTGTTCAGCCTCATCTTCAGCTGCCAGAGCATCGGAATAGGCAGTAAGCGAAACCTTGGAATCGATGACCACACTTCTGCCTTCCGGGAATCTGACGATGACATCCGGACGATAGTTCTTTCCCTCTTCATCTTTCGTATTCTCCTGAATGAAGAATTCCTCATCTTTACGAAGTCCGCTGTTCTCCAGGATAGTTTCCAGCACCATCTCGCCCCAGTCGCCCTGCATCTTGCTGTCGCCCTTCAATGCCTTGGTCAGGTTGGCAGCATCGGAGCCAATCTTCTCGGTCTGCTCCTTCAGGTTCAGTACAGCCTGCTGCTGTTCCTGCTGGAAGAGTTTCATCGTTGCCTCGAAGGTGGTCTGCAGTTCCTTCTTGTTCACCTCGTTCTGGGTCTTGCTCTCCTCTACCGATTTCTTGAAATCAGCAAACTGTTCCTTGATAGGTTTCAGGAGTTCATCCATCTGCAGACGGTTGTTTTCCTGCAGAGCCGACTGCTTGGCAGCCAGCTGCTCAGCCGCCACCTTCTGCTGTTCTATCGTCATTCGCTGCATTTCCTGCTTCAGACTCTCGAGTTTCTGTGCCCACTGCTGGTCGCTTTCCGCCCTGAGTTTCGCCGCATACAGCCGCTCGTTCTCCATCTGCGCTTTCAAGGATTGAACCTCAGCAGCATGAGATTGTTTCATTGATTGAACCTCAGAAGCATGATGCAGTTTTATCTGTTCGATGTTAGCCGCCAGCACCTGAGCCTTCGCTACGAGCTGGGTTTTCTCCTCTCCAGCACTTTTTGCTTCCATCAGTTTCCCCACGAAGAATCCGATGGCAAGCCCTATGATGATTCCAACTACTATTTCCATTTATCCTTGTTTTGAATGATTCTGTAAATCTGCAAAAATTATGATTTGCAAAAGTAATCATTTCAAGACATAACACCAAACATCATGGGGGATTCTTGTAGATATTTAACTCTTCAGCATTTAACTATGCAAACAAAAAGAGCGCACCACTATTGGCACGCTCTTTTCTTTAAATCATCTTAAATATACATTATCTGTTGGCAGTAGGCCACTGATAAGTATCAGTGCAATGGATATCAGCACTCTGGTCGGCAATCATCAATTTGAAGTCGCCTTCCTCCAATCTCCATTTGCCATTCCAACCTACGAAGGCCAAATCGTCTGCCTTTAATTCAAATGTCATGGTCTTGGTCTCACCAGGCTGAAGTTCCACCTTGTCGAAGGCACGGAGACGACGGCCATCAGGCACCATACTAGCGATGAGATCGCTGCTGAACAGGAGGACACTCTCCTTGCCTGCCACCTTTCCCGTATTCTTCACATCCACGCTCACCTTGATGATGTCGCCGTGGCGGAAATCAGACTGAGAAACCTTCAGGTTGCTATATTTGTAAGAGGTGTAGCTCAAACCATATCCGAAGCCCCACTGCTGGGTAATCTTCGCATTGTAGTCGTAAGCACCTTCCATCGTACCCACCTCCTCACTCTTCTTGAAGTCATAGTTGGCGAGCGAATTGATTTCCTTAGGATAGGTGTAAGGCATCTTGCCACTGAAGTTTGACTTGCCCGATACCAAGCCTACCAAGGCATCGCCGCCCATGTTGCCAGGGATAAGGATGTTGATGATGCCCTGTGCCAATGGTTCGATGTCAGCGATGAGACGAGGACGACCTTCATTCAGCACCAAGATGACAGGCTTGCCTGTCTGAGCCAAAGCCTTGACCAGATTGCGCTGGTTCTCTGAGAGCCAAAGGTCGGTCAGGTTGCCCGGAGTCTCTGTATAAGAGTTCTCGCCAATGCAAGCCACGATGATGTCAGCATCCTTTGCTGCATCAACTGCGCCCTGAATCTGAGGTTCGTTCTCCTCCCAGTACTTGCCCTTCTCATTATAGGTAACACCCTGGTTCAAGATGACATTCTCCTTGCCATACTCCTTACAGAATGCCTCATAGATGGTATTGTACTTGCCGGCAAACTCATCAGCACGATGACCCTGCCAGGTATAGCTCCATCCACCGTCCAGGCAGCGCATCTGATTGGCATTAGGACCCGTAAGGAGAATCTTCTTACCATGCTGCAAAGGAAGGATATTACCCTCGTTCTTCAGGAGCACCATACTCTCGGTAGCTCCCTCCAAGGCGAGCTTGGCAAACTCCTCACCACCAAACTTAGGATAATTCTTCAGTTTCTGGGTTGGGTTCTTGAAGAGGTCGAGACGGTACTTCATGCGAAGCACACGGCGACAGGCATCGTCGATGCGACTCATCGGAATCTTACCTTCCTTCACCAGTTCTATAAGGTAGCCACAAGCATCGCAAGAATAAGGTTCCATAATCATGTCGATACCAGCATTGATGGCAATGCGGAGCGCATCCTTCTTGTCCTTTGCCACCATCTCACGAGTATAGAGATTGTTGATGTCTGCCCAGTCGGTGATGAGCACACCATCCCATCCAGTCTCTTCCTTCAGCCATCCTGTCAGGATGTCCTTGTTGGCATGCATCGGCATACCATTGACGGAAGCGGAATTCACCATCACAGTCAAGGCTCCAGCCTGCAGACCCGCCAGGAAAGGAGCGAAGTGCTTCTCTCGCAAGTCGGCAGGAGAGATATAGGCTGGCGTACGGTCTTTACCGGTCCAAGGCACACCATAGCCCATGAAGTGCTTCATTGAAGTGGCAATGTGATACTGGTCGATGTTGTTTGGGTCCTCGCCCTGGAAGCCATAGACCATCGCCTTGCCCATCTCTGAACTGAGGTAGCAATCCTCGCCAAAGTTCTCCCAGATGCGAGGCCAACGGGCATCACGACCGAGATCAACGGTAGGACTGTAAGTCCAAGGCACGCTCACCGCACGAGTCTCATAAGCGGTAGCCTCAGCCGAACGGCGAGCTATCTCACGATTAAAGGTGGCAGCCACATTGATGTTCTGCGGGAAGAGGGTTCCGCCCTGTGTATAAGTAGAACCATGGTTCTGGTCGAGACCGAAGACACAAGGGATGCCGATGCGCTTCATTGAGATCTTCTGGATTTGTGCGATATACTTCTCCCACTGCTTGGCTGTAGGAGCGCAGGTATTTGGAGCGTTGAGGATAGAGCCAATCTTATAGTGAGAAAGGATAGAATCGGTCTTGTGCTCGTCGATATAGAACACACCGTTCTTGTCGTTGGCACCAAAAAGGTCAGTCACCAATTCCATCATCTGACCTATCTTTTCCTCCAAGGTGAGTTTCTTCAGGGTTTGTTCTACCTGAGCCTCAATCTTAGGGTCGCTCTTGATAACCGGAACATTAGCACTGGCTGTATAAGCCAATGCCAACATTGAAATAGATAATAAAATTTTCTTCATAAATTCAAAGGTTTGACGTTTTATGTTAAAAACGGAAATCTTTCTAATATATTATTCAATAGTTACTTTCTTTACGGTATAACCGTCACCCACGAGGAGGAGACCATTCTGCTCTGTCAAGAGTTGGATAGACAAGTCGGTCAGTTCAAACTCCCATTTAGCAGGTCCATTCACCATGATGTCGCCACGCTCTGGGTCGCCCTTACCAGTAAGGATGTTGTTCCACCAAGCTGTGGCAGCGGTACCCTGACCATTTCCATCTACATAGACACGGAGGATGGTGCCAGCCTTCACCTTTGAGAGGAAGGTATCCTTCAAGGCATCGAACGGTGTAGCCCATGTCACGGCAAACTCACCTTCCCAGATGGTGTTCTCCATAGATGGACGTGGCTCTGTAGTTACCTTGATGATTCCGCCAGAGAACTGGTTGCCCTCACCATCTACCAAAGTGATATCATAGTCACCATTCTCCAAACCTGTAGGAGCTGTGAGCTTCAAGGCTGTGCCCTCTTCGAGAACCTCGAAGGCTACTTCCTTGCCACCTACCATTACTTTAGTAACTGTACCGAGATTCTTGCACTTATGGATAGTGGTCTCAGCACCCGGAGCTACCCAAAGCTCGACGGCATTGGTACCCAAGGCTGGGTCATCGGCAGCAGGAGTTACGGTAACTTTCAAGGTGCGGGATGTGCTCTTGCCCTTGGTGGTGGTTGCCACAATCTTCAGTTCATGATTACCTACAGGCAAAGTCTGGTCGATAGTATTACCTTCGGCAATCTGAGTGCCGTCGAGCAACCATGTCACAGTGGTGTAGTGAACAGGAGTCACCTTGATTTCCAAGTTCAATTTGGTCTTGCGATCCAACGTCTTGTCAGCCAAGTCGGTGTTCAAGATACGAGGATTGTCATCTTCTGATACGGTGAAGAAAGGATCGTCGTCAGAGGAACAAGAAGACAGTGTAGCAGTGCCTGCGAGCGCCAAACTCATGGCGAAGAGCATCATCCATGCCTTCAACACCTTACCCATATATTGATTCATTATCTTTTTCATCTTAATAATATTTACTCATAAAGGCGTCAGCCCCTAATTATTAATTATAAATTATTCATTCTTAATTATTTAATGTAGCCCTTGCCGTAAGGAGGATTGAAGTCGCCCTGTACGTTGACATCAGCCTTGTCCCACCAGAGTTTGTGATGCCAGTCATCAGTACCGCCCATGCGCTCGATGGCAGCCTTGTAGTTCACGCTGTTGTACTGACCTTCCAACTCAGGGTAGCGCAAGCGAGTAGGCATCGACATGTCTGGGTCGTCATAAACGAAGCCGTCACTAGGGAAGTTAGCCAAACGACAGCGGTCGAGAATGGCAGGATAATCGGAGCGACGCATGTTCGCCCAAGCCTCGGATGGGTTCATCAGGTGGAGAATCCAAGCCTGCGTGTTGATGGTCTGCTTAGGATTGTCGCCCAATGGATTGTTGGCGATGAAGGCATTGATCTCATCAGCAGAAATCTTGTTGGAGGTGAGATAATAGTTGTTGAGCATCTCCATAGAAGCACGCACACCAGCCTCGTAATGGCTCTCGGCATCACCGCTCACGTTCCATCCCTTGGTCTTAGCCTCAGCCAAGAGGAAATCGACCTCGGCAGAAGTGATGAGGATACCAGGGCATGAAGGCATCTCGAAGTCGATGTTCAAGCAAGGACGCATCAAGCGAGCACGATAGTCTTTGCTGTCATAACTGTTGGCATCCTGCTCGGCAAGCTTTGCCAAGGTAGGGAACTCTGCAGCATCAGCTACATTCATCCAGTTCTCATACCACGCCGAACCTGTATTACATGGCTCCTCACCGATATTGTTGCGCTGGAAATAAGCCAACACCTCATCGGTAAGGTCGATGTTCTGCTCCTTGTCAGGCTTCACCTGGCTACGCTTGATATTGTAGTAGTGACGGCAGATGCGATAGAGACGAGGGTCGCCTGTATTCTGCAACTGATAGAACAATGTCGAGCTGACGAAAGTTGGCGACGATGGATCCTGACCATAGAGAATCTCGCCCAAGGCATTGGTACGGAAGTCGTAGTCGTTGGCACCATCATAATAGGTATAAGGTGAATCAGCATACTTGATATAAGCATCGTCAGCAGCTGATGCAATATAGCCATCGGCATGGTTCATCGCCTTCTCAAACTCTTCCTGGCCCTTGCTTGGATTTACATCAGAGATACGCATCGCATAACGCATACGCAGAGAGTTGGCATATTTTTTCCATTTAGCCACATCACCACCCATGCTGGTAACATCGCCAGAGATATGGTCGGTACCAGTACCCAACTGTTGCTCGCAAGCATCCAACTCGGTGAAGAACCAACCATACAAGTCCTCTACGGTATCATACTTAGGATTGGAAATACCTGAGATGTAACCCAAACCTGCCTCTGAAGCAGGAATGTCACCATAAGTATCTGCCAATACAGAAAGTAGATAGACACGATGGATGCGGAGGGCAGCATTCAGGTTAGCCTTGTCCTCAGATTTGTGGATGGCATCTACGAGATTCTTGATAGCCACCTCATAATAACGGTCCCAGATACGGCGGGCAATATCATCCTCATGATGTACGGCACCTGCGTAATTGGTCACATTCCAACCACCAGCAAAATGCTGAGTGAAACCAGTGATATAGTTACGATAGGTATCCATCAAACTAAAGTCACCATAAGTCTGCAACAAAGATGTTGTCAACTGCGCATTAGGGTCCAGCTGGTTCACCTTGGTCTTATCGGTGTTGGTGCGCTCCATCATATCGTCTGAGCAAGAAGTCATCACACCGCCAGTAGCCATCAACAGCATAGCCATGGCGAAACCGCCTTTGCCTATATATTTCTTGATTATATTGTTCATTTTTTCTTGTCTTTTAAAATAAAGTTAGAACTTCACATTCACGTTGATACCATAGCTCTTGCGAGATGGCAAAGAACCATACTCCAAACCGAGTCCAGAAGTATTATAACTTGAGTCTGGGTCGATGTTAGGAATGTTCTTCCAAACAATGAATGGGTTACGTGCCACGAAGGAAACATTCAAGCCCTTGACCCACTTGCCCAACAAACTCTCAGGGAAAGTATAACCGAAGGTAATCTCACGACACTTCACGTAAGAGTTGTCATATACAAAGGCACTCTGCACATTGTTGGCAATAGCCTTCCAATAAGTCTCTGGGTTGACTGCGATATCGTTTGGACGATAAGTTCCATCACCATTGTCGATGACACCTGGAGCCACAAAGCCCTTGGCATTGCCAGCAGCACGCCACTGCTCATCTGTCATACCAGCAGCCTCACGAGCTTCCTCAGAAGCATACCACTCATCACGACCAGCCAAGGTCTGCTTTGCCTTACCAGTCTTATAAGCAGAGTTCATAGACATAGAATAGATGTCGGCACCCACCTTCACATCGAAGGATGCAGAGAGTCGGAAGTTCTTGTAAGAGAATGTGGTATAGAAACCACCTGTCCAATCCCAAGAAGAGTTACCGATGGTCTTCACTGTTTGGTCAACCTCTGGCAAACCGCTTGTTGGATTGATAATCACCTGTCCATCAGCAGTGCGCTTGAAGTCCTTACCACGGATAGCACCATAATTCTCTCCTACCTCGGCACCTACAGATACGCCGCACCAGGTAGCTTTAGCCAACTCGAAATAGTCCATGCCATCTACAAGCGACTTCACCTTGTTGGTATTCTTCGAGAAGTTGACACCCATGTCCCAACCGAAGTCCTTGATCTGGAGCAGACGACCATTGAGGGCAATCTCGATACCCTTATTCTGAATCTCACCGGCATTTACCAAGCGGTAAGAGTAGCCAGAAGTAGTGGTAGAGGCAAGGCTCAAGATCTGGTCCTTGGAGTTCTGATTATAATAGGTGGCATCCAAGCCCAAGCGACCATTGAAGAACTTCATCTCCAAACCTACCTCGTAAGAACCTGTCATTGTAGGCTTCAAATCCTTGTTGGGCTGTGTTGAGTTGGCTATCATACCGATGGTATAACCCGCGTAGCTGTACTTGCCCGTGGTATAGTTGAGTGCCAACAGGTATGGATCGGTATCGCTACCTACCTTTGCCCAAGATGCGCGAATCTTACCATAATTGATGAACTTCTTGTTCTTGATAAACTCAGAGAAGACCAAGCTACCCGATACAGATGGATAGACATAGGTATTGTTGTGGGTAGGGAGCGTAGATGACTTATCACCACGGATGGTACCCTCCAAGTAGTAAGTGTGCTTGTATCCTACACTGGCACTGGCATAGAGCGAACTGATCTGCTTCTTGTACATGCTCTCACGAGTGTTCTGTTCCTGATAGTTCATGATGTTCTGGATGCCATTCATCTGCTGGTTGAGACCGACGTTGGTAGTGGTCTTGTTGTTCACCTTGAAGATGTTACCACCAGCGGTAGCGTTGACATCGAAGTCGCCCCATGAGTTGTTGTAGAGGGCAAGTATCTCGGCGTTGAGTGTGCGGTTGTTGAAGATTTGGTCGGTAAGCTTTCCGGCAGGAGTTCCTGGAGTTGTCTTGGCGATGAATTCCTGGAAGTTCATGCTGTTGATGTCGGTACCGATAGTACCCTGCAACTTGAGGTGCTTGTTGATGTTCCAGATTGCCTTACCCGTAAAACGGAACACGTCCTTGTCGGATGTATTGCTGTTCTTATAGAGATCCCAGTATGGGTTCTTGTTATACTGATCGTTACCATTCCAGTTGGAGTAGTTGCCATCGGCATCCTCATAGTGCTTCAACCAAGCCTGGTCGTAGGTACCCGCCAGGGTCATGAGATTCTTACCCACGTTGCTCTGAGAGTCACCAAGGGCAGGACGGTTCTTTACCTTCTCACGAGTATAGTTGGCAGTGAAGTCGAAATCTACAGGACCGGCTGAGGTGTTGACACGCAGATTGAAGTTGTCACGACTCATATTGGTGTTGGGCAGAATATCCTTGTTGCGCATGTCAGTGACAGAGAAGCGCATGCCAGTCTTACCAGAGTTGACAGAGAGGATGGCTGAGTTCTGTGCCGTAAAACCAGTACGGAAGAAGTCGGAGACATTGTTAGGATACATCTTGAAGGCATGCTCCTGACCATCGAAGTACTTATATACGAAGTCATCTGCCTTAGGACCCCAACTGGAGTTGGTGCCTGATGTACTGGAGGTAGGCAACTTGCCACCATATCCCATACCATATACCTGCTGAACGTCATCCCACTTCGCCAACTGGGTATCGACGGTGAACGAACCGTTGTACTCCACGGAAATTCTATCCTTCTCTGCCTTCTTGGTAGTAATCAAGATAACACCATGGGAAGCACGGCTACCATAGAGGGCAGAGGCAGCAGGACCTTTCAATACGGTCATCGTCTCGATGTCGTCAGGATTGATGGCAGAGATACCATCACCGAGGTCATAACCACCAGCTTCACCAGCACTGCCAAAGTTTGTATTATCCAAAGGCACACCATCCACCACGTAGAGAGGCTGGTTATTGCCTGCCATTTCTGTATTACCACGAAGAAGCACGCGGGTAGAACCAGAAGCACCGCCAGCGGTGTTCTGCACAACGAGACCAGCCACCTTACCTGAAAGAGAGTTGATGACGTTGGTTTCCTTCGCCTTGGTGAGTTCCTCACCTTTAACCTCCTCCAAGCCATAGCCCAAAGCCTTGCGGTCGCGCTTGATACCAAGGGCGGTAACAACGACCTCATTCAAGGCCTTACCATCCTCTTGCATCGTGATTTTCATGCCATTAGCAGCTTTCACGGTCATTGTCTTGTAACCGATGTAGCTCACTTCGAGCGTTGCTCCAGGCTTGCAGTTCAACGTAAAGTTACCATCTATATCGGTAACGGCACCGTTGGTTGTACCAACCACCTTCACGCTAGCGCCAATCAAGGTTTCGCCAGTGGCATCCACCACTGTACCCTTGATGCCTTGGTTCTGCTGAACGCTCATCGCTGCATTGTTCATCTGGGCAGCGAGAATGGCAGAAGCAGGCATCCACATCAAACCTGCACCAAGCAGGCCGAGAAACATAGTTTTCTTTCTCATAATTGATATTTTTGTTTTTAGTTTAACATTATTCTTTCCCAAAGATTCCTTCGAGAATCCAAGGAGCATTCACCTTCATACTCTTGAAACGGTCGAAGATGCCATACTTCTCAGAGCCGTTGCCGAAGTGGTTATTGTCCCAAACGAAAGTAGAGAAGCCTCGTTTGCGAGCCTCCGTAGTCAAGAACTTACAGTAGTAGGTCATGTTTTCATGCACTTTCTCTGAGTTTGACTTATAGTGATCGGTTACTCCCCACTCTCCTATAACGATACCCAGTCCTTTGTTGCTCCAGGTATTCACCGCCTTATCGAAGAAATCCGTCATGGTCTTCTCGTTTTCTGCAGGTATCTTGCCAGCATCCTTGTAGGCATCACCCCAGTAATCGTAGGTGCAATCGCCGGCGTAGCTCCATGGCTGATAGTAATGGAATTCCACACTCATATAGTTGTTGCCATTGCCTGCGGCATCCTTCGGAATGATGAAATCTCCATTCTCTATGCCAAACCATGGGTTACAAACGTAAGTCTGTAAGATGAGGTGGCGCTTGGCATTGTTGCCGCCTGTGGCACGAACCATATCCACGAATATCTGATTGTAAGCATTCTGCACTTCGAGGTTCTCGGCAGTAGGTTTGCCCCAGTTGTCCCTGATGTGAACCTCATTGGTACCGGCGAAAGCCAAGCGACTGTCATAATTGGCAAACTCAGAGGCGATATTCATCCAGAGGAGCGCAAGCTTCTGGCAGTTTTCTTCCTTATATTGATAGGTAGGACGACCTTCGAGCCATTTTTCATGATGCACATTGATGATAACCTTCAAACCGTTGTCAAGGCACCAGCCCACTACCTCCTTGATGCGAGCAATCCAAGCCTTGTCGATGCTCATCGCCTGAGCGTTGGTAATGTGACACTGCCAACGGATTGGAATACGGATGGCATTGAAACCTGCCTTCTTCACGGCTTGTATCATCTTCTTGGTAACAACGGGATTGCCCCAGGCTGTCTCTGCATGGATAGAACCATCAGGGTTGCCAATCTGCATCGACTCACCATCCTGTCCAGGAGCTGAACACTCGAATTCATTACCAAGATTCCACCCCACAACATCTTTATTCCATTGCTGGGCAGTAGGTATGGATTCGCCTACACCTTCAGAACTGCCGGATGAGGGCAACGTACTTGCTTCGCATGAGAGACATGTGAAGACGCCTATTAAAAAGAGGCTAAATTTCAAAAAGTTCCTTTTCATTTTTATGTTTATATTGTTATTGTTTCGTTTTTTAAATAACTGTTTAACTTACGTAACAGAATCTGGTTGCAAAGATAAAGAAAAGGAACTTCCAGAGGGTTAGATAACAAACAAAAAAGGTTTCAATTCAGACATATCGTCTAAACAGAAACCTTTTTTTTGAATTTAAAACTCTAATTTACAGATACTTACTTGGAGAAACCCCAAAGTGCTTTTTAAATACAGTACTAAAGTACTTCACATTTACAAAACCGGCTTTCACAGATACATCCAGCACACTATCCCCCTGTTTCAGGAAGATTGCAGCCTGCTCCAGACGTATCAAACGCATAAAATCCTGCGGACTTTGGCCCGTAAGAGTCTTCAGCCTACCATAGAAAAGCGTTCTGCTCATCGCCATCTCTCTACAGAGTCGGTCGATATTAAAATCTGTGTCGCTCAGATGAGCTAACACCAAACGGGTAGCTTTATCTACAAAAGCCTGGTCTTGCGGATCCAGAACAGCTTCTGCCACATTTTCGAATGTCTGGCCTTGCTTATTCAAGACAGTATCATCCTTTTTCTCTTCAGAAACTCCAGTAGGTTCCAAGTGTTCATAGGAAGAATCAGAACCCACAATCTGCTCGGAAGAAGCAGACTCAGAAGCAACCTCTCCTCTAACAAGAGCAAGGCTTCTGTCCATATAATACTGACTCAACCGGCGACGATTCTTCAAAATACTGGCAACCTTACTCGCAAGAATAGCAGTATCGAATGGCTTGGCTATATAGTCATCAGCACCAAGTCCGAGTCCCTCTATCATAAAGTCACGACCAGCCTTAGCAGTCAGCAGGATAACAGGCAGCCATGATGTTTCCTTATTTTCCTTGATGCTGCGACAGAACTCATCTCCGTGCATTCCCGGCATCATGACATCAGAAACAACGATATCACATACCCCGCCCTCTTTCAAATATTTCAAGGCAGCCTCTGCACTCTCCACATCAACTACTTGATAAGAATCACCAAAAGTCATTCTGATATATTTGCGAAGATCTTCATTGTCATCGACAAAAAGAAGTGTATCCGTTGAAACATCAGCATCCTGCAGAACCGCAGAAGACACAGTCTGGCAAGTTTCATCATGCTTATCTTCGGCTAAAGAAGATTCAGTTGCAACATTTTTCTTTTCTCCTACAAGCCGGACAGAAGAATCTGTTACATTACCTAATGGCATCTTCACACAGAAAGTAGTACCCTTTCCTTCCTCACTTACGAAACTGAGCTTTCCTCCTAATTTCTCTACAAGCTTCCGTGTAAGCATCAGTCCTAATCCACTTCCCATTTCCTGAGAATTTATCGCATTAGAAGCCCTGAAGAAGGTCTTGAAGATACTCTTAATTTCGGCCTTTGGAATACCTATACCTGTATCACATACATGAATCATAGCCATCTTGCCTTCAACAGAAGCCGACAACGTAACCTTTCCACCTTGAGGTGTATATTTGATAGCATTCGAGAGAAGATTTTCCAATATCAGATCCATCATTTTGACATCTGAATGAATCTGTTGCTGCGGACACGTTTCAATACACAGTTGAATATGCTTCTCCTGAGCTGCCAATACAAACTTTTCCAACTGCACACGTAAAAGCATCGGCAATTCTATATCTTGCAGGCGAACCTGTTCGGCAGACTGCTCTATCTTTTGGAAGTCAAGCAATTCTGTAACCATCTTCAATAGTTTGTTGCCGTTGCGATGCGCCATATCCAAGAATCCACGACTTTTCTCACTCAAGCTGGAATCATTAGCCAGATTATCAAGAGGAGCCAACACGAGACTCAAAGGAGTACGTATGTTATGGGCAGTATTAACGAAGAAATTGATTTTCTCATCATAATACTTTCGCTGTAAGCGCTCTTTGTAATACTGCCAGACAAAATATAAGATGGCAGCAAAAATACAGAGATAGATAATCCATGCCCACCAGGTATTCCACCAAGGCTGGGCTATATGAATCTCCAAAGTTGTTTCTCCCAATTCTCTACCATTACTTCTGCAGATAGCCTTTACATGAAGCACATAGCTGCCCGAAGGCAAATTTACAAATCGTGCCAACTGATTAGAAGATGGTTTACTCCAATTACGGTCGTATCCTTCCAAATAATATTGATATTGGATATCATACTGGTATTGATAATTGATACTCTCGAAAGAAACAACCAGCGTATTCTCATTATGGCTAAGTTTCAATTTGCCTTCCTTCAACATTTCAAAGAGACATTCATTCCAGTGATCGGAACGTTCGACACCTTCAACCTCAACACTATGAATACGAAGTGGAGCGGCATAATTCAAACCTTTGGCAAACATAGGAGTCAAAGCGACAACTCCATCGTTGCTGCCAAAAAGCACCCTGCCATCTGAAGTACACGCAACAGACATTCGGTTATACTCACGTTCCATTCCCTTAAAGATGTTGAGGTTTACTATCTTCCCCTGTTTCATGAACGCCAATCCTTTATCCGTACTGATCCACAAATTGCCATTAATACCTTTTATAAGTCCATAAACAGTATTAGAAGGCAAAGCGTCCTGATTAGTATAACGCTTAAACTTCTTTGTCAGGAAATCATAATCATAGAGTCCTCCTCCATCCGTTCCAATCCAGATATGACGGGAATCCTGAAAAGCCATACTGTTGACAAACAAATTAATGTCTTTTTCGGGATACTGTTCAGGATAAAAGAAACGACGAGGATGCAAAGGTTCACGCTTATCAATCAAATAGCCTCCATGCGAAGTTCCTACAGCAATAAAACGCTTATCCGGTGATTCCGTGATGCATTGCACTTCGTTGACAGGCAGATAGAATACCGACTTTCCCGTTCCATTCAAATTATATTTATCTGAAGGGAAACAAGCCATATCTCCATCCAAACATCCCACCCAAATATTACCATCGCTATCAGTAAAAAGACTGAATACGTAATCACTCTTCAACATTCCTGTTTCCACAGAATAAGCAGGCATACTAGTGCCATCAGCATGAACCTGATATACACCGTTACCATAGGTACCAACCAGAATTCTGCCGTCTACAGTCTGACAAATCGTAAGCGCCACTTTATTATATAATCCATGATGCCAAAGACGAGTCTGCGCATCATAGACACTTACTCCTTTATCTGTGGCATACCATATTTTCCCATCACGGCTTTGGAAAACATCGTTCACACAATTATCTATCAGTGATTGATTGTTGAGATATTCATGTGTGATATATTCCAATGTATGTTTCATCGGTATTGCCAAATCTACTCCTCCCGAGTAAGAGCCTGTCCATAAATCGCCGAAACGATCGCAGCATAAGGTATATAATCCATTACCATTCAGTACGTTACCCGGACGTCCATCTGTATCAAGCAAGAGTTTGGTTTGTTTGTTCGAACTGTCATAAGCATATATTCCAGCTCCATCTACAGCCATCAGAAGAGTCTGCTTATCATATAAAATGATTGAACGTACGGGAATTTTAGGAATGTTTTGCAAAGATTGGAAATCAGCAGATGTTATCAGCTTCCAAGTACGATCATCCATCACTTTAACTCCTTCGTGAAAAGTACCCAGCCAGATACGATGTCCCACAATATCATGATAAGAGGATACTACAGAACTGCCACTAATCTTCTTTTCTAACTTCCGGGCAGGCATCGAATAGCAATAAACATCTTTAAA